>JAESGW010000475.1_pt1 | contig 37446 bp, 39 predicted proteins | sample 9269791 | NCBI WGS metagenome assembly JAESGW01 (sample SAMN16773120, study PRJNA677053) | algae metagenome | isolation source: Aphanocapsa lilacina HA4352-LM1 and co-occurring heterotrophs from near cave... | place: USA: Maniniholo cave, near Haena, Kauai, HI | collected 2009-07-28
TTCCTGGACGGCTTCGGCTTCGACTACGAGTTCATGAGCTCGACCGAGCAGTACCGCTCGGGCCGGTTCGACGACGTGCTGCTGCGGGTGCTGGCGCGGTTCGACGACGTCATGGCGGTCATGCTGCCGACCCTGGGCGAGGAGCGGCGCGCGACCTATTCGCCCTTTCTGCCGATCAGCCCCGTGACGGGCCACGTCCTGCAGGTGCCGACGCTGGAGCGCGACGTCGAGGCGGGCACCATCACCTTCGACGATCCCGCCGGCGGACGCACGACCGTGCCGGTGACGGGCGGGCATGTGAAGCTGCAGTGGAAGCCCGACTGGGCCATGCGCTGGACCGCGCTGGACGTCGACTATGAGATGTCGGGCAAGGACCTGATCGAAAGCGTGCGCGAGTCGTCCAGGCTGTGCCACGTCATGGGTGGCGTGCCGCCGGAGGGCTTCAACTACGAGCTCTTCCTGGATGTGGAAGGCAAGAAGATCTCCAAGTCCAAGGGCAACGGCCTGACGATGGACGAGTGGCTGCGTTACGGCACGCCAGAGAGCCTGAGCTGGTACATGTTCCAGTCGCCGAAGTCGGCCAAGAGCCTGCACTTCAACGTCATCCCGCGCGCCATCGACGACTATCTGAGCTTCATCGACCAGTATCAGGCGCAGGAGCCGGCCAAGCGGATCGACAACGCGGTGTGGTCCATCCACGCGGGCGATCCGCCGAAGGTGGCCAGCCCGGTGTCGTTCAGCCTGCTGCTGAACCTGGTGGGCGTGGCCAATGCGTCCACCAAGGATCAGCTGTGGGCCTACATGGCCAAATACATTCCGGACGCGACGCCGGAGACGGAGCCGACGCTGGACCGGCTGATGGGCCATGCGCTGAACTATTTCGACGACTTCGTGCGCCCGGCGAAGGCGTTCCGGGCCCCCACCGAGCAAGAGGCGGCGGCGTTCCGCGATCTGGCGGCGCGGCTGCGGGCCCTGCCCGCGGACACCACCGACGGCGAGATCATCCAGAACGAGGTCTATGCGGTCGGCAAGGCGCACGCGTTTGAGCCGCTGCGGGCGTGGTTCGGGGCGCTGTACGAGGTGCTTCTGGGCGAAAAGCAGGGGCCGAGGTTCGGGTCCTTCGCGGCCATCTATGGCCTGGCGCAGACGATCGACCTGCTGGAGCGGGGCGCGAACGGCGAACTGGCCGGCTGAAGGGCCGAGAGCCCGTCAGGCCCGGGGCTCAGCCGTCACTCGGGCGTGGCGCTCCACATCACCGACATCTCCGTGGTCCCCTCCATGAAGTCGAAGCTGGAGAAGGTGATGTCGATGTGGCCGTCGCGGACCCACATCTGGTGATCGCCCTGCGAAGGCGTCGGTCGGAAACCGTATTGCCGCATCGCCGGGGCCAGCTCGCTGACCATGCGGTCGATGGGATAGTTGGGCACCTTGTAGTCGCATCCGCCGTAAAGGTCGGCACCGGAGCCCTCCTGATAGATGTTCAGGGTCGCGCCGTTCAGCGACAAGGTGAAGTCGTTGGGCTCCTGAGCGTCGAGCCGGAAGCCCTTGATCCGGGCGTGTCCGACCGCGTTTCCGATCGGCCGCGTTCCCCACATGAGGAACGAGAGGCAGATCTCGTTGAGAACCTCGAAGGGGGTCACGGTGCGGGGTTGGGCCGACGCCGAGGCGGGCCAAAGGAGCAGGGCGGCGGCGAAGAGTCGGGCGAGCATGGTCGTCTCCCAAGGCCGGTTTTCAGATCGTTACGGTATCCGGAGAGGGGTCGCGGTCAAAGTGACGCCTCCTGACGGGCCGGAATCTGAACGGAAAACAACAAGCGGTTCACGGGATACGTGGAGCCGTTCGGGCATTCTTACTGCATCGACCAACTCGAAGGAGAACAGAGCCATGTCGAACGGCATCAAGAACACCCTCATCGCGGGCGCCGCCTTGGCGGCCGCTGCGGCCATCCCTGGCGTCGCCGCCGCCCAGTCCAACGGCATCACCAACTGCGACGCCCCGGGCGGCCGCCAGCAGGCCGGTGCCCTGATCGGCGCCGTGGTCGGCGGTCTGGCGGGCAGCCAGATTTCCAGCAACGAGCGCACTCTGGGTGCCGTGGTCGGTGCGGGTGCCGGCGCGGCCGCGGGCAGCTACATCGGCTGCAACCAGCAGCGCGGTCGTGCGGCGGCCTCGGCCAACGCCTCGATCGTCCGCCCCACGACCAACGTGCGCGTCCGCTCGGGTCCGGGCACCAACTATCGCCAGGTCGGCAGCGTCAGCCGCGGCCAGGCTCTCCAGGCCGTCAGCTCTTCGGGCGAGTGGGTGCAGATCTCGAGCGGCGGCTGGGTCAACGCCAACTATCTGACCTATTGATCCGCGTCCGTGGATGAACGGAAAGGCCGCCCTCCGGGGCGGCCTTTTCATTTGGGCCTACTGGCTGACCCAGAGAATTCGGCTGATCCAGTCGACTTCCGTCCGCGGCAGCACGCGGTCGGCATGGTCGGGATTGATCGAGCGCAGCGTCACGGCCCGCGCTGTGGCCTGCGCCAGTTCCTTGGCCATGGTCTCGCCCGAGCGGGTACGGACGACCACGCGGTCGCCTCGTCGCGGCTCCGGACCGTCGCGGTCGACGATCACCTTGTCGCCGGGACGATAGAGCGGCGTCATCGACTCGCCCGTGATCTCGAGACTGAAGAGGCTGCGTCCGGCCCGCGGCAGCTCGGTCCAGCTCCATCCATCACCGGTGGGCAGACCTGCCTCGTCGAAGAAGCCGTCCAGACCGGCCTGGGCCAGGCCCAGCACCGGAAGTGCGGGCGCGGGGCCGGCGTCCTCGGCCAGGGCGGCGAACTCGGCCAACGAGGCCCCGGTGACCTCAAGTATGCGGTTCAGGCTTTCAGTCGATGGCCAACGGGGCCGGCCGCCGACGCCCGGGGCCTGTCGCTTGGAGGGGTTGAAGGCCGTCGGGTCCAGTCCGGCGCGACGCGCGAGGCCCGACGGACTGAGCCCGTGCGTCTCCGCCAGCCGGTCGACCGCGCGCCACAGGCGGGAATGGGAAAGGGGCATGGATCCGCCGCCGATGATTCGGCCCGAGGATAACAGGAATGAAGTCCTATTCCAGTCCGGCCGCGCGCCGTTCCTGCCAGGTCCAGAAGGTGCCGATGGCGATCGACAGCAGCACGCCGTAGCCGGCGAGATTGATCACGAAATAGTAGGCGGAGATGGAGGGCCGCATGTCCACGAGCATCAGGATGTGGGAGCAGAACACCAGCAGCTGCATGGCAGTGGCCCAGACCGTCCAGGCTTTGCGGGCCTTCCAGACCAGCGCGCCCAGAACTGCCAGCATGACGAGGTCGATCGCCATCATGCTCCACTGCGCGCCGTAGAGGTTGCCGTCGTCCTGGACCAGCATCGACGCGAACCAGCCGAGGCCATAGGCCCCGGCGGCGATCTTTTCCGCCTCCTCACCCTTCCAGAAAGCGAAACCCACGATGAGAACCGTGAACACGGCGCCGACCTGGGAATAAAGGGTATCCAACATCAAAACGCCCCCAAGCCGAAGCCTAGGGGCGATGATGCCTCGAGTCCGACGGAACCGGAATGCCCGGTTCCGTACATGACGTATAATTAAGACGCGATGCGCAGGTGACCCGTGGTCGGGGGGGTGCCGCCCACCGGGGTTTCCCAGTCGTCCGGCTTGTCCACGGGGCCGACGGCGTAGACGCCCCAGCCCATGCGGCGGTGATCTTTCTGCAGTTCGGCGTGGCAGGCGACGATGGCTTCGCGCGCGACGCCCAGAGCGGCGATCGTTTCCATGGCCTTGGCCTGCGAACCGGCACCGGCGACCGGCGAGACGGACAGGGCGGCGCGGGCGCCGATCATGGACTGCACCAGGGTCGTGGCCTGGGTGATGGCCGCGTCGACGGCCTTCTCGGTGGCGTGCAGATCGGCGGCGACGCCCGCGACGACGGTGGTCTTATCCATGAACGTTTACCCCTCATTAACTGCGGTAAACGACCCGTTAACACGACTCAGGGGCGAGTTCCACCGGTTTCCGCTGCGTGACGCCGCCGCCGATGGGCGGATCGTCCTCGGGCTTGTCGACCGGACCGACGGCGAGATCGTCGAGTCCCAGCCGCTGCGCCACTGCCGCCAGCACGCCGTGAGTCCGGACCAGCTGGGCCCGGGCCTGAACGAGGGCCGCGACCGCCCCGGCCGCGCCTTCGAAAGCGCGCTGTCCCGTCACGGCCGACAGCATGGCCCCGGATCGCGCGGCCGGCAGTTCCGCCGCGAGCACCGACGCCGCGACCAGGGCTGAGTCGACGGCGGCTTCGGCGGCATAGAGCCTTTGAGCAAGGGCTTCGCCCACGATCTGGCGGTCCATGGCGGTCTCCTCGGGTGGCCTGAGCGTCACTCCGAAAAACAACCATGCCTGTAAAATAGTTGCAACGTGGGATTATGTGCCGATGAGAAAATGCGCCGTCAGCGACGCGATCGGCTGATCGGGGTCGTCCTGCCAGGCCTCGGCGAGCACGTGGACGACCCGCCGGCCGGCCTTCCCGATCCGGGCGCGCGCATGGACGTCCTGCGGCCGACCGGATCGCAGGTAGGCGACGGAAACGTTGATGGGCCGCGGCAGTCGGGCCTCCGGCCACGAGGCGGCGACCTGGGCGACGGCGGTCATTTCCAGCAGCGCCGCTGTGGCACCGCCGTGCAGGGCGGGCAGCATGGGATTGCCGATCAGCTTGTCGGCATAGGGCAGGGTGACCGTGACGTCGCCGTCCCGTTCCTGAGCGGTCAGGCCCAGGAAGGCGGCGTAGGGGATGCGATCCAGCGCGGTCATGCCGCGCCTCCCTCGCGCCGGTTGTGTCCCGGCCGACGATCGCCGTCCGAGTTCAGCATGTAGGCAGCCTGGGCTGCGGCGACCGGGTCGGAGGGGTCCGTCTCGAACGCCCAGGCCCGCACGAAGCCGATCGAATGGGTCAGACGGAAACATTCCGCTTCAGCCAGCAGGTCGCGCCGTGGCTCGGCGGCGCGCATGTAGTCGACGCGCAGGTCCAGCGTGGCCAACGGCCGGAACGCGTCCATCGCCGTCCACACGGCCAGGCCGCCGACGTGGTCGAGCATGGTGGTGACGAGGCCGCCCGCAAGCACCCCCGTGTCGACGTCGCCCACCAGATCCTCGCGCCACGGCACGCGGATCCGGACCTTGCGGCCGTCCACTCCAGCGAAGGCGAAACCGAGTGCATGGGTGTGGGCGGCACCCGAGGCGAGCTGCGGCAGGAGGTCGACGAGGGACGGCGTGGACATGTCTCTCCCTATCGCGCGTCGCGGTCCGTCACCATATCCAACCCATGCGCCCCGAGGCCCTGCTTCATCCGACGCCTCAAGGGCTCTGGTGCCCGCCCGGCGACTTCCACATCGACCCCGTCGTGCCGGTCGACCGGGCGGTGATCACCCATGGGCATTCGGACCATGCGCGGCCCGGCCACGGCGTCGTCGTCGCCACGCCGCAGACCCTGGCCATCATGGCCGAGCGCTACGGTCCCGACTTCTGCGGCCGTGCCGAACCGCTGGACCATGGCGGGCGGCTGACCCGGGACGGCGTGGACGTCGCGCTGGTTCCCGCCGGTCACGTTCTGGGCTCGGCGCAGGCGGTGGTCACCCACCGGGGCCTGACCATCACGGTGTCGGGCGACTACAAGCGCCGCCGCGACCCCACCTGCCTGCCGTTCGAGCCGACGCGGTGCCACGTCTTCGTGACCGAGGCGACCTTCGGCCTACCCGTCTTCTCCCATCCGCCCGACGTCGAGGAGATCGACCGGCTGATCCTGTCGACGCGCCAGTTCCCGAACCGCGCCCACCTGGTCGGTGCCTATGCCCTCGGCAAGGCGCAGCGCGTGATCCGTCTTCTGCGCGAACGGGGGTGGGACCGGACCATCCGGGTACACGGCGCGCTGGAGCGCCTGAACGCGCTGTACGCGCGCGAAGGCGTCGATCTGGGACCGATCGAGTCCGCATCCGGCCTGCCGCGCGACGCCCTTGCAGGAGAGATCGCCATCGCGCCGCCCTCGGCGATCCAGGACCGCTGGGCGCGGCGCTTCGCCGAGCCGATCGCCGCCTTCGCCTCCGGCTGGATGGGCGTGCGGGCGCGGGCGAAACAGCGCGGTGTCGAACTGCCGCTGGTGATCTCCGACCACGCCGACTGGAACGAGCTGACGGCGACCCTGACCGAGATTTCGCCGGAAGAAGTGTGGATCACCCACGGTCGCGAGGAAGGCCTGCTGCGCTGGGCCGAGATCAACGGCATGGCGGCGCGTGCCCTGAGGCTGGTCGGCTACGACGAGGAGGACGACGACGACCCGTCCCCGGACGCCGCCTAGGCGACCGCGCGTTCAGGCGCAGCCGCCGCGTCCACCGTCGCCTCCACGGCCGTCAGGGCCGCGTGCATGGCGAGGCGCAGGCGCTCGGGCTTGATCGGCTTCTCGACCACGGCCGCCATGCCTTCCGCCATGTAGGCGAGGGCGTCGTCCGGGTCGGCGTTGGCGGTCAGGGCCACGATCGGCACGCGACCCGCATCGCCGTCCAGGGCGCGGATCGCGCGGGTCGCCTGGACGCCGTCCATGCGCGGCATCTTGATATCCATCAGCACCATATCGAAGCGGCGCTCGCGCACGGCTTCGACCGCCTCCACGCCGTCCTCGGCGGTCTCCGAGGTGCAGCCGAACATCTCGCACAGGGCCTGGGCCACGATGCGGTTGGTGGCGTTGTCGTCGACGATCAGGACGTGGGGGTTCTCCACCGAGCTGAGGTCGACCAGATCGGACACTTCAGCCGTCTTGGCGGCCACCATGGCGACGCGCGGCAGATCCAGGTCGAAGGCGAAGGTGGCGCCTCGCCCGGCGTTGTTCTCGGCCCAGATGCGCCCGTGCATGCGGTCGACGATCTGGCGGCAGATCGCCAGCCCCAGGCCTGCACCGTCCGGGCCGGAACCATGGACGAAGGGCTGGAAGATGGCGTCCACGCGGTCGGGATCGACGCCGGGGCCGTCGTCGCGGACGCGAGCCTCGACGCGGACGCGGTCCCCGTCGGCCCAGGCCTTCAGACGCGCCTCGACCACGCCGTTGCGCGCGAATTTCAGGGCGTTGCCGATCAGATTGTTGAACACCTGCTTCAGTCTGACCCCGTCGATCTGGGCCGCCAGTTCGGTGTCGCCCTCATAGCCGATCATCAGACTGACGTCGTCCTGCGACGCGCGCGGGGCCCACAGGGCCTGAACGTCGTCCATCAGGGCGCGCAGCGGCGTGGGCGAGGTCGTCAGCTCCAGTTCGCCCGCCTCGGCGCGCGACAGGTCCAGCGCGTCCTGCAGGATGCGCAGCAGGGTCTCGGAGGATTCCACGATGGTGGAGACGTGGGCCTGGGCCTGCACGCCCAGAGGCTGGCGGCGCAGCAATTCGGCGACGGCGAGAACGCCGTTCATGGGCGTGCGGAGCTCATGGCTCATGATGCCCAGGAACTGGCTCTTGGCCCGGGCGGCGGCGAGGGCCTGCGTCTGGGTGTCGTTCAGGCGGCGCGACTGCTCGGCCATCGCCGCGTCGCGCTCCTGATGGATCTGGTTGGCCGCCTGCAACAGCGACCCGGCGGTTCCGACCGAGTGGTAGCGGCCCTTGCGGGTGACGATGAAGCCGCGCATCAGCTGGCCGGGGGCCGCCTTCAGCATGACGTCGCAGACCGTATCCAACCGCATGCCGGCCTGCACGATCGCCGGCTCCGCATCCATCACGTGGGTCGCGTCGCGGCCCAGATACAGGGCGTGGCCCAAGGGTGCCGCGAGCTTCATCAGAAAGTCGTTGCGCTCGATCAGGCCGACGGGACGGCCGTCGACGAGAACCGGAATGCACAGGGTGTCGGGTTCGGCCTGGAAACGCGCGAAAATCTGCGCGCCGGTCGCCTCGGGCGGGACGGGAACGACCCGCTCGGTCAGGGATTCGATGGTCGGCATACTGGCCGAAACTCCGTGATACCGCTGGACATTACCGCGCACCCTTTGCGGAACGGTTAAGCCGAAAACGGCGCGTTTTGCCTCTACGGGCCTGCGGGTGTATGACGCGCGCCTTCCGCACATCGCCGGAACCAACCTTTTCATGCGCGCGGCCCCCGGGCCGACCGCAGGGTCGTCATGAGCGTTTCCCAACCCGCCCCGTCCGTCGCGTCTTCGGCCCTGATCCTGTTCTCGGGCGGACAGGACAGCGCAACCTGCCTGGCGTGGGCGCTGGACCGATACGCGCGGGTAGAGACGGTCGGCTTTGACTATGGCCAGCGCCATGCCGTCGAGATGCAGGCGCGTCTGACCGTGCGCGACCGGACGGCGGCGCTGAACGCGAACTGGGCCGCGCGGCTGGGGCCCGACCACGTCGTCGACCTGACCGGCTATGGCCGCATCGCCGAGAGCGCGCTGACGGCCGAGCGCGAGATCGAGATGGACGCGCGCGGCCTGCCGACCACCTTTGTGCCGGGCCGCAACCTGGTCTTCCTGACCTGCGCGGCGGCTCTGGCGGACCGGCGGGGGCTGGAGGTTCTGGTCGGCGGCATGTGCGAGACGGACTTCAGCGGCTATCCCGACTGTCGCCGCGACACGATCGACGCCATGGAGCGGGCGCTGTCGCTGGGGCTGGACAAGCCCGTGCCGATCCAGACGCCGCTGATGCGGCTGACCAAGGCCGACACCTGGGCGCTGGCGCACGATCTGGGCGGGGAGCCGCTGGTGCGGCTGATCGTCGAGGACAGCCACACCTGCTATCGCGGCGCGCGCGGCGAGCTGCACGCCTGGGGCCACGGCTGCGGCGACTGCCCGGCCTGCGAGCTGCGGGCGCGCGGCTGGGCCGAGTGGGAGGCGCGGCCATGACCTATGCGGTCAAGGAGTGCTTCCTGACGGTGCAGGGCGAGGGCGGCCAGGCGGGCCGCGCGGCGGTCTTCCTGCGTTTCGCCGGCTGTAATCTGTGGAACGGGCTGGAGCGCGATCGGCCGAGCGCGATCTGCGACTTCTGCGACACCGACTTCGTGGGCACGGACGGCGACGGCGGTGGCAAGTTCGTCGACGCGGCGGCGCTCGCTGAGCATGTGCAGGCCCGCTGGATCGGTGGGGAGGGCGACCGGCTGGTGGTGTGCACCGGCGGTGAGCCGCTGTTGCAGCTGGACCCGGTGCTGATCGAGGCCCTGCACGCGCGTGGTTTCGCCATCGCGGTGGAGACCAACGGCACGGTCGCGGCACCCGACGGCCTCGACTGGATCTGCGTCAGCCCCAAGGCCGACGCGCCCGTGGTCCAGACCCGGGGTCACGAGCTGAAGCTCGTCTTTCCGCAAGCCAGGGCCATGCCCGAGCGGTTCGAGCATCTGGATTTCGAGCGGTTCTGGCTTCAGCCCATGGACGGGCCGGATCAGGCCGCCAACACGGCGGCGGCCGTCGCCTGGTGCCTGCAACACCCGCGCTGGCGCCTCAGCGTCCAGACGCACAAGTACATCGGCGTGAGATGACCCGCGTATTCGAAGTCACCAAGGCCGCGCATTTCGACGCGGCGCACCACTTCCCCCACGGACCGGAGGGCAGTCCGCACCGGCGCGTGCATGGCCATTCGTTCCGGGTGGAGGCCAGCGTGCGCGGCACGCCGGGCGGGGACATGGGGTTCGTGGTGGACCTGACGAAGCTGGAGACGTCGCTGAAGGCGGCGGCGGAGCAGCTTGATCATGGCCTGCTGAACGAGCATCCGGGGCTGGAGACGCCCAGCCTCGAAGCGATCTGCGCCTGGTTCGCCGACCGGCTGGCACCGGAGTTTCCGGGACTGTCGAAAATCACGGTGCTGCGCCCCACGATCGGCGAGCGGTGCGAGTTGACGCTGGTCTGAAACCTAGCAGTCGCGTCCCGACGCCCGGCGCTGTTCGCAGCGGCGTTGTTCGCGTTCGTACTCGCGCTGCTCGCGCTCGCGCTTGGCCCGGGTTTCTTCGTCGGAGGTGGTGACGGCGTCGACGCCGGCACCCACGACCGCGCCCGTGACCTTGGCGGCCCCGCCGACGACGGCCGCGCCGGTGCCGACCACGGCCCCGACGAGGCAGCCCTGAAGCATCAGGGAACCGCCGAGAACGGCGGCGAGGGCGGCAGCCCGTTTGATGGCGATCATGGTTCAGTTCTCCCGACGCGCCGATCTAGCGCCGGGATGGTGAACGAATGTTGACGCTGTGTCCTTCCCCGCCCGCCGGGGAACGTGGCCGACGAAGTCGGTCGGATGGGGTGGCTGCCCGACGACCTGCGCCGGTGCTTCACCCCCCCCCCATCCGTCTCGCGGCGCGAGCCACCTTCCTCCGCAAGAGAGGACGGAAACCTACAGGCTGTCGACCATCACCAGTTCGGCGTCGGCCTTCGCCGTCACGGTCAGCACCGGCTCGTCCTTGATGCCCGCACCGTCGCGAGCGTTCAGGGCGACCCCGTTGACCTCGACCTCGCCAACGGCGGGCACCAGATAGGCGCGGCGACCCTGGGCCAGATCGTAGGTGATCGTCTCGCCGGCCTTCAGCGTGGCAGCCAGCACCCTGGCGTCGGCGTTGATGTGCAGGGCCCCGTCTGCCGGATCGCCCGAGGCCACCACGGTGAACTGGCCGGACCGGTCCGCCTTGGGAAACTCCCGCTGACCCCAACCGGGCTGGGCGCCGGGCTTGTCGGTCTCGATCCAGATCTGGAACAGGGTGGTCGTCTCCGGCTCCAGGTTGAACTCGGCGTGGCGCACGCCGGTGCCCGCGCTCATCACCTGCACGTCGCCGGCACCCGTGCGGCCCTGATTGCCCATCGAGTCCTGATGGGTGATCGCCCCGGTGCGGACGTAGGTGATGATCTCCATGTCCGCGTGGGGATGCGGCGGAAAGCCCGACTGGGCCGCGATCTCGTCATCGTTCCAGACGCGCAGCCGGCCCCAGCCCATGCGGGACGGGTCGTAGTAGTTGGCGAACGAAAAGTGATGGCGCGCCTTGAGCCAGCCGTGGTCCGCGCCGCCGAGGGTGTTGAAGGGTCGAACGTCGATCATGGGGAAGGTCCCGGAATCCGAGGGCTAGAAACCTCGCTGACGCCTATATAGGCAACAGTGTTGGTTACGGAAAGGGGGTGCAGATGCGACCCACGTCGGCCAAGCCATAGCTGGTCTTGCCTCGAACGCGACGCTTCGAGAGCAGAATGCGATCGCCTGCATCGCAGCCAAAATGGAGCGGAACGGGAACCTGGATCACGCGCCCGTCCACTTGGACCTCGACGCCATTCACCGCCGTTTTGGGACGCGCAATCACCGACGGGCCGAGTACCCGTCCTGTCACGGGCCGGGCGGGGATATGCGGAGCGACCCAAAGCCAGAGGCCGCCGATCAGGATGAGCGCGAGCGCCATGCCCACCAAGCCCTGATGGTCCTCGAGCCAGAACCTGACCGCCGTTCGCCACGCCAGCCGGGGCACCGGGGGTGAACTCACCCCACCTGACCCCGATGCCGCAGCAGGGCGTCGGCCAGCACGCAGGCGGCCATGGCCTCGACCACCGGCACGCCGCGCAGGGCGACGCAGGGGTCGTGGCGACCGATGGTGCGCAGGTCGGTGTCGACCCCGTCGCGGGTAACCGTCTGGCGGGTCGTCAGGATCGAGGAGGTGGGCTTGAAAGCCACGCGCGCGGTGATCGGCTGGCCCGTCGAAATGCCGCCCAGCACGCCGCCCGCCTTGTTTGACAGGAAGACCGGCTGGCCGTCCGGGCCCATGCGCATCTGGTCGGCGTTGTCCTCGCCCGACAGTTCGGCCGAGGCGAAGCCCGCGCCGATCTCCACGCCCTTGACGGCATTGATCGACATCAGGGCCGCAGCCAGTTCGGCGTCCAGCTTGCCATAGACCGGCGCGCCCCAGCCGGCCGGGGCACCGGTGATCTCCAGCGACACGACCGCGCCGATCGACGATCCCGCCTTGCGCACCCCGTCCAGATAGTCGGACCACGCAGGCACGACATCGGCGGAGGCGGCGAACAGGGGATTGTCGTAGGTCGCGCCGAAATCGACCGCGTCTTCCGTGATGCGGTGCGGGCCCAGCTGGGTCACGCCCGCGCGGATCGTCACGCCGTCGCCCAGAACCTTTCGCGCCACCGCGCCCGCGGCGACCCGCATGGCCGTCTCGCGCGCCGACGACCGTCCACCGCCGCGCGGATCGCGCACGCCGTACTTGGCATCATAGGTGAAGTCGGCGTGGCCGGGGCGATAGGCGCGGGCGATCTCGCCATAGTCCTTCGACCGCGCGTCCTCGTTCTCGATCAGCAGCGAGATCGGTGTGCCGGTGGTGACCGGACCGTGTCCGTCGTCGAACGTGCCCGACAGGATGCGCGTGGTGTCGCTCTCCTTGCGCTGGGTCACGAAGCGGCTGCCGCCGGGCTTACGTCGGTCCAGCCAGGGCTGGAGATCGGCCTCTGTCAGGGGGATGCCGGGCGGGCACCCGTCCACCACGCAGCCGATCGCCGGCCCATGGCTTTCGCCCCAGGTGGTGACGCGGAACAGGTGGCCTAAGGTGTTGTGCGACATGACCTGAAACGCTTAGGCCGCGCGACGCTCCGGCGTCCAGACGCGGGCGAAACGGTCGCGCAGGTCGGCGGCGGCGGACGGGGCGTCCTCGACCGGTTCCAGCGATACAAACAGGTGCCCGCGCCGCCGGTTTCCGCGCGGCGGCAGGCCCAGATCGCGCAGACGCAGCCTCAGCGTCGGATGATCCGGAACCAGCCAGGCCGAGCGCGGCCCGGCGTGGGTGGCGATCTCGACGCGGCCGCCGTCGCGCAGCAGCTGACGGGCGACAGGCGCGCTCATGTGCAGGTCGTCGCCGACCGCCGACAGGGCCCCGCAGCCGCGGATGACCACCGCCAGATACAGGTCCGCGCCATCGCGGCCCGCGCCCTTCAGCCGCAGGCGGTCGCCGGTGCGCAGTCCCGGCCCATAGGTGGCGCGCAGGCGTTTTCCACCGACGCGGACGACGGCGTGGCCGCCGTTCACTGCGTCCAGCGGCGAGATGGCCAGCGTCGAGGGTGCCGGCTGGCGGACCGCGGGGGCGGGCAGCGCCAGAGGCCCGTCCAGCCGCTTGAGGACCTCATGCGCCGCGATGACCCGGCGAAAGGTCCATTCGTCTCCGCCCGGCAGGTCGGGACGCGCCGCCTTGACCGCGCGGCGGAAGGCGGCGGTCAGCGCCGGTCCGTGCGCGGGCGCGTCGAGGCCCAGGGCGGCCCGGGCCTCGGCGACGGTCAGGGATGAGGCCTGGTCACGCATCCCCGACAAAGGCCCCGATCAGGGTCAATGCCGGGTTAACCGTGCCGCACTTCCGCAGTCCCGCGCCCCGCGCTATCGCAGGCGCATGACCGCTCCCGTGATCCCGCCCAGCCCGTCGCGCGAGGAGTATGCCCGCGACTACGCCGCCGCGCTGGCCGCCAACGGCGACGAAACCGTCTTTGAGCGTCCGGAGCCGATCGGCCTGTTCGTCGACTGGCTGGCCGACGCCCGGGCGCACGAGGTCAACGATCCCAACGCCATGTGCCTGTCGACCGTGGACGCCGGCGGCGCGCCCGACAGCCGGATGGTCCTGCTCAAGGACGTCGACGACCGCGGCTTCACCTTCTACTCCAACGCCGAAAGCGCCAAGGGGGGGCAGCTGGCGGGCCAGCCGCACGCGGCCCTCCTGTTCCACTGGAAGTCGCTGCGTCGGCAGGTGCGGGTGCGCGGCACCGTCGAGCCGGTGACGGCGGCAGAGGCGGACGCCTATTTCGCCAGCCGGGCGCGCGAGAGCCGGATCGGGGCCTGGGCTTCGGACCAGTCGCAGCCTCTGGCGTCGCGCGCCGATCTGGAGGCGGCGGTGGCGCGCGAGACGACGCGCTTCGGTGACGGCGAGGTGCCGCGTCCGCCGCACTGGACCGGCTGGCGCGTGGTTCCGCTGTCGGTGGAGTTCTGGCGCGACCGGCCGTTCCGCCTGCATGACAGGCTGCGCTTCGACCGCGCCGCCGACGGCTGGGCGAAGACCCGCCTGCAGCCCTGACCTAGCGCCGCACGACGCCGTAGCGGGCGAGGAAGGTCTCGACCGCGTCGGCCGCGATCTGGTCGCAGGCCCGCACGGGCATGACCTCGTCCCCGGTCACCAGCGGCATGAAAAAGACCGGATGCTCGATCATGCCGAACAGCTGGCCGGCGGCCCAGGAGGGATGCTCCACGCGTAGTTCGCCGCGCGCGCACATCTGCCGGATCACGTCGATGACGTAGGCCCCGAACTCGCTCTTGCCCTTCTCGAAGAACTTCACCGCGACCTCGCGAAAGCGCGGCCGCTCGGCCATCACCAGGCGGAAGACGGAGCGCACGAAGGGGTCCGCCATGAACCGGGCATAGCCGACGGCGAAGTCGTTGAGCTGATCACGCGCCGGGCGCTCCTCAGAGAACACCCGCAACATCTGGGCGGTGAACTCGTCCGCGGCGTCGTCGATCACGGCCGAGAACAGGTCCGACTTGCCGGCGAACTGGGCATAGAGGGTGGCGGTCGACACCCCCGCTTCCCGCGCCACAGCTTCCATCTTGGTGGCCGCGAACCCCTCCGCCGTGAAGTGCCGCCGCGCGTGACGCAGGATGGCTTGACGTCGGGGGTCCGGTTCCGGGCCGGAGAGGGGGCCGTGCATGCAGTCTTTCGCCGTTCTTCACGCGCCCCGCCCCGGGAGGTGGGGCGAGTCGTGCCGAACGACGTTACGACGCCGCCGGGTCCGCGAGAAGGGGCCGGATCAGCGGATGCACCAGCAACGGAGCCGCGAGCCTGAGCACGGCCTCGGGGTCGACCAGGCGGACGGCCGCGGTCGTGTCGGCGACGATGAAGTCGGCCGCCGCGCGGGCAGGCTCGGTGAAGCGCTCGTGCCCGGGCCTGACAGTCTTCAGGTACTGTTGCACCACCGAATCCGCGGTACGTCGGCGTTCGGCCTGGTCGCGCAGAAGGCGGCGGATGAAGCGGATGTCGGCCGGGGTGTCGACGTAGACCTTCAGATCATGGAGCGCCGCCAGCTCCGGGCTGCTGAGCACGTGCACCCCTTCCACGACGATGGCTTCGGCGGCTTCGATCCGACGGGTGAAGGCTTCGCGGCCGTGCGTCTTCATCGAATAGACGGGCGCGTCCACCGCCCGCCCGGCCTTCAGCTCGGCCAGCTGGGCGGTCATCAGGGCGTGGTCGCGGGCGTCCAGATGGTCGAAGTCGAACTCCGCCGGGTCGAAGCCGGGCAGGGCGGCGGCGTCGACATACCAGTCATCCTCACTCAGCAGCACACCCGCGCCGGGGCGCATGGCGGCGACCAGGGCCTGCGCCAGCGTGGTCTTGCCGGAGCCGGAGCCGCCGGTGATCGCAATCAGCAAGGTCATGCCGCCTTCTAGGTCCCGCCGCGGGTGGGGACTAGCCCGGCCAGGCGTCGCCCAGACGCTGCAGGGCGATCCAGCCGCCCAGCAGAAGCGACCAGCCGACGACCGCCGTGTTCAGACCCATGGCGATCAGAAGCCGGTTCCGCGCCGCCAGCCCGCCGACCAGCGGCGCGTGGAACACGACGAGATGCAGCAGCAGCAGGGCGCCGAAGCCGAAATGGACCGACGCGGATCCCGCTCCGGCCAGCTGGGCCAGCAGGGCCAGCGGCGCGGCGCAGAAGATCACCATCCAGACGATGCCGAAGGTGATGATCGTCGGCATCAGGCCGGCAATCACGACGACGCCCGCGCCGATCAGGACGCCCGGCACAGGCAGCAGCATCAGGGCGCGGGAGATGGGGTGTCGCAGGGCGGCGGAGGTCATGCCGCCCACGATGCCGCGCGCAAGGTTTCCGCTCCGTTGCCGGGGGGCGATGACCCTGCGTCACGTTGCACTGGCTGCGCCGCGCCGATAGCGTGAGCCCACGCCGCGATCAGACGGCAAGCGATGGGGATCGACGATGCTGGGTTTGATGCAGGACTGGCCTCTGACGGTCGACAAGATCCTGGACCACGCGAAGAACTGGCATCCTCATCGCGAGGTGGTGACCCGTTCCGTCGAGGGACCGGTGGTCCACACGACCTATGCCGAGATCCACGGCCGCGCGAAGAAGGTGTCGAAGGCGCTGCTGGACTGGGGGATCAAGCCGGGCGACCGGGTCGCCACCCTGGCCTGGAACACCGCCCGGCACATCGAGGCGTGGTACGGCATCATGGGCATCGGCGCGGTGTGCCACACCCTGAACCCGCGTCTGTTCCCGGAGCAGCTCGGCTACATAATCAATCACGCCGAAGACAAGATCATCTTCGTCGACCTGACCTTCATCCCCCTGCTGGAGGCCGTGCTCCCGCACTGTCCGTCGGTCGAGCGGGTCGTCGTCATGACCGACGAATACACCATGCCCGCGACCAAGCTGCCGCAGGCCGAATGCTATGAGCAGATCGTCGCCGGCGCGTCGGGCGAGGTGGCGTGGGGCGGCTTCGACGAGCAGACCGCGTGCGGCCTCTGCTACACCTCGGGCACGACCGGGAACCCCAAGGGGGTCCTGTATTCGCACCGGTCGAACTTCATCCACACCCTGCTGGGCATGCAGTCGACGGTGCTGGGCCCGTCGCCGAAGGAGACCATCCTTCCGGTGGTGCCCATGTTCCACGCCAACGCCTGGGGCATCGCCTTCGCCGCCCCGGCCTCGGGTGCCAAGCTGGTCATGCCGGGCGCCCGGATGGACGGCGAGGCCATTTACGAGCTGCTGGAAAGCGAGCAGGTGACCTTCTCGGCGGCCGTGCCGACCGTCTGGCAGGGCCTGCTGGCCCACATGCGCGAGAAGGGTCTGAAGCTGTCGACCGTCAAGCGCGTGCTGATCGGCGGCTCGGCCGTGCCCGAGAGCCTGATCCGCGCCTTCAACGACGAGTTCGGGGTCGAGGTGCTGCAGGGCTGGGGCATGACCGAGACCTCGCCCATCGGCACCCTGTCCAACCTGACGCCCGAACTGGCGGCCCTGCCGTACGACGAGGGCATGAAGTGGCGCATCAAACAGGGCGTGCCACCGCTGGGCGTCGAGCTGAAGCTGAAGAACTACGCCGGCCAGGAGATGCCGCACGACGGGCACACCTACGGCCGCCTGATGGTCCGCGGTCCGACGATCTCGGGTGCCTATTTCAAGGGTGAGGGCGGCGAGATCCTCGACAACGAGGGCTTCTTCGATACCGGCGACGTGGCCACCGTCGACGAGCACGGCTTCATGCAGATCACCGACCGCGCCAAGGACGTGATCAAGTCCGGCGGCGAGTGGATCAGCTCCATCGAGATCGAGAACATCGCCGTCGGCCATCCGAAGGTCGAACTGGCCGCGGTCATCGGTGCCGCCCACCCCAAGTGGGACGAGCGGCCGGTGCTGGTGCTCAAGCTCAAGCCGGGCGAGAGCCAGGACAAGCAGGAGCACCTCGATTTCCTGCAGGGCAAGATCGCGAAGTGGTGGATGCCCGACGACGTGGTCTTCGTCGACGACATCCCGCTGGGCGCGACCGGCAAGATCGACAAGAAGGTCGTTCGTGAGCGCCTGAAGGACTACCGCCTGCCGACGGCGCAGGCCTGAGGCGTGGCGCGCAAGGGCTCCTCCCTGACCACCGCCTCCTGGCTGATCGCCGGGGCGCTGGCGGGCGGAGCGACGATCTTCGTGGGCGCCCTCGGTACGCGCGCGGGGCTGTGGGACGCGGGGTTCGGCCTCGGCACCCTGACCTTCCTGGTGGCCCCGGCGCTGACGGCGATCGGTCTGATCTGCGCCGTGACGCTGGCCGTGTGGTCGGCGCGACGGCCAAAGGCCCTGGGCCTGGCGGCGGTGTTCGCCTTGCTGGCGGCGGGCGGAACGGCCGCAGGGCTGGGGCTGCGGTGGGAGGCCTTTCACGCAGCCTCTCCCTGGGACGTGACCAGCGACCCCCAGGATCCGCCGGGCTTCTCGCGCATCCTGTCGCAGCGGCGCGCCGCGACGGGCGCGGCGCGCGCGACTTCGCCAGCTGGCCCCCAGGCCTGCCTCGGTGCCGTCTCGACTCCCAGTCAGCTGTCGCCCGAGGCTGCTGCGGCGGCGCTTGAGGCCGCGGGGTTTACGGTGATCGGTTCGGCCGCCTTCCGGGCCGAGGGCGAGCGGCGCGGTTTCTGGTTCGGACTGACCCACGACGCCGTGGTGCGCATCCGGCCGGGCCGGACGGACGTCCGCGTGACGGCCCGCTCCGATCTGCCGCAGGGCGGGGAGACCTGCCGTCTGGCGGCCGCCCTGTCGCGGGCGCTGGCGGCTCAGGCCGGGGCGTAGACCGCGTCCAGCGTGGGCGCCGGCGTCGCCGTGACCCGCCCCGCGCCCTCCAGCGCGATGAGATGGGCCCACACCGAGAGCGAGGCCGCGGGCCACAGGCGGCGATCCACGCCGGCATAGAGCGCCGGCACGATCTCGGCGATCGCGCGATCTCCCGCGGCCAGTCGCGTCAGGATCTGCTCGTCCCGCTGAAGGCGATGGTCGCGGTACGCTGCCAGGAAGGGACCGGGGGCGTCGATCTGCGCGCCATGTGCCGGCCAGATCCGGTCAAATCCGCGCGCGATGACCGCCTCCAGGCTGGCCATGTAGTCCGCCATGTCCCCGTCGGGCGGCGCGACCACCGTGGTCGACCAGCCCATCACGTGGTCGCCGCTGAACAGGGCGTTCTCCTCGACCAGTTCGAAAGCCAGATGGTTCGAGGCGTGCCCCGGCGTGGCCAGCGTCCGCAGCGTCCAGCCGTCGCCCCGGACGAGGTCGCCGTCGCACAGGATGCGGTCCGGGCGCACGTCGGCCGTCTCGTCCTCGTCGGGCGTCGAGGCGTGGGTCTCGCGCGCCGGAGGGGGCGCGGCCAGAAGGGGGGCGTCCACGGCCTGCGCCAGCGGCCGGGCCAGGGGCGCATGATCCCGATGGGTGTGGGTCAACAGGACCGCGACCACACGCCGGCCGTCGAGGGCGCGGTTCAACGCGTCCAGATGCGCTGAATCCTCCGGCCCGGGATCGATGACAGCGACCTCCGCGCCGCGGGCGTCGCGGCCGACGATGAAGGTGTTGGTTCCGGCAAATGTGAATGGCCCGGGATTGGGGGCGGTGACGCGCGAGATCAGCGGGGTGAGCCGGACCTTCTGACCATGTCGGGCGTCGAAGTCGCGGACGAAGGGGATCACGCGCGTCTCCCGTGGCCCGCGCCTTGCCTTAACGAGGCGTAAACGCCCTTCAGGATGCTCGTCATGGCCGTCGCCGCCGCTCTTTCTGTGTCAAATCGGCTCCTGACCGTGGCCGCCGCACTTCTCTGTATCATGGCGGCGCAGTTGGCGACCGCCTCCTGCAGCCCCGAACCTGCGCCCTACGCGGCCCGGGCGACCATTCTTCGCTGACCCGAATCTCCGGTGCCGGGGGCCGACTCGCCGCCCGGGCGAAATGGGTCGAAGTCGCGTCGACGTCGGGGCGATCCCGGATCGTCGGTCTCTGAAGGCCAGCTCCAGGAACCGGGATTTCCCATGTTGCGACAAAGGGTTGGGCCGGTGTGGCCCGATTGCGACAATGTGGCGACGATTGGATTACAGAGCCGTAATTGTGGTGACCCGGGGGCGGTCGTTCGGCTAGGTTGACTGCAATCTGCGTGCATTGGGGCTCGTGGATGCTCAACGTCGGTGCGACGAGGGGCCCGGAAACGGGAAGCTTCGCGCCGGCCCTAGGAGGACGTCTCTTGAAGACTCACACCATTCGGCAGCGTCTGCTGCATTCGACGATGATCGGCTCCGCGTCGCTGATGGCGCTCGTCGCCGTCCCGGCCGCGGCCGTGCTCCTGGCTCCGACCCAGGCGGCCGCGCAGAACCTGGTCCAGGGTGCTGTCGCCGGTACCGTCGAAACCCAGACCGGCGCGCCGGTTTCGGGCGCGACCGTGACGCTGCAGTCTGTGTCGCAGGGCTTCACCCGCACCTACACCACGGGTGCCAACGGCGAATTCCGCGCCGTCGCCCTGCCGCAGGGCCAGTACGTCGCCACCGTGACGTCGTCGGGCAATGAGACCCTGACCGACACTGTGTCGGTCGGTGCCGGCGGCACGACCTCGCTGACCTTCACCGTCGGTCGCGTCGGCGGCCTCGACACTTCGGGCGCGACCTCGGTTGACGACATCGTCGTCGTGGGCGTGCGCCAGGCCGTTTCCGAGTTCGACGCCACCACGACCGGCCTGACGGTCAACGTCGAGCAGCTGTCGGCGAACATTCCGTTGGCCCGCGATGCGTCATCGGTGGCCCTGCTGGCTCCTGGCGTGACCGCGTCTGACACCGCCTTCGGCAGCATCCCGACCATCGGCGGTGCCTCGGCCGGCGAGAACACCTATTTCATCAACGGCCTGAACATCACGAAATTCCGTGATTTCACCGGTTCCTCGACCGTTCCGTTCGAATTCTACCAGACGCTCGAAACCAAGACCGGCGGCTACTCGGCCGAGTTCGGTCGCGGCACCGGCGGCGTGCTGAACGGCACGACCAAGTCGGGCGGCAACGAGTGGGAATTCGGCATCACCAGCTACTGGTCGCCGAACAGCCTGCGTGAGACCGTGCCGGACACCTATCTGTCCCTGAACCGCTTCGACGAAGTCGAATCCAGCGACGTCATCCTCGACTTCGGCGGCCCGATCATCCGTGACCGTCTGTTCGTCTTCGGTCTGTACAACTTCCGCGACCGCGAGACCTTCAACGGGTCGTCGGCCGGCACCGGCACGCGCGTGATGACGGACGATCCGTTCTACGGCGCCAAGGTCGACTTCCTGATCACCGACGATCATCGTCTGGAACTGACCTACTTCAGCGACGAGCAGGAGCAGACCACCGAGACGACGTCGTTTGATACGACGACCGGCCAGCTGGTCACCACCGCGGGCGACTCCACGTTCCGCTTCGGCGGCGACAACTACATCGCCCGTTACACGGGCGTGTGGACGGACTGGCTGACGACCTCGATCGCCTACGGCGTCAACACCTACGAAGAGCAGAATTCGTCGCCTGGCGACGGTTGCGCGGTCATCACCTCGACCGAGCCGACCGATCCCCGCCGTGGCTGCTGGCTGATTGGCCAGCCGGCCTTCAACGCGGACGAGCGCACCATCCTGCGGGCCGACGTCGACATCTACGCGAACTTCTTCGGTGAGCACCACTTCCGCCTCGGCATCGACAACGAGACGCTGGAGTCGTCGCAGGTCCTCGAGTACTCGGGCACCGGCTACAACTACTGCCGTCCGGGCGGGCCGATCAGCCCCGTCGTCAACTGCACCGGCGACGTGACCGGCGGCCTCTTCTACCGCTACCAGAACCACGATGCCCTCGGCCCGACGCGCGTCCGCATCCAGGCCTATGACAACGGCGGCGGCTGGGAGTCGGTCCAGAACGCCTACTACATCCAGGATAGCTGGGAGATCACCGACCGGATCACCCTGAACCTGGGCGTCCGTAACGAGGGCTTCGAGAACTCGAACATCGCCGGTGTCGCCTTCATCGACCTGCAGGACCAGTGGGCTCCGCGCCTCGGCGCCACCTACGACGTCTTCGGTGACGGTCAGGCGAAGCTGTTCGGCTTCTACGGCCGCTACTTCCTGCCGGTCGCGGTCAACACGAACCAGCGCCTCGCCGGTGCCGAGTTCTTCATCCGCGACACCTGGACCCTCAACCGCGCCGGCGGTCCGAACGACCTGAACGCCGACGGCATCCACGACACCACCGACGAGCCGATCCTGGGCACCTTCCTGGGTGGCACCAACTTCGCCGGTGGCGACGTGAAAGCCACCAACACGACGGTCGATGCCGAAATCGATCCGATGTACGTGGATGAGTGGATCCTCGGCTACGAGCAGGAAGTGTTCGATGGCTGGACCCTCGGCGTGAAGGGTACCTACCGTGAGCTGGGCACCGCGATCGACGACGTCGCCATTGACGCCGCCGTTCTCGACTACTGCTCGGGCGCCGATCCGGACAACCTGACCTACGCCGAGTGCTATTCGGTGTGGTACGGCTTCCACCAGTACGTCCTGACCAACCCGGGTCAGGACATGCGGATCACCCTGTCGGGCGACGATCTTGATCGTGCCACGGGCGGCCGCGTCACCAGCGACCGCGAGATCGTCCTGACGGCCGATCAGCTGAACTATCCGGAGCCCACCCGCACCTACAAGGCGCTGGAGGTCTCGATGGAGCGGTCCTTCGACGGTGTCTGGGCTGGTCGCTTCAGCTATCTGTGGTCCGACAACGAGGGCAACTACGAAGGTGCCCTGAAGTCGGACAACGGTCAGACCGACCCCGGTCTGTCGCAGGACTTCGACCAGCCGGGTCTGACCGACGGTTCGTTCGGCAAGCTGCCGAACCACCGCGAGCACACCTTCAAGGCGTTCGGCAACTGGCAGGCCACGCCTGCCCTGAACATCGGCGCCAACCTGCTGATCCAGTCGCCGCGTCAGTTCGGCTGCATCGGCGTTCACCCGACGGACATCTTCGCGTCCTTCTACGGAGCCGCGTCGAACTTCTGTAACGGTGTCTCCACCCCGCGCGGCGAGTCGTTCGAGAGCGACTGGCTGAAGGTTCTGGATCTGACGTTCGCCTACGACCTGTCGCAGGTGTTCACGATCCCGGGCGACAAGCTGGTCCTGCGGGCCGACATCTTCAACGTGTTCGACTTCCAGTCGGAGCAGGACTTCAACGAGTTCGGCGAAATCGACATCGGCAACTACCCGGGTCCGGGTGCCGCGGATCCCGACTACGGCAAGGTGACGGCCTACCAGGCTCCGCGCACCGTGCGTCTGAGCGTGGCCTACCGCTTCTAAAGAGCGGAAAAGCCAAAAGAACAGGGCGGCGGGTCTTCGGACCCGCCGCCTTTTTCTTGCCCGGCACGCGGTCGGCGCCCTATCCGGGAGCCTTGTGATCCGGAGGCTCCATGCGTTTCGTCCTGCCCGCCCTGTCGTGCCTCGTCCTTCTGTCCGCTGCCGCGCCGGCGCGGGCCCAGGATGAGGTGATCCGCACGGGCGGTACGCAGTTCACCCGTGACGACGCCGAGCGGTCGCGCCGCACACGTGAGGCGCTGGCCTATGCCACGCCCCTGCCGCCCGGCGCGCCGACGGCCGACTATTCTCTCGTGGCCTGGTGCGAGGCGCTGGTGCTCGGCCATGTCCAGACCGGCGAAAGCCTGCAGACCTCCGACGAGCTGGATCTCCGCCTGATCGACCTGGGCCGGGCCGAGGCGGTGAAGTTCCGCGCCGCGCTGGAGGCGGGGCGGTCATACCAGTCGCCGGAAGCGATCGCCGAGGCCGAGGCCGCCGCCGACGGTGCCCGCCGCATGTGGGCGCCGGTGCTGGCCGGCGATCAGGAGCTGCGCAACGAGACCTTCGGCCTGTTCTTCGGCCTGCCCGGACGCTGCGAGCACGCCGCGCATCGCATCAGCGGCAACATCACCACACCGCCCGCGACGCTCGCGGACGTGGGGCTTCAGGACGCCGCGCCGGCCGAGTGACGCCGGCCGTCAGGCGGCGGCTTCGCGCGGTGCCGCGCCCGGTTCGTAGTTCAGGATCGGGGCCAGCCAGCGCTCGACCTCCTCGACCGTCATGCCCTTGCGCGCGGCATAGTCCTCGACCTGATCGCGATCGATCTTGCCGACGCCGAAATAGTGGCTGCCCGGGTGGCCGAAATACAGGCCGCTGACCGAGGCCGGCGGCGTCATGGCAAAGCTTTCCGTCAGCGCCATCCCCGCGTTGGCACCTGCGTCCAGCAGGCGGAACAGGGTCGCCTTCTCGGTGTGATCCGGCTGGGCCGGATAGCCGGGGGCGGGGCGGATGCCCTGATACTTCTCCTCGATCAGGTCCTGCACCGACAGCTGCTCGTCGGGCGCGTGGCCCCACAGCGTCGTCCGCACCTCCTTGTGCAGCCGCTCGGCGAAGGCCTCGGCCAGACGGTCGGCCAGCGAGGTCGCGAGGATGGCCGAATAGTCGTCGCCCTTCGCCTTGAACTCGGCGGCCTTTTCCAGCTCGCCGTGGCCGGCGGTGACGGCGAAGGCGCCCAGGTAATCCGCCCCGTCCCCGGCCACGAAGTCGGACAGGGCCAGGTTCGGCTTGCCGTTCGACTTCTTGATCTGCTGACGCAGGGTGTGGAAGCGCGCGGCTTCGGCCGACCGCGTCTCGTCAGTCCAGACCACCACGTCGTCGCCGACCGCATTGGCGGGCCAGAAGCCGACCACGCCTTTGGCGGTGAACCATTTCTCGTCGACGATCCGCTTCAGCATCGCCTGCGCGTCGGCGAACAGGTCGCGCGCGGCGGTGCCGACGATCTCGTCGTCGAGGATCTGTGGGTAGCGCCCGATCAGCTCCCAGCTGGCGAAGAAGGGCGTCCAGTCGATGTGGTCGACCAGATCCTGCAGGTCCCAGGCGTCGAACGCGCGCACGCCCAGGAACGACGGGGCAGGGGGCGGCGTCTGGCCTGCCTCGGGCCGCCAGCGGTTCTCGCGCGCCTGGGTCAGCGTCGCCCGCGCCTTGACCTCCTGACCGCGCGCGTACTGCTCGCGGATGCGGACGTATTCGTCGCGCGTGGCCTGTTCGTTCTTCGCCTTTTCGGTCGGGGACAACAGGCCCGAGACCACGCCCACGGCGCGGCTGGCGTCGACGACATAGGTGGTCGAGCCGCTGCGATAGCCCGGCTCGATCTTCACGGCCGTGTGCGTCCGGCTGGTGGTCGCCCCGCCGATCAGCAGGGGGATCGAAAAGCCGCGCCGCTCCATCTCTCGCGCCACGAACACCATCTCGTCCAGCGACGGGGTGATCAGGCCCGACAGGCCGACGATGTCGACCTTGTGCTCGACGGCGGCGTCCAGGATCCGGTCCGCCGGGACCATGACGCCCAGGTCGATGACCTCGTAGTTGTTACACTGCAGCACGACGCCGACGATGTTCTTGCCGATGTCGTGGACGTCGCCCTTGACCGTGGCCATCAGGATGCGGCCCGCCTGCTCGCGCGGCTTGCCGGCCTTTTCGGCCTCCATGAAGGGTTCCAGCCAGGCCACGGCCTGCTTCATCACCCGCGCCGACTTGACCACCTGCGGCAGGAACATCTTGCCCGAGCCGAACAGGTCGCCGACCACGTTCATCCCGTCCATTAGCGGACCCTCGATGACGTGCAGCGGCCGGTCGAACGACAGCCGCGCCTCCTCGGTGTCGGCGTCGATGAATTCGGTGATGCCGTTGACCAGGGCATGCTCGATCCGCTTGCCGACGGGCTGGTCGCGCCACTTCAGATCGACCACCCGCGCCACGCCCTTGTCGCCCTTGTAGTTGGGCGCGAGGTCGACCAGCCGCTCGGTGTTCGAGACATTGGTCCGCTGCGGGCGGTTCAGGATCACGTCCTCGACCGCTTCGCGCAGGGTCGGGTCGATGTCGTCATAGACCGGCAGGTCGCCGGCGTTGACGATGCCCATGTCCATGCCCGCCTGGATGGCGTGGTACAGAAAGACGCTGTGGATCGCCCGACGGACGGGCTCGTTGCCGCGGAAGCTGAACGAGACGTTCGACACCCCGCCCGAGATCCGGGCGTAGGGCAGGGTGGCCTTGATCGCCCGCGTCGCCTCGATGAAGTCGACGGCGTAGTTGTCGTGCTCCTCGATCCCCGTCGCCACGGCGAAGATGTTGGGGTCGAAGATGATGTCTTCGGGCGGGAAGCCGACCTCGTCGACGAGGATGCGATAGGCGCGGGTGCAGATCTCGATCTTGCGCGCGGCGGTGTCGGCCTGGCCGACCTCGTCGAAGGCCATGACCACCACGGCGGCCCCGTAGCGCAGGCATTTGACGGCCTGTTCGCGGAACTCCGCCTCGCCCGCCTTCATCGAGATCGAGTTGACGATCGGCTTGCCCTGGACGCACTTCAGCCCCGCCTCGATCACCTCCCATTTGGAGCTGTCGATCATCACCGGCACGCGGGCGATGTCGGGCTCGGCCGCGATCAGGTTGAGGAAGGTCCGCATGGCGACGGCACCGTCCAGCAGCCCTTCGTCCATATTGACGTCGATGATCTGGGCACCGGCCTCGACTTGCTGGCGCGCGACGTCCAGCGCGGCCGAATAGTCCCCGTCGACCACCAGCTTGCGGAATTTGGCCGAGCCGGTGACGTTCGTCCGCTCGCCGACGTTGATGAAGGTCGGTCTCATAGCGGTTTCCAGCATTTGGTATTCGTGGCGTTCAGGAGGGATTCAACAGTCAGGCTCTTGAAACGGCGCTTTCCAAAAACCGATCGGATCATCGCGGGCGGTTCGTTCAGATTGAGGTCACCGGCCTTCAGGTTCGAAAAATCGATCCCGAACTCGTTCTGCAGCCAGAACAACAAGTCCTCGAGGTCGTCGCCCTCTATCCGCAGGTCATCGCTCACTTCGGTGGAAGGCTCGATGGTGCCCTCAAAACCCGACAAGTCTCGAAGCCTGGCGATCAAGCGGGACTCGACATCCATCACGCCACCAACTCGAACGGTTCCAGCCCGGACAGCCGCATCGCCACCGGTCGTTCGGGGATTTCACGTGTCGGCAGTTTGGCCACCGCCTCGGCCGTGTGCCGGATGTGCTCCGGCGTGGTGCCGCAGCAGCCGCCGACGATGTTGACGAGGCCTGAAGCCGCCCATTCCTCGATGAAGTGAGCGGTCTGGTGCGGCTCCTCGTCGTACTGGCCCATGGCGTTGGGCAGGCCCGCGTTGGGATAGGCCGCGACCAGGGTGTCGGCCACCCGGCTCAGCTCGGCGATGAACGGCCGCATCAGATCGGCGCCCAGGGCGCAGTTGAAGCCGACGGCGAAGGGTTTGGCGTGGCGCACGCTGTTCCAGAAGGCCTCGGCCGTCTGGCCCGAAAGCGTCCGGCCCGAGCGGTCGGTGATGGTGCCCGAAATCCAGATCGGCAGGGCCTCCATGCCCTCGTCCTCGAGGTCCTTGATGGCCTTGATCGCGGCCTTGCAGTTCAGCGTGTCGGTGATGGTTTCGATCAGATACAGGTCGACGCCGCCCTCGTTCAGCGCCTTCACCTGATGGCGGTAGGCGTCATAGACCTGGTCGAAGGTCACCAGCCGCGCCCCGGGGTCGTTCACGTCCGACGACATCGACAGCATCTTGTTCAGCGGCCCGATCGAGCCGGCGGCGAAGCGCGGCTTGTGCGGCTCCTTTTCCGTCCAGCGGTCGGCGGCGGCGCGGGCCAGCTTGGCCCCCTCCAGATTGATGTCCCACACCGACTGTTCGTCCAGCTTGTAGTCGTCCTGGGCGATGACGGTGGCGGAGAAGGTGTTGGTCTCCGAGATGTCGGCGCCCGCGCCGAAATACTGGTCGTGCAGACCGGCGATGATGTCCGGCCGCGTCAGACACAGGATGTCGTTGTTGCCCTTCATCTGGCCCTCGTGGGCCGTGAAGCGGTCGCCGCGGAAGTCCTCTTCGGCCAGATCGGCGCGCTGGATCATCACGCCCCAGGCGCCGTCCAGCACCAGGATGCGTTCCCGAGCGGCGGCGTGGAGGGCGGCGATGCGGTCGGCGCGGGTCATGCGGGAGCCTTGTCTTCGCGCACGCCCAGTACCCGGCAGATCGCATAGACCAGGTCGGCGCGGTTCAGGGTGTAGAAGTGGAAGTCGGCGAAGCCCTCTTCCTGCAATCGGGCGCATGTCTCGGCAGCAACGGAAGCGGCCAGCAGCTTGCGGGTCTCCGGGTCGTCGTCCAGCCCGTCGAAATGCATGGCCAGCCAGTCAGGCACCGCCGCGCCGCACGACGCGCTCATCCGCTTCAGCCCGGTGAAGTTCGACACCGGCATGATGCCCGGGATCAGCGGGATCCCGATGCCCGCCGCGCGCACCCGGTCGCGGAAACGCAGGAAGGCGTCCATGTCGAAGAAGAACTGGCTGATCGCGCGGGTCGCCCCGGCGTCGACCTTGGCCTTCAGCACCTCGATGTCGTGGTCGAACGAGGGGCTTTCCGGGTGCTTCTCCGGATAGGCGCCGACGGTAATCTCGAACCCACCGACGCGGCTGATCGCCCGGGCCAGTTCGGTGGCATTGGCATAGCCGTCGGCGCGCGGCTGATAGACGCCGCCGATGCCCGCTCCGCCCGGCGGATCACCGCGCAGGGCCACGATGTGGGTCACTCCGGCGGCCTTGTAGTCCTGGATGACCTCGTCGATCTCGCCCCGGCTGGCCTCGACGCAGGTCAGGTGCGCCGCGGGCTTCAGCCCGGTCTCGGCCAGGATGCGCGTGACCGTGCGGTGCGTCCGCTCGCGCGTCGATCCGCCGGCACCGTAGGTGACCGAGACGAACTCCGGCTTCAGCGGTGCCAGTCGTTCGACGGCCTTCCACAGGTTGGCCTCGGCGTCGTCCGACTTGGGCGGGAAGAATTCGAAGGAGACGCGCGGGCGGCTGGCGTCCCGGCCGGCGCGGGCCACGGGGCCAAGCGGCGACAACAGCATGGCGCGGGCCTGGGCGAGGTTGAGGGGTTGGGCGCTCATGCGGCCTTCACTTCCTTCAGGGCGGCGCGGCGGCCGGTCCAGATGCAGACGGTCAATCCTTCGCGGTCGGGCGGCAGCACGGTGGCGGGATCGGCGTGCAGCCCGGCGACGGCCAGCCAGCGCCGCATCTCCGCGTCGTCGAAGCCGAGGCGACGGTGCTGGTGCTCCTCGCGCATCTGCTCCATCGCATGGGGGGCGAAGTCGACGATCAGCAGACAGCCGCCCGGTCGCACCAGCCGCGCCGCCTCAGCCACTGCGGCTGCGGGGTCGGTCAGGTAGTGCAGAACCTGATGCACCACCACCAGATCGGCCGTCATGTCGGGCAGGCGGGTGGCGAACACGTCGCCGTGCCGCAGCTCGACCTTGTCGATGCCCGCCCGGGCCACGTTGGCGCGCGCGATGTTCAGCATGTTCTGGCTCAGATCCAGGCCGATCGCCGTCTTCGCCTTGCGCCCCAGCAGCGTCAGCATCCGGCCCGAGCCGGTGCCCAGATCGACCATGCGCTCGAACGGTCCCTCGCCCGCGGCGGCCAGAATGGCTTCCTCCACCGCGCTCTCGCGCACGTGGTGCGAGCGGATGCGGTCCCAGCTGGGGGCGATCTGGTCGAACCAGGCCTCGGCTTCCGCCGCACGTTCGCGCCGGACGGTGTCCAGGCGTCGCTGGTCCGCCTCGCCGTCGGCGTCGTCGAGGAGATCCAGCACGGCGTCCATCAGGCGACGGGCGGAGGTTTCGGACGAAAGGCGGTAGAACACCCGCGCACCGTCGGGGAATCGCTCGATGAGACCCGCGTCGGTCAGCAGCTTCAAGTGTCGGCTGACGCGGGGCTGGCTCTGCTCCAGAACGCCGGACAGCTCCATGACCGACAACTCCTCGGTGGCGAGCAGGGCGAGGATGCGCAGGCGGGTCGGCTCCCCGGCACCGCGCAGCGCCTCGACGAGATGATCGGCCCGGTAGGTCATCCAATCATATAAAGATATCCTTATATGATTATGCAAGCAAAATCATGGGTCGGCGAAGGATTCCGGAGCCGTCGCGCGTTTCAGGTCAGACCCTGATCGGAGCCACCCATGCGCCTGTCCCTGTTCACCGCAGCTGCCGCCCTCGGCCTCGCCGCCTGTTCGCCCGCCCCTGCCACGGAAGCCCCTGAGCCGGCCGGTGACCCGGTCGACGCGGCTGCGCCGCAGGATCCGCCGCCGGTCGCCGAGGGAATTCCGGCCGACCCGGATCGCCCCGTGGGCGGTCCCGTGGGCGAAATGCCGCCGGGCGGCCTGACCCTTTCCGGATTCGAGGAGCGGTCGCTTGAGCGGTTCCGTCGTGCGGACGCGAACAAGGACGGCGCGGTCGACGGGGCCGAGATGGACGGCATGGGACGCGGCGGGCGTCGGATGGCCCGCTCGGACGCCGACGACGACGGCCGGGTGACCGAGGCGGAAGCCCGCGCCGCCGCCGCGACCATGTTCGCCCGCCTCGACCAGAACGGCGACGGCCGCGTCACCGAGGACGAGCGGCCCCAACGCTAGGGCGCGGGCGTCACCGGCGGGCGCCCGTTCAGCACGGCGTTCAGGTTCTGCAGCAGCAGCCCCAGCATGCCCTGCACGGCCTGCGTCGTGGCCCCGCCCGTGTGCGGCGTGAGGACCGTGTTCGGCACGTCGACCCACCGCCCCGCGTCGGTCGGCTCGGTCTCGAACACGTCCAGCGCCGCTCCGCCCAGTCGCCCCGATTTCAGCGCGGCGATCAGGGCGTCCTCGTCCACCACCTGGCCCCGCGAGACGTTGACCAGCAGCCCGTCGGGCCCCAGCGCCTGCATCACCTCGGCCGAGATCAAACCGCGGTTGGCCTCGTCCGCACGGCAGGCGACCACCAGCACGTCGCTGGCCTTGGCCAGATCGGTCAGGCTCTCCGCGCGCGGCCACGGCGCGTCCTTCGGACGGGGGCCCCACCACGCGGGGACCATGCGCATCGCCTCCGCGCGTCGCGCCACGGCCTCCCCGATCGCGCCCAGACCCACGATCCCCAGCCTCAGACCGCCCAAGGAGCGGGTGATCGCCTTCGACTGCGGCGTCCAGCGCCCGGCCCGGACGTCGGCGTCCCCTGCCGCGATGCGCCGGTGCGCCGCCAGGATCAGGCCGATCGCGTGATCCGCCACGTCCTCGTGGTTCACTCCCGGCGCGTGGGTGACCTCCAGCCCCCGGGCCCGGCACCACGCCGGGTCGATGCCGTCATAGCCCGCGGTGAAGCAGGCGACGTGGCGCAGCTTCGGCAGTCGGTCGATCAGCGCCGGATCCAGAGGAAACTCGCCGGCGACCACCACTGCCTCGATCAGGACCTCGGCCTCCACGGGCGGCCCCTCCCACAGGCGATGAACGTCGTACGCCCCCTCCAGAAAGGGCGCGATCGGCCCCAGATGCGGCTGGACGATCAGGACGGCGGGGCGGTCGCTCACTTGCCCTCGCTCTGCGCGGTCTTCAGGCGCCGCAGCACCTCCTCGCGCGTCTCGGCGGGGGTCGGCTCCGGCGTCGGGCGGCTGCTGCGCTGGAACACGCGGCTGACCTTCACCTTGGGCTTCTCAACCGGTCGCGTCGCGTCGTGGAAGGGGTTGTCATCAAACATGCCCCGAAACACCGGATCGGCCCGATAGTTCGGCAGCCGCGCCAGAACGGGCAGGTCGCCCGAGATCTGCAGCAGCATCTCGTCGTCGTCGAGTTCCAGCAGCTGATCGGGTTTGTGATAGCCGACCAGCCCCGCCATGGTCCGCGCCGCCAGCATGGTGTTGGCGCCGAAGCACTGCACTGCCCGGCAGTTGTTGATCATCGTCTCCCAGTCGTGGGGGTACAGTCGCTGCAGCTGCGAGGCGTCCTGCCAGAAGCTCCAGGTCTGCAGGCCATAGCCGCGCAACAGGGTCACCGCGCTGCGCAGGGCGTCGAAGGTGCCCAGCTGGGCCGCCTCGTCGAGGATGAACAGGGTCGACTTCTCCGGCCGCCCGTTCCTCACCGTGATCCGGGTCATCAGCGTGTGAACCCAAAGCCGCAGCAGGCGTCCGTGGCTGGACAGCATGTGCGGCGGCAGCACCAGATAGATCGACAGCGGCTCGCCCCGCGTCACGGCGCCGAGGTCGAAACTGGTCTCCCGGATCGTCGGCGCGATCGCTCCGCCGCGGACCAGATCCACGATGCTCTGCGAAAAGGACAGGATGCCGCCGATCGTGGTCAGGGCCCCGATGCGCAGCATCTGACCGATCCGCCGCGCCTCGGCGTCGCGCGAGCTCTCGAGCGCCGACAGGACCGTCCCCGACAGGTCGGCGTGCGGCTGGCGCTCGGCGACCGCCGTGTAGATGGCCAGTTCGCCCACGGCCTGGTTGACGAGGTCGCGCACCGTCTCGAGATGCCGTCGGGCCGGCGGCAGGTCGGCCACCACGTGGAGGATCACCCCCAGCACGAAGGTCGCCCCGCGCTCGGCCCAGTAGCGGCCGTCGTTGGTCCCGACGCTCAGATCGTCCTGGGTCATGGCCGAGACGATGGCCATGGCGTCGTCGACGAACGTCGGCGCGTCCGCGTCGAGGGCCTCGAGCGGGTTCAGCGAGGCCGAAGGCAGGCCGGTCACGCCCATGGGATCGATCACCGCGACCTGATGGCCCATCTCGCGGCGGCGTCGCGCCGTGATCAGGGCGTTCTCGCCCTTGGGATCGATGACGATGACGGGGCCCTCGAACCGCAGCAGGGCCGGCACGATGCATCCGGTCCCTTTGCCGGCACCGGTCGGGGCGATGGTCATCAGATGCCCCTCGCGCTCCATCAGGATCGGATCCAGCAGGCCGTCGGACTTCTTGTTCCGGTCACCGATCGTGAAGCCGGGCGGAATGCGGCCGTGCTCTTCTTCCAGCGACCAGGCCACGATCATTCCGGGCTTGTCGATGCTTTCCGGCAGGCTCAGTTCATTGGTGGCCGGCACCAGTTCGGGGGTCATGCGTCGCTCTCCGTTCTCAGGTGCACCAGCGGTCCGTCCCGCGCCTCGACCTTCACCGGCAGGTCGTGCGCCACCATGTCCTCGTCGGTCATCACGACCTGACCGAGTTCGTTCAGCTTGAACCGCGCACGGAACAGGGCGTCCCCGTACAGCACCGTGGCGTCGAAGCCCCAGCGGCCGTCCTCGCCCTTGCCCAGATCGTCCAGCGGGCGGACGTGCGGGATCAGGGCTTCCCACCGCGCCGGATCGCCTGTGAAGCGCGCCGCCAGATCCTCCGGCTTCGTCAGGATGTGGAACCGGCCGTCGCCGCTGCTGACCCAGCCGGCAAACAGCACCAGAAAGTCTCGCCGCGCCTCGGCCGTGTCCAGGCGCACGCCCGCCGCGTCCGTGGCGTGGTGCAGCGGGGCCGAAGTGCCCTCGGCCAGGAGGATGTGCTCGCCGACCATCAGCGCGGACATGATCCCCGGCTCGCCGCCGTTGCCATAGCCCTGCAACTCGAAAAGCAGCGCGCCGCCGTAGCAGGCCAGGTTCCGGCTGCGCACCCGGTCGCACGCGTGCTCCAGCGTGATCGGCCACCGCTTTTCGCCCAGACGCACCGCCTCGCCGACGAGCGTCAGCACCACCGCCGCGTCGGCCGGCGGCAGATCCGTCCAGTCGCCCGGGATCATGGGCGGCATGATCCAGTCGGTCCTCGGTGCCGAGGCGGCGTGGATCAGCCGCTCCAGCTGATCGTCGGGGAGGGGATCGCGCGACGGCGGCTTCCGCGCCTGCCACAGCGGCGCCAGCAGCAGGGCCAGATGGCCGCGACCCAACGGCCGCTCGCCGTCGCGCAGACCCATGGCCCCGATCCGGTCCACCAGCTCGGCGAATGCGGGCTCGTTGAGCAGGGCCTCCGTTTCATCGTGCGACACCGGGACCTCGGGTCGGAAGTCGAAGCGGACGGTCCGCTCCAGATGCGGCCACAGGGCGATCAGGTCGGCGTCCAGCTTCGCCTCCGGCGCGGCGAGCAGCAGGTCGCCCGCCAGAAGGTAAAGGTCGGCACCTGCGCTCAGCTCGGGATCGGTTTCCATCGCCCAGCCGGCCGCCTTCAGCAGGTCCGCGCCCATGCGGCCGACCGACGGGCTGCCCGTGCCCGTCCCGCCGTACGGATTGTGCTCTCCCGACTCGAGAAGGACCTCGGGCACCGGCTGGCGCGGATCCTGTTCCACCAGCGGCGCCAGCGCGGCCAGGCTGGCGCGGGTCGTGGGCAGGTGGCGTCCGGCGTTGCGGATGAATCCCGGCCGCTGCTGCGGCATGACCTCGGCGGCCAGCCGCATCAGGCGCGCGGCGGCTGCCTTCACCGGCTCCCCGGAGGCCAGGTCCAGTCTGGGTGTCTGCGGTGCGGTCAGGTCGGCCTCCGGAGGGCAGGGCGTCGAAACGTCGGGCGGATAATCGGGACCGTCAAGGTTGTGGACCCTTGGCGCGCTGCGGGGAGGGCACCGTCGACCGGAAACGGGCCCTGTCCGCGCGCACGGCCTCCACGATGATGCTCATCACCGCCCGGATGCGCGCCAGCGCCTTCAGGTCGGCGTGCACCACAAGATGCAGGCTCCGCTCCAGTCCGACGTCGTGGGGCAGCACGCGCCGCAGCCCCGCCTCCTTGCGCGCGATGAAGTCCGGCAGGACGCACAGGCCCGCCCCGGCCAGCGCCGCCTGCAACTGGGCGATCAGGTTGGAGCTCTGCAGCGCCACGTGGATGTCCACGTCCGGGGCCTGCATATAGTCCAGCTCCGGCGCATACAGCAGGTCGCCGATGTAGCCGACGAACCGGTGCCCGGCCATGTCGGCGCGCGTCCGGATCGGCGCGCGCGCGTCCAGATAGGACGGCGCGGCATACAGGCCCAGGCCGTAGTCGGTCAGCTTGCGCGACACCAGCCGCCCCTCGCGCGGCGGGCTCAGGGTGATGGCGATGTCGGCCTCGCGCTTCGACAGGCTGACCACACCGGGGATGGCGACCAGCTGGATCTCCAGCTCCGGATGCCGCTCGGCCAATTTCACCATCAACGGCGCCAGGAAGTAGCTGCCGAACCCCTCCGGCGCGCCGATGCGCACTGCGCCCGTCAGCGCCTGATCGGCTTCGCCCACCTGACCCGCGGCGCGCAGCGTCAGGCTCTCGATCTGCTCGGCATGAGGCACCAGGCGCTCGCCGTGGGCAGTCAGGGCATAGCCCTGTGGGCTGCGGTCGAACAGCCGCGCGCCCAGCGCCGCCTCCAGCGCCGCGATCCGGCGCGCCACCGTCGTGTGGTCCGCCCCCAGCCGCCCCGCCGCCGCCGTCAGCCGTCCCGTCCGGGCCACCGCCAGAAAGGCGCGCAGGTCATTCCAGTTGAAATCGTCGCTCATGCCCATCCTGTGCAAAAATGCACAACGAAAGCGCAGATCATGGCATCGCATCGGCGAAAAAGCCATGACATAGGATGGCGCATCAAAGTTCACCCAACCGGGATCGCCCTCATGGCCTTCGACGCCGCCGACTTCCGCCCCGCCGCCCCGGTCGCCACCGCCGTCCCCGCCCTGTGCCCCGTCTGGACCGCGACGAACCCCGACCGCGCGCTGGCGTTCCTGTTCGTGGCGCCGCAGGACGGCGACGCCGTCGATGTGCTGACCGCCCTGGAGGCCTGATCTTGACCGACGCGCGCCGCGAACCGCCGCTGATGATCCCGCCCGACCCCGAAGTGGTCGCCGAGGCCCTGACCGGCCTGATGTTCAGCGCCGCCGCCGCCGTGCGCGCGACCACGCAGAAGGCGCTGGCCGCCGAGCCTCTGCCCTACGACCCCACCACCCTCGCGCGCGCCTGGGCCGATTTCGGCATGGGCGTGATGGCCAACCCCACCGCCCTGATGCAGGCGCAGATGAAGGGCTGGAACGACTGGACCGCCCTGTGGCGCACCTTCGGCGAGCGCGCCATGGGCGGCACGCCTGACCCCGTCGCGGCCCCCGAGCGCGGCGACCGCCGCTTCTCCGACGCCGCCTGGACCGAAGAGCCCGTCTACGACTGGCTGAAGCAGGCCTATCTTCTGTCCGCCCGCCAGATGCAGGACTTCGTCGCCGCCGCGCCGGTCGACGACGCCACCCGCGCCCAGGTCGACTTCGCCGGCCGCCAGCTGATGAACGCCCTGTCGCCGTCCAACTACGCCCACACCAACCCGCAGGTCGTGCGCCGCACGATCGAAAGCGGCGGCCTCAGCCTGCTGACCGGCCTGTCCAACCTGCTGGACGACGTGGCCCGCGGCGACGGCCTGATCGCCCGCCGCGCGCCCAACGATTTCGAACTGGGCAAGAACATCGCCGCCACGCCGGGCGCCGTCGTGTTCCGCAACGCGCTGCTGGAGCTGATCCAGTACGCGCCGACGACCGATCAGGTCTTCCGCCGCCCGCTGCTGTTCATTCCGCCGCTGGTCAACAAATACTACCTCTTCGACCTGACGCCCAAGGCCAGCTACCTGAAATGGCTGGTGGATCAGGGCCACACCGTCTTCGTCGTCTCCTGGGCCAACCCGGACGAGACCCAGGCCGACAAGGGGCTGACCGCCTACGTCAAGGACGGCGTCATCGCCGCCATGGACGCGGTGCAGCAGGCGACGGGTGAGGCCGACGTCGATCTGGTCTCCTACTGCCTGGGCGGCACCCTGTCGGCCATGACGCTGGCCTACCTGTCCCAGACGGGGCAGGGCGACCGCGTCGCGTCGGCGACCCTGATTGCCGCGCTCGTTGACTTCGGCGACATGGGCGAATGGTCGGTCTTCACCGGCCCCGGCGACCGCGACGCCTTCAACCGCTACCTGGACGCCAAGGGCTTCGTCGAGGCGCACGACCTGACCAAGCTGTTCGCCACCGTCCGCGCCAACGACCTGATCTGGTCCTCGGTCTTGACCCACTACCTGCTGGGGGACGAGGCCCGCGCCTCGGACCTGCTCTGGTGGTTCGACGACGGCGCCCGCATCCCCGCCCGCTTCCTCAAGGAATACGGCGGGGACATCCTGGCGGGCAACAAGCTCAAGGACGCGGGCGGCATCACGATCGACGGCGTCGCCCTGGACCTGTCAAAGATCACCACGCCCGTCATGCTGATCGCGCTGAAGGACGACCACGTCTCGGCGTGGAAATCGACCTATGCCCAGCGCACCCGCTTCGGCGGCCCCACGCGCTTCCTCATGGGCGGCTCGGGCCACAACGCCGGCATGATCAACCCGCCGGCCGCCAACAAGCACGGCTACTGGACCAACTCTGACGCCCCCGCCGACCCCGAGGCCTGGCTGGCCGGCGCCACGAAGAACGATGGCTCCTGGTGGCCCGAATGGCAGGGCTGGCTCGGTGAGCTGGCCACCGACGACAAGGTCAAGCCCCGCAAGCCCGGTTCCGGCAAGCTCAAGGCCCTCACCGCCGCCCCCGGCGACTACGTCCGGGTCCGGCACTGACAAAAAAAGGGCGGCTGGTGATCCAGCCGCCCTTTTCACATCCTCACGGAGGGCCGGTTAGAGCACTTCGCCGTGGCCCGGGGCCTGATGCCAGACCAGGTCGATGCCGAAGTCGTCCGGATGCCGGGCGTCCGCCGGCGTCAGGGCGGCGATCGCCTGGGCCAGGGCCGCGTCGGCCGCCGACGACACGAACAGGGCGTCGAGGTCCATACCTAAGTCCACCGCGCTCTCGCCCGGCAGTATCTGGGCGTCGGCGAACTTGGACGGCAGGGGCAGGAAGTCGTCCTCGACCAGGCCGGGGTTCAGCTGGATCACCAGGGCATCGATTTCGGCCGGCAGGGTCTGCGGGCCGCCGTCCTTGCCGCCGTCGACCAGCGCGTCCTCGACCGGCAGCACCTGGGCCACGGCGTCCTTGGACTGCAGATCGGTCTGCGCGCCCGGCAGGGTCTGCGGCCCGCTGAAGTCCTCGTCGTCGGTGGACGCGTCCTTGCCGCTCAGGCCCGGCAGGACCTG
>JAESGW010000476.1_pt1 | contig 37285 bp, 37 predicted proteins | sample 9269791 | NCBI WGS metagenome assembly JAESGW01 (sample SAMN16773120, study PRJNA677053) | algae metagenome | isolation source: Aphanocapsa lilacina HA4352-LM1 and co-occurring heterotrophs from near cave... | place: USA: Maniniholo cave, near Haena, Kauai, HI | collected 2009-07-28
GGGTCAACGACCCACGCTCGGAGGCCTTCACCCTCGCGATGAAGCTCAACCTGCCGACGTCCTACCTGCTCATCCACCGCACCTGGATCGGCGCCATCGGCCTGCTCAGCCAGCTCAACGCGAGCATCCCGTTCAGGGAGATCCTCGAGGAGTCGCTGCCGGGGTTCGCCGTCAGCGAGTGACGGCACGCCCGTGCCAGACCCGGCAGTGCCCTCGTGGGGTGGCACGATGGCGCGCATGGATGCAGCCGCCGCCCTCGCCCGCTGGCACGCGGTCGTCGAGAGCCGTGACCCGGCGGGGCTACCCGCGCTGATCGCCCCGGACGCGGTCTTCCGCAGCCCGGCGGTCCACACGCCCCAGAGGGGCCGCGACACCGTCGTCGGCTACCTCACCGCCGCCTTCATCGTCCTCGGCCCACACCTGGACTACGAGCGCGAGTGGCTCGGCGAGGACTCCGCGGTGCTGCAGTTCCGCACCGAGGTCGGCGGCCTCGACGTCTCCGGGATCGACATGATCACGTGGGACGACGACGGCCTGATCGTCGACTTCACCGTGATGGTGCGCCCGGCCAAGGCGCTCCAGGCCGTCATCGAGCACATGGGCGCCGAGCTGCTGCGGATGCTCGACGCGTCGGGCTGACCCGGCCCTACTCCACTTGTGGGAGTGCCATCGGGCCACCGCACTGCCACACTGGAGAATGGTCACGACCTCCTCCGACGAGCTCGCCGAGCGCCTCTTCGGATCGCTGCTGGGCTTCATCGACGTGGTGGCCGTCCACCTCGGCGACCGGCTCGGGTGGTACCGCAGCCTGGTCGACGACGGCCCCGCCTCGGCACCCGAGCTCGCGAGACGCACCGGGACCCACCCCCGCTACGCGCGCGAGTGGCTCGAGCAGCAGGCGGTCGCCGGCTACCTCACCGTCGAGCAGGAGGGGGACCCGGACGAGCGGGTCTTCGCCATCCCCGAGGCGACCGCCGAGGTGATGACCGATGGCGCCAGCCTCAACCACCTCGCCCCGTTCGCCCGGATGTTCGCGGCGGTCGGGCCCACCCTCCCCCAGCTCCTCGAGGCCTACCGCACCGGCGGCGGCGTCAGCTGGGAGCAGCTCGGCGCCGACGCCCGCGAGTCCCAGGCCGACGGCAACCGGCCGTGGTACGACCTCCGCCTGGCCACGGCCCTGGCCGGCGTGCCGCAGGTGCACGACGTGCTGAGCCGGCCGGGTGCCTCGGTGCTCGACGTCGGCGCTGGCGGCGGCTGGTCCACGATCGCCCTCGCCCGGGCGTACCCGGAGGCTCGCGTCGAGGCCGTCGACATCGATCTCGCCTCGGTCGAGCTGGCCCGCGCCAACGTCGCCGCTGCCGGCGTGGACGTCGACGTCCACCACGGCGACGCGGCGGGGCTGGGCCCCGGCGCGTACGACATGGCCTTCGCCTTCGAGTGCGTCCACGACATGCCGGACCCCGTGGGGGTGCTGTCGGCCGTGAGGCAGACCCTGGCGCCCGGCGGGTGCCTGGTGGTGATGGACGAGGCCGTCGCCGAGGGCTTCGCCCCTGACGGTGACGAGGTCGAGCGGCTGATGTACGGCTTCAGCCTGCTCATCTGCCTGCCCGACGGGATGTCGAGCCAGCCGAGCGCCGCGACCGGGACGGTGATGCGACCCTCGGTGCTGAAGGGCTACGCGACCGAGGCCGGCTTCACCCGCATGGAGACCCTGCCGATCGAGGAGTTCGGCTTCTGGCGGTTCTACCTGCTGTCCTGACGCGTCAGACCCAGAACCCCCGGCCGCCACCGTAGAAGTCCGCGAAGTGCTCGCGGTAGGACTGCGCGGGACTGCGCGAGCCGAGGTAGGAGCCCACGACCGCGGCACCGAGGTCGTCCAGCTCGGGGCTCACCATCCGGCCGTCCACCCGGCGCGCCATCGAGTCGATGAAGCGCGCCAGGCCGGGGTCCTCGCCGAGGCGGAAGAACGTCGTCTGCGCACCGAGCCGGGCCGCCGCGTCGAGCTCGCGCACCGAGTGGGCGATGGTCAGGGGGTGCGGCGGGTAGGAGAACCAGACCTCGCCGTCGGCCTCGAGGTGAGCGGTCGGCTCGCCGTCGGTGACGACGAGCAGGACCGGCTGGGCGTTGGGGTGCTTGCGGAAGAAGCGGTTGGCGAGGAGCAGCCCGTGGTGCAGGTTCGTCCCCTTGTCCCAGCGGGCGTCGAGCGCGGTGAGCTCCTCGATCTCCATCACCTGCGCGTGCCGGCCGAAGGCGATCAGCTGGATGTCGTCGCCTCGGAAGCGTGACCGCACCAGCTGGTGCAGCGCGAGCGCGGTGCGCTTCATGGGCACCCAGCGTCCGTCCATCGCCATCGAGAACGACGTGTCGACGAGCAGCGCCACGGCCGCCTGGGTGCGGGCCTCGGTCTCGGTGACCTCGATGTCGTCGATCCGGATCCGCACCGGCGAGCGCCCGCCGTCGCGCAGGACGGCGTTGCTGATGGTGCGCGGCACGTCCCACGGCTCGGTGTCGCCGAACTCCCACCGACGGCTCGACCCGGTCGGCTCGCCCGCCAGCCCCGTCGTACGGGTCTCCCGGGCGCCGGAGCGGCCGCTCATGCGGTCGGCGACGTCGCGCAGCAGCGCCTTGCCCAGCTGGCGCATCGCCTTGGGCGAGAGCCGCAGCTCGCCGTCGGAGCCGCGCTTGAGGTAGCCGCTGTCGCGCAGGGCCCGCTCGAGCTCCTGCAGGGTCTTCGCCGCGACCGCCGCGTCGGGCCCGAGCTGCCTGGCCAGCGCGTCGAGGTCCACGTCGTCCATCCGGGCCCCGTGGTGCGACTGGGCGAGCTGGTCGGCCAGGGCGTCGAGCTGGGCGAGGTCCTGCAGCGCCCCCGTGCCGTCGCCGAGACCCATCCCCGTCCCCGGCCCGCCCTCGAAGCTCTCCGACCCGGACCAGTCCTCGCCGGGGCGCAGGGCCTGGAGGTTGGCGTCCATCCGGGCCAGCTGCTCCATCAGCTGCGGGGACCCGAACGCCTGCTGCGACAGCTCCATGAGCTCCTGGCGCTGCTCGGGTGTCATGGAGTTGAGCATCCGCTGGGCCGCAGCCGCGCGCTGCGCGAGCTCGTCGAGCAGCTCGTCCATGTCCTGGGGCTGCTCGGGGAAGAACTCCCCGTGCTTGTCCATGAAGGCGCGGAAGTCCTCGTCGGTGTCGTCGCCGCGCGCGTGCTTCTCGAGCAGGTCGTTGAGGTCGGACAGCATCTCCTGAACGGCCTGGCGGTCCTCGTCGGTGGCACCCTCGAGCGCCTGCTTCATGCCGGCGAAGCGCTGGTCGAGCAGCTCGCGGCCGAGGAGGTCCTTGATCTGCTCGTAGGCCTCGCGTGCCTCGCTCGACTGCCAGTCGTAGTCGGACAGCTCGGACACCGCAGCCGGTGTCGAGGTGGGGAGGTTGTCGAGCACCATCTCGCGGAAGGCACGGTCGGAGTCGTCCATCGTGATGTCGCGGGCGAGCTGTCCGCGCTCGGCGAGCACCGCCGTGTCGAGCAGCTCGCGCACCTCGCGCATCGTCCCGTCGAGGTTGTTGCGCTGGAGGATCTCGCGACGCCGCTCGGCCACCTTGCGGGCCAGCTCGTCGAGCCCGGCCTGGTCAGTGCCACCGCGGCGCAGGAACTCGCGCATCGCGCGCTCGGGCGAGTAGCCGGCCATCACGTCCTGGCCGATCGCGTCGAGCGCCTCGGCGAGGTCGACCGGCGGCGCGAGCGGGTCGCCGCCGTCGTACTTGCGGAACCGGCTCACGACGACGACCCCGCGAGCGACTTGCGCAGCCACACGTCGTCGGGCCACTGGCTGTCGGTGACCCGCTCGACCTCCCGGAACCCGCGGGCGACGTAGAAGTCGTAGGCCTGGTCGTTGCCGTCGACCACCTCCAGCCACAGCTCGTCGCCCTCGACCATCGACTCGACCTCCGCGAGCAGCCGGCTGCCGATGCCGCGACCGTGGTGGTCGGGGTGGACGTAGAGCTTCCACATCACCTCGCGGTCACCGGTGACGTGCGGGAAGTCCCGGTAGGACCGCGAGAGCCGCCCGAGGTTGGCGAGCGCGACGACCTCCCCGTCGACCTCGGCGACGAGGTGGGCGTTGCGGGCCAGCGACTTCTCGAAGACCTCCGGGACCCACCACTCGTCGAGCATCCGCTGGGCGTACGCCTCGTCGATCGGGCCGTAGGTGGGCGGCACGACGGCCTCGCCGAGCCTCCGGAACGCCGGGATGTCGGCGACCGTGCCGGCGCGGACGGTGAGGAGGCCCTCAGCCATAGAAGGTCTCGCCGCCGTCGGTGTCCTTGCCGATCCTGCGCGCGAGGTAGAGCCCCTCGAGGGCGAGCTCGACGGCCGCGGCCCGCTCGCCGTCGTTGGTGGCGCCGAGGCGCTCGCACACCTCGTCGTAGAGGTCCGACTCCCCCAGCACCGGTAGCCCGGCGAGGAAGTCGCGGGCGCCGACCCGGGCACCGGTGCCGACCATGGCGCCCTCCTCGATGGCCTCGACGAGCAGGCGCAGGTCGATGCCCGCGAGGTGGGCGCGCACCGTCTCGGCGACGGCCGTGCGCAGGAGGTGGGTGAGGATCTCGCCCTCGCGACCCTCCTCACCGGTCTCGAACTCGATCTTGCCGCCGAGCACGTCGACCGCGGTCTCGAGGTCGACGACGCGGGCGACCGCCTCGTCCTCGCCCTGGGTGGTGGCGCGGTGCAGCGCGGCCGCCGCGATCGTCTCGGCGCCCGCGATGGCGAAGCGGGCGCTCACCCCGGAACGCTGGTCGACGGACTGGGAGTCGCGCAGGTGGCGGGTGAACCGCGCGAGGATCTCGAGCAGGTAGGGCGGCACCTCGGCGACGAGGTCGGCCTCCTGCTCGATGACGGCGATCTCCTGCTCGACCTCGCGCGGGTAGTGGGTGCGGATCTCGGCCCCGAAGCGGTCCTTGAGCGGGGTGATGATGCGCCCGCGGTTGGTGTAGTCCTCCGGGTTGGCGCTCGCCACGACGAGCACGTCGAGCGGCAGGCGCAGGACGTACCCGCGGATCTGGATGTCGCGCTCCTCCATCACGTTGAGCATCGCGACCTGGATCCGCTCGGCGAGGTCGGGCAGCTCGTTGATGGCGACGATCCCGCGGTGGCTGCGCGGGATCAGGCCGAAGTGGATCGTCTCCGGGTCGCCGAGGTGGCGTCCCTCGGCCACCTTCATCGGGTCGACGTCGCCGATCAGGTCGGCGACCGACGTGTCGGGCGTCGCCAGCTTCTCGGCGTACCTCTCGTCGCGGTGGCGCCACGAGATGCGCAGGTCGTCGCCGTACGTCGCCGCCGCCTGCCGTGACGTGACCGTGATCGGCTCGTAGGGGTGCTCGCCGAGCTCGGAGCCGGAGATCACCGGGGACCACTCGTCGAGCAGGCCGACCAGGGACCGCAGCAGCCGGGTCTTGCCCTGGCCGCGCTCGCCCAGCAGGACGATGTCGTGGCCGGCGAGCAGCGCCCGCTCGACCTGCGGGATCACCGTGTCGCCGAACCCGTGCAGGCCGGGCCAGGGGTCGACGCCGGCCGCGAGCCGCTCGAGCAGGTTGTCGCGGAGCTCCTGGCGCAGGGACCTCTGCTGGTGGCCGCTCTCGCGGAGCTGGCCGAGGGTGCTGGCTGCGGGGTGCGGGGTCTGCGGGTCGTCCACGTGGGTCGCGTCGGTCACGTCCTCCACGCTAGACCCGGCGGTCAACGTGGAGTGCGCTCGAAGCCTGCCCTCGGCCCGGTCAGCGACTCCCGCCCCTGCTGCGTCGGGACCTTCGGCCCTGCCCTCGCCCCGCGGTCCGGGAAAGGCTGGTGGGCGAGACCCAGGAGGCCCCATGCACCCCACCCACGACCTCTCCCGTGAGGACTGCGCCCGCCTGCTCGTGTCGGGCATCGCGGGCCGGGTCGCCGTCGGCACCCCCACCGGACCCCACATCGTCCCGGTCAACTACGCCGTTGACGACGAGTCGATCCTCATCCGGACGACCGCGTACAGCCTGCTCGGCACCTACGGGCGGGACGCGTTGCTGTGCTTCGAGGTGGATCAGTTCGACTACGAGCTCAAGCGCGGGTGGAGCGTCGTCGTACGGGGTCGCGCCTCCTTCGTCGACGACCAGGACGAGCTCGCCGAGATCGCCCGGTCCTGGCAGCCCCGGCCGTGGGCGACCGGGCAGCGCAACCTCGTCGTCCGCATCCCTTGGACCGAGGTGACCGGCCGGCAGCTCGGCGGCGGCTGGGACCCGTGGGAGCACCTGCCGGTGCGGCGGCTCGCCTAGTCCGCGCCACGCCCTCCGCAAGGGATGATGTGGGCGTGACGCACCCCTCCTCGCCCGACCTCGGCGCCGACGCCCGCTCGCTCCTCGAGGCCGTCACCGCCATCTCCAGCGACCTCGACCTCGCCAGCGTGCTCACCCGCATCGTCGAGGCGGCGACGGCCCTCACCGGCGCCCGCTACGGGGCCCTCGGCGTGCTGGGCGACGACGGCGAGCTGGTCGAGTTCGTCACGACCGGCATCGACGACCGCACCCGCGCGCTGATCGGCGACCTCCCGCGCGGCCGCGGCATCCTCGGGGTGATCATCGAGGATCCGTCGGGGCTGCGCCTGAGGGACCTGAGCGCCCACCCCTCCTCGGTGGGCTTCCCGCCCAACCACCCGCCGATGACGTCCTTCCTCGGGATGCCGGTGCGGATCCGCGGAACCGTCTTCGGCAACCTCTACCTCACCGAGAAGGCCGACGGCGGGCCGTTCACGGACGCCGACGAGGGCCTGGTGGAGGAGCTGGCCCGCACGGCCGGCTACGTCATCAGCAACGCCCGGTCCTTCGCGCTCAGCGAGCGGCGGCGGCAGTGGCTGGAGGCGTCGGCCGAGCTCGCCGAGCTGCTCCAGCCGCCCGTCGACCTCGACGACGTGCTGCCCCAGATCGTCTGCACCGCCCGGCAGGTCTCGCGCGCGAGTGCCGTCGCGCTGTGGTCGTCCCTGGGCACCGACCACGACACCGTCAGCGTCGCACCGGACGCCGACGCCGACTGGGTGGCCGACGTGCTCGCCGAGGCCCGTCGCAACGTCGAGCCCGGGAGCAGCTACTCGGCGGTCACCGTCTCGGCGGACGGCGTGCCGCTGGTCGTCGTGCCGCTGCGCTCGCACCTCGCGCCGGTCACCGCGCTCGTCGCGGTCTCCCAGGCGGGCGCCGGCCTGCTCGACGTCCAGGACCGCGACCTTTTTGCCGGCTTCGCCGACCAGGTGGCCCTCTCCCTCGACCGCACGCAGGCCCTGGCCGACCGCCAGGAGCTGGCGCTGATCTCCGACCGCGAGCGCATCGCCCGCGACCTGCACGACATCGTCATCCAGCGGCTCTTCGCGACGGGGCTGCAGCTGCAGGGCGTCGCCGCGATGGTCGGCAACGACGCGGTCACCGAGCGCCTCGACGCCTCGGTGAGCGAGCTCGACGACACCATCAAGGCGATCCGCGGCACCATCTTCGAGCTCCAGGACCGCCGCGGCGACTCCCTGCGCGCGTCCGTGCGCGGCCTCGTGAAGGAGTACGTCCCGGTGCTCGGCTTCACCCCGGCCGTCCGCACCTCCGGCCCCGTCGACACCGCGGTCCCGCCTGCCCTGGGGTCCCAGCTGCTCGCCGTGCTGCGCGAGGCGGTCTCCAACGTCGCCCGGCACGCGCTGGCCGACAACGCGGAGGTCGACGTCGTCGTCACCGCGGACCACGTCGAGCTGCGCGTGGCCGACGACGGCGTGGGCCTGCCGGACGAGCTCTCCGAGAGCGGGCTCCGCAACGCCAGGCGCCGCGCCGACGACCTCGGCGGCGAGCTGCTCGTCGCCCCGGCAACCGGGCGCGGGACCGTCCTGGTGTGGCGGGTCCCCCTGCGCTGACCCCGCTGCGCCCGCACGCTCGCCGACCGTCCGTGCACGCCAGAGGACCCGACGCCGGGGGGACGGCGCCGGGTCCGGTGAGGGACCGGTGTCACCTCAGGACGGGGTACTTCTGCACCACGCCCGTGCGGTTCCACCAGTGACCCAGCCCCCACGTGGTGCCGGCCGCGCCGAGGGCGAGGACGGCCATCACGATCACGCCGACGAGGTGGTCGTCGACGACCGGGTTGTTCTCGAGGGGCAGCACGGCGGCGTACATGAAGGCGTACATCAGGGCACCTGCCGCGGTGCCGATCCGCATCCCGACCCCGAGCAGGAGGGTGACGCCGATGCCGAGCAGGCCGAGCATGAACAGCCAGTCGACCCAGGCCTGGCCGGCGAGGGCGTCGAAGAAGCCCTTGAACGGGTTGTCGGCGGGGACGCCGAAGGTCAGGAACCCCTCGGTGGGGCTGCCGCCGTTGAGCCACGCGGCGTCCTGGGCCATGAAGTCGATGCCGGTCCGGGAGCCGTCCTCGGCGAACTGGGCGCCCGTGCCGAAGCCCAGGGCGAAGGTCTTGTCGAGGAACGCCCACAGGAAGGTGATGCCGAAGGCGATCCGCAGGACAGCGAGGGCGCGGGAGAATCCGGTGCGACGGACCTCCTCGGTCTCCGAGGTGGTGACGCCCTCGGTCGTGATGTGGTGCTGGCGGTGGATGACGTTCATCGTCATCTCCTCCTCGGGTGGTGGGTTTTCCGGGTCACCACCAGCGTCCCGTGACGGGCGTCCCCGCAGCAGGGCCGCCGGTCACCGGACCGGCGGGACCTTGGTCCCGCCCCCGGAGGGCCCCTCAGCGCGGGTGGTCGCCGAGGAGCTTGGAGGCCAGCACCGCGGCCTGAGTCCGGCGCTCGAGGCCGAGCTTGGCGAGGATGCTGGAGACGTAGTTCTTCACCGTCTTCTCGGCGAGGAACATCTGCTCGGCGATCTGCCGGTTGGTGAGTCCCTCGGCGATGTGGCCGAGCAGCACCCGCTCCTGGTCGGTCAGCGAGGCGAGCTCGTCGGGTGTGCCGGGGCCGTTGCGGATCCGCTCGAGCACGGTCGCCGTCATCGCCGGGTCGATGAGCGACTTGCCGGCCGCGACGTGGCGCACCGCGGTCACCAGGTCGGAGCTGCGGATCTCCTTGAGGACGTAGCCGGCGGCACCCGCCATGATCGCGGCGAACAGCGCCTCGTCGTCGTCGTAGGACGTGAGGATCAGCGCGTTGATGGAGGGGTCGACCGCGCGCACCGAGCGGCACACCTCGATGCCGGAGCCGTCCGGCAGCCGCGCGTCGAGGACCGCGACGTCGGGACGCATCGCCGGGATCCGGGCCGCGGCCTCGGTCGCGGTGGCGGACTCGCCCACCACGACGATGTCGTCCTGCTGCTCCAGCAGGAACCTCAGTCCCTGGCGGACGACGTCGTGGTCGTCGAGGAGGTAGACGCGGATCGGGTCGGACATGCGCACATTCCACCAGAACGGGGCGACCCGCGCTCCCCCTCGCGCGGTTCAGCCCAGATCGAGGTACATCACGTGCAGCCCGACCCGGCCTCGGCTCGGGGTCTCGAAGGCGCGCGGCACGGTGCCGACGACCTCGAAGCCGAGGTCCTGCCAGAGGCGTACGGCGACGGTGTTGGTCTCCACGACGGCGTTGAACTGGATGCCGGCGAAGCCCTGCCCGCGGTGCCAGTCGACCATGTGCTCCCCGAGCCGGCGGCCGACGCCGCGGCCCCGCGCCGCCGGGTCGACCATGAAGGAGGCGGTGCCGACGTGGGCGCCCCGGCCGGGCCGGTTGGGTCCCATCTTGGCCGAACCGAGCACGCGCCCGTCGTCGTCGCCCTCGTCGTCGGTGGCGACGACGACGTGGCTGCCGTCGAACCACCATCCGCGGGCCTGGTCGGACGTCGCGCCCAGCGGGTAGGCGTACGTCTCGCCGGCCTCCACGATGTCGCGCCAGAACGGCCAGATCGCGGGCCAGTCGTCCTCGGTCGCGGTCCTGATGATCAACGCATCTCCTCTGGTTCTCCGGGCGGGAGCACTCTCGCGCAGGGCCGCCTCAGACGTCGGTCGCGCCGTCGATCGACTGGCGGATGAGGTCGGCGTGCCCGGCGTGGCGGGCGTACTCCTCGACCATGTGCACCAGCACCCAGCGGAGGGTGGCGGTCTCGCCCTTCTCCGGCGGACGCGGTCGCGCGACCGGACGGCCCAGGTCGGGGTCGGCAGCGAGGGCGGCGTCGAGGCACTGGTCGGATCGCACGACGGCGGCGGCGAGTAGCCCGTCGAGCTCCGTGTGCGGGGTGCCGGCGGCGCTGTGCCAGTCCCAGTCGGGGTCGTCGCCCCAGGGCGCGGAGTCCCACGGCGGCGCGGGCTCGTTGGCGGCGAGGTTGTAGGAGAACCAGTAGTCCTCGACGAACGCGAGGTGCTTGAGCATCCCGCCGAGCGTGAGGTCGCTCGGCGGGAGCGTCTGCGCGAGCTGCTCGTCGGTGAGGCCGCTGGCCTGGAGGCGGATCGTGGCGCGGAAGTGGTCGAGGTAGGAGCGCAGCATCCCGACCTCGTCGTTGCTGAAGGACGGCTCGGGCCGCTCGATCGTCATGCGCGGCACGCTAGTGCGTAGACGCGCGGACAGAACACCGGAATTCGACGGCCCGCCACGCTCGGGCGGCGCCGGCCCAGCCGGTTGTGTCCGCGCGTCTACGCGCAGGCCGCGTCAGAGGTCCGGGCCCTCTCCGCGCAGCTTGTCGACCTCGGCCATCGCGTCGCGCAGCTGGCCGAGCCACTCGTCGGCGTGCTGGCCCACCAGCCGGACCGACCACGCGAGCGCGTCGGACCGGGAGCGGGCTACCCCGGCGTCGACCAGGGTGTCGAGCACCCTCCGCTCGGGCTGGCGCAGCCGGGTCATCACCGGCGCGGCGACATGGGTGAACAGCGCCTCGGTGTCGCCGAGCCGCACCCCCCACGACACCTTGCGCTGGTAGCGCGCCTGCGCCTCGAGGGCGATCTCGATGCGCTCGTCCCTCGTCTCGGAGCGGAACCGGCCGATGCGCCCCTCGGCCTCGGCCCCGCTGACGTCGTCGGCGGCGAGCGTGCCCACCACCAGGATCTCCTCGCGGTCGACGGTGACGTCGACGGCGCTGAACCATGCCTCGGGCAACCGCCCGTGGAACCACTCGGACGCATCTGCTGCGTCCGGCAGGTCGGCGACCTGCCACCCACCGCGGCGACCGCGACGGTTCTCGTCTGATTTCATGATTACATCATTACACCGCTACGCAAACGCCGTCGATAGGCTCCGTGGTCGTGCTCTCCACCTCCTGCCCCTGCGGGACCGGCGAGGCGTACGACGCCTGTTGCGGACCGCTCCTGGCCAACGTCGCGCAGGCGCCGACTCCCGAGCGGCTGATGCGGTCGCGCTACACCGCGTTCGTCCTCGGCGACGCCGACCACCTGTTCCGCACCTGGCACCCCCGCACCCGTCCCGACGACGTCCGACCCGACCCGACGACTCGCTGGACCGGGCTGGAGGTCCTGGGGGCCGAGGGCGACACGGTCGAGTTCGTCGCGTCCTGGGAGGGCGGCTCGATGCACGAGATCAGCCGGTTCGAGCAGCGAGCCGGCCGGTGGTGCTACGTCGACGGCGTGGTCACCTGACGTCGACCCACCGCTCGCCGACGCGCTCGAGCAGGCCCGCGCCGGCCGTCGCCGCGGCGACCACCTCACCGAGCCGGTCCACCTCGCCGGCCGTCGCTGCGAGCAGCAGCCGCACCCGCTCGTCGTAGGCCACGTCGAGGACGCGTACGCCCCGCGCCCGCAGCTCACCCTCCACGCGGCCCGCGTCGGCGTGGTCGAGGTCGAGGGCCACCTCGGTGAGCAGTGATCGACGCAGGGTGCCGGCCCCGGCCAGCGCGGCACGGACCGCGTCGCCGTACGCCCGCACGAGGCCACCCGCCCCCAGCAGCGTCCCCCCGAACCAGCGGCTGACGACGGCGGCCACGTCGCTGACCCCGGCGCCCCTGAGCACCTCCAGCATCGGCGCCCCCGCGGTCCCGGCGGGCTCGCCGTCGTCGGAGGAGCGCTGGAGCGCCCCGTCGGGCCCGATCACGAACGCCGAGCAGTGGTGCCGCGCGTCCTGGTGCTCGCGGCGCAACGAGGCGATGAGCTCGCGCGCGGTGTCCTCGTCGGCGACCCGGCGCAGGGTGCACAGGAAGCGGGAGCCACGGTCCTCGACCTCGGCCGTGGCGTCGCGGGCGACCGTGAGGTAGGTCGTCACGCCGGCCGGTCGGACGGCTCGTCCGGCACCCGGTCCGTCACCTCGTCGGGCTCCCGCTCGGCCGGCCCCGGCTCCCAGCGCACCAGCACCTTCTCGAAGCCCTTGTGGCGCTGCATCCGGGCGTAGAGGGCGTAGGCCTCGCGGTCGGCGTCGGTGAGCTGCACGTTGTCGGTGAAGGGGGTCAGCAGCGCCCGCGGCCACAGCCGGCGGGCGAGGACCACGTTGACCTCGGTCGCGAGCACGGCCATCACCGCGCCGATCCAGAGGAAGCCGATGAGGCCGAGGACCAGCCCGAAGGTCTTGGTCATCGACGAGGTGTTGACCAGCACCCGGTCGACGTAGGCCGCGCCGCCGATCTGGAGCAGCTGCCACAGCACCGCGAGGGTGAACCCTCCCGGCGCCGCCCGCCAGAACGAGTGCTGGCCGGTGGCCGCGAACCGGAACAGGTAGGCCAGGCCGGTCCCGACGACGAGCACGGTGAGCACCGGCAGCAGCATCTTGAGCCCGTCGCCGATCACCTCGGTGAACACGTCGGTGGTGCTGGCGATGGTGGACACGACGGTGACGGCGAGGAGCGACAGCCCCGCGGTCAGGAGCAGCAGCAGCGTCTTGACCCGGGCATAGAACGGGTTCGGACGGCTGTTGCGCGGCACGGACCACGCCACGTGCTGGGTGTTCTGGAGCGCCTGGCCGAGCCCCATCGCTCCGTAGAGCGCGGCGATGGCACCCACGACGACACCGGCCACCGACCCCTGCAATCCCTCCGGGCGGCCGAGCTCGTCGCCGATGATCGGGAACTGCGAGAGCGCGGAGTTGAGGATGCTCTCCTGCCACTGGGGCTCGCCGCGCAGGAACAGGCCCAGGATCGACGTGCCGAGCAGCATCAGCGGGAAGATCGCGATGAAGGCGTAGTAGGTCAGCGCCGCGGCGAGGTAGGGGCCCTGGTCGTCGAAGTACTTGTAGACCACTGCGAGGGGGAAGCCGACCACCGGGTGGCGGCGCTGGAACGCGTCGACTGACCCCACGGCTCCCACGAGGGGAGGCTACCGCCTGGGTGATCGACCACCGGTCACCACCAGCCCAGCAGGTCCCCGCCGATCCGTACGACGAAGCCCGACACCACGACGAGGAAGAACACGCGGACGAACCGCGCGCCGCGCGCCATCGCCAGCCTCGCCCCCAGGTAGCCGCCCGCGATGTTGGCCGCCGCCATCGGCAGGGCCAGCTGCCAGAGCACCGCGCCCTGGGGGACGAAGACCACGAGGGCCGCGAGGTTGGTGGCCCAGTTGGCGAGCTTGGCCTTGGCCGAGGCCTCCAGGAAGTTGTAGCCGAGCAGGCCGACGAGCGCGAACACGAGGAACGAGCCGGTGCCCGGACCGATCGCGCCGTCGTAGAACCCGATCGTGAGACCGGTCAGCGTGACCGCCGTGAGGTGCTGCCCACCCTGGAAGCGCAGCCGGGTCAGCTCGCCGACGCTGGGCTTGAACCACACGTACCCGCCGACCAGGACCAGCACGAGCAGGATGATCGGGTCGAACGCGCTGCGCGGCAGCAGCGACGCGACGAGCGCCCCGCCGGCCGACCCGATCCCGGCGGCGAGCATCAGCGGCAGGAAGGTGCGGGGGTCGGGGCGGATCCTCCGGACGTACGTCGCGGCGCTGATGGAGGTGCCGCAGAAGGACGCCAGCTTGTTGGTCGCCGCGATCTGCACCACCGACGCCCCGGGCAGGCCGACCAGCAGCGCCGGAAGCTGCACCAGCCCGCCACCGCCGACGACGGCGTCGACGAAACCGGCCACCAGCGCCGCGAGGACCAGGAAGCCGACGACCTCGAGCGACAGGTCGGTCATGACGGGCGCCCCCTCAGCTGGACGTCGTGTCCCGGCTGAACTCCTGCACCACGACCGCGTCGTAGTCCTCGGGCATCGTGGCGCTCAGGCCGGGGCACACGAACTGCTGGGACTGGTCCTCGAGCATCGTCGCCGCCGAGCAGCTCAGGGTCGCGACGGGCGAGCCGTCGGAGGAGAAGACCATCTCGAAGAGCGCCGCGCGCTCCTCCGCGGACCGGTTGGTGATCGTGCCCTTCACCTCGGGGGTCGTCACCTCGTCGGCGCCGGCCGACCGCTCGATCCCGTTGAGCTCCCACCCCTCCTCGACGGCGAAGGAGTTCCACGAGAACGCCTCGCCGAGCTCGACCTCCACCGGCGCGGTCTCGGTGTTGAGGTCGTCGCCGCAGGCACTGAGCGTGCCGGCGAGCAGGCCGAGGCAGGCGAGGGCACCCAGGGCCCGGGCGGCGCGCCTCACGACGCAGCCACGAAGGTCAGGAGGTCCTGGCGGGTGAGCACGCCGATGGGCTTGCCGTCCTCGTGGACGAGCACCGCGTCGGCCTTCTCGAGCAGCCGGACCGCGTCGGCCGCGGCCTCGGTGGACCCGATCGTCGGCAGCGCCGGGGACATGTGCTCCTCGACGGCGTCGTTGAGCTTCGCGGAGCCGGCGTACAGCGCGTCGAGCAGGGCCGACACCGACACCGAGCCCGCGACCTCGGCCGCCACGATCGGCGGCTCGGCGCGCACGACCGGCATCTGGCTGACGCCGTACTCCTGGAAGATGTGCACGGCCTCGGCGATGGTCTCGCCCGGGTGGGTGTGCACGAGGTCGGGCAGCTGGCCGGACTTGCCGCGCAGCACCTCGCCGACCGTGCGGTGGTCGGCCTGCTCGCCGGTCCCGAAGCCGTACTGGGCGAGCCACTCGTCGTTGAAGATCTTGGTCAGGTAGCCGCGTCCGGAGTCGGGCAGCAGCACGACGACGACCGCGTCGGTGCGGCCCTCGGCCGCGAGCTCCTGCGCGACCTGGCGCGCCGCCCACGCGGCCATGCCGCACGAGCCGCCGACGAGCAGCGCCTCCTCGCGGGCGAGGCGGCGGGTGAAGGCGAAGGAGTCGGCGTCGGAGACCTCGATGACGCGGTCGGCGACGGTGCGGTCGTAGGTCTCGGGCCAGAAGTCCTCGCCGACGCCCTCGACGAGGTAGGGGCGGCCCGTGCCGCCCGAGTAGACCGAGCCGGCCGGGTCGGCCCCGATCACCTGGATCTCGGGGTTCTGCTCCTTGAGGTAGCGACCGACGCCGCTGATGGTGCCGCCGGTGCCCATGCCGCACACGAAGTGGGTGATGCGCCCCTCCGTCTGCGCCCAGATCTCGGGACCGGTGGTCTCGTAGTGGGAGCGCGGGTTGTGCGGGTTGGAGTACTGGTCGGGCTTCCACGCGCCCGGCTGGGAGGCGAGGCGGTCACTGACGTTGTAGTAGGAGTCGGGGTGCTCGGGCGCGACCGCGGTCGGGCAGACCACGACCTCGGCGCCGTAGGCCTTGAGCACGTTGCGCTTGTCGACGCTGACCTTGTCGGGGCACACGAAGACGCACGTGTAGCCCTTCTGCTGGGCGACCATCGCCAGCCCCACGCCCGTGTTCCCGGAGGTGGGCTCGACGATCGTGCCGCCGGGCTGGAGCTCGCCCGAGGCCTCAGCCGCCTCGATCATGCGGGTGGCGATCCGGTCCTTCACTGACCCGCCCGGGTTCAGGTACTCCACCTTGGCGAGGACCAGCGGTCCGTCAGCTCCGTCATCGGCTCCGTCCCCTGCTCCGGGGAGGTCCAGCGTCCGGCCGAGGCGGACGAGCGGGGTGTTGCCGATCAGGTCGAGGACTGAGTTCGCGTACTGCACGCCGCCAATCTAGCCGCCTACTCCTGCGTAACATGCAACGCCGACTGGGTACGCTCGGGGCGTGGGGGCAACAGGAGCAGCACGCAAGCTGGCATCGGCCGCGGCCCTGGGTGGCGGCGGCCTGTCCGTGCTCGGCGCCGGTCTGTACGGCGTGCTGGTGGCCGAGGCGCGCATCGCCCGCAAGGTGATCGGCAACGCGACCCACGTGCCCCCCGACGCCACCGGCTGGTACGGCCGCGGCCGTCCAGGCCCCGCCATCCGGATCGCGCTGCTGGGCGACTCGAGCGCCGCGGGCTACGGCGTGCACCGCGTCGAGGAGACCACCGGCGCCCACCTGGCGACCGGGGTGGCCGCCCAGGCGGACCGCCGGGTGCACCTGCGCTCCTTCGCCGTCGTGGGCGCCCAGTCCAGCGCGCTGGCCGACCAGGTCGACGCCGCGCTCGGCACCCACCCGGACCTCGCCGTGGTGCTGATCGGCGCCAACGACGTCACCCACACCGTGCTTCCCTCGGCCTCGGTGCGCCACCTCGCCGAGGGCGTACGCCGCCTGCGCGAGGAGGGCGTCGCGGTCGTCGTCGGCACCTGCCCCGACCTCGGCACCATCCGGCCGATCCCGCCGCCGCTCAAGCAGGTCGCGCGGGAGTGGTCGCGCCGGCTCGCGGCCGCCCAGACGATCACGGTCGTGGAGAACGGCGGCCGCTCGGTGTCGCTCGGCGACATCCTCGGCCCCGAGTTCGACGCCGCACCAGCAGTGCTGTTCGGACCGGACCGCTTCCACCCGTCGGCCGACGGCTACCAGCAGCTCGCCTCGGTGCTCGTCCCGTCCTGCCTCGCCGCGCTCGACCTGCTGCCCGAGGACGAGGCCGTGCCCGAGCCCCGCCGCCGCGAGGGCATCCTCCCGGTCGCCGCCGCGGCCGTGCGCGCGGCCCGTACGCCCGGCACCGAGGTCGACGGCACCGAGGTGGGTGGCAACCAGCGCGGCCTGCGTGGGCGCTGGGTCGAGCTGCGCCACCGCCGGCGCCGTCCGTCGACCGACGCCGAGTCGCCGGACGAGCACGAGGAGCAGGACCCCGACGACGTGGTGGACCCCGTCCCCAGCCAGCGCTGAGTCGCCCACACGACAGCGGCCCGCCCGAGCTGAGCTCGGGCGGGCCGGAGTGTCGATCGGGTGGTGCTTCGGCGGATCAGTCGCCGCGCAGGATCGCGAGGATCCGCAGCAGGTTGGTGTAGATCCAGACCAGGCTGACGGTCAGGCCGAAGGCCGCGCGCCACGACTCGCGCTCCGGGAGACCGGCGGCGACGCCGTTCTCGACGAAGTCGAAGTCGAGGATCAGCATGAAGATGCCGAGGACGAGGCCGGCGAGGGCGAAGATGAAGCCCAGGCTGCCGTTGCCGTAGAGGCCCGTGTCGATGCCGAAGAAGCCGAGGACGATCGACAGCAGGCCCAGGCCCACCATGCCGAACATGCCGGCCACGACGCCGCGGCGGAACTTGTCGCCGACCTTGATGTCGAGGACCTTGTAGGCGGCGAGCGTGCCGGCGAAGGCGGCGAAGGTGCCGAGCACGGCGCTCATCACGATGCCGGGGTACTGGAGCTCGAACAGCTTGCTGATCGCACCGAGCGCAACGCCCTCGGCCACCGCGAAGGCCATCACCAGCGCGGGGCTGATCAGCCGCTTGAAGGAGTTCACCAGCGACAGCAGGAACGCGCTGCCGGCGCCCAGCATGGCGAGCAGGCCGACCTGGCCGAGGTCCGCGTTGCTGGTGATGTCACCGAGGAACCACCACGTGGCGATCGCCGAGGCGAAGACGAGCACGAGCGAGATGGCGGTCTTCTGGACCACCGAGTCGACGGTCATCCGGCTCTGGTCGACCTGGCCGGGCATGCCGGTGCCCTGGACGTCGCCGTAGCCGGGGTAGTCGGCGCCACCGGCGTAGGTCTGGTTGCCGTAGGCGTTCGACGAGGCGCGGTTGAACTCCTCGGAACGGGCGAAAACGGGATTGTTGCTCTTCATGGTCTCTCCTTGGAGGCCGCCCCCGGAGGTTCCGGGGGGTCGACGCCGTCGCGGTGACGACGCCCTGGTGCGTGCCCCCCACTCTAGCCGGGGGAACACCTGTTCAAACGTGTGCGGTGCGGGTGCTGTTCCCGTCACAGCAACTTCTCAGGTTGGACCCAATTCGGTTGCCGCTCCGCACGCCACCCTCCTAGCGTGCAGGGACCGGCGAACCACCTGGAGCCCGGCCACCGCGACGCCCGAGGAGGCACCGAGATGCGAGCAACGCACGCTCCCGTCCGCATCCACCTCCTCGAAGGGACCTCGCGTGCCCCCACGCTCATCAGGACGATCGCTCAGCCTGGGCGTCCTCGCCCACGTCGACGCCGGTAAGACCACCCTCACCGAGCGGCTCCTCCACCTCGCGGGGGTCGTCGACCGGCCCGGCTCGGTCGACTCGGGCACCACGCAGACCGACACCCTCGCCCTCGAGCGACGCCGCGGCATCACCATCAAGGCCGCGGTCGTGGCGTTCCCGCTCGACGACCTCGTCGTCAACGTCGTCGACACCCCCGGCCACCCCGACTTCATCGCCGAGGTCGAGCGCGTCCTCGGCGTGCTCGACGGTGCCGTGCTGGTCCTCTCGGCCGTCGAAGGGGTGCAGCCGCAGACCCGGATCCTGATGCGCGCCCTGCAGCGCCTGCGGGTGCCGACGCTGCTGTTCGTCAACAAGATCGACCGGGCGGGCGCCGACCTCGACGCGGTGCTCGCGGCGATCCGCCGCCGGCTCTCGCCGTCGGTCCTGCCCATGGGGACGGCTGCCGGGCTCGGCTCCGGCACCGCCGGCTTCACTGCGTACGCCCCCGACGACCGCGCCTTCCGCGAGCGCGAGCTGCTCGCGCTGGCCGAGCACGACGACGACCTCCTCAGGGCGTACGTCGACGGCCGGGACCTCACCTCCGGGCAGCTGCGCGCGCTCGTGGCGGACCAGACCCGGTCCGGGGAGCTGCACCCGGTCTTCGCGGGGTCGGCGGTCACCGGCGCCGGCGTGCCGGAGCTGATGGCCGGCATCGCTGCCTTCCTCCCCGCCGCGGGTCGCGGGTCCGACTCCGGTGGTCCCGCCTCCGGGCGGGTGTTCAAGGTGGACCGGGGACCGGCCGGCGAGAAGGTCGCGTACGTGCGGATGTTCTCCGGGGCCCTGCGCGTGCGCCAGCGGCTCGACCTGCCCGGCGACCGGACCGGCAAGATCGCCGGCATCGAGGTGGTCGGCGCCGGGCAGTGGACCCGGGTTCCCGAGGTCCGCGCGGGACAGGTCGCGCGGCTGCGCGGGCTCGGCGCGGTCCGCGTGGGCGACGGGTTCGGCGCCTCGGCCCGCGCGGAGGACCACCACTTCCCGCCGCCGACCCTCGAGGCGTCGGTCGAGGCGTGCGACCCGCGGCATGGACCCGCGCTCCGCGACGCGCTGGCCCAGCTCGCCGACCAGGACCCGTTGATCGCCGCACGCACCGGCGAGGACGGACGAGCGACGGTCTCGCTCTACGGCCGGGTCCAGCAGGAGGTCATCGCCTCGACGCTGGCCGAGGAGCACGGCATCGAGGTCGAGTTCTCCGAGGCGAGCGTCCTCCACGTCGAGCGGCTGCGGCGGGTCGGCTCGGCGGTGGAGCGCTTCAACACCCCGACCAACCCGTACGGCGCGACGATCGGGCTGCGGCTCACGCCGGCCGCGCCGGGCACGGGGGTGGTCCTCGACCTCGACGTCGCGCAGCGCGACCTCCCGCTCTACCTGTTCAGGACCGTCGAGCACTTCACGGCGGCCCTGGAGGAGCACGTCACCCACGCCCTCGCGCGCGGGCTGTCGGGGTGGCAGGTGACCGACTGCCGAGTGACGCTGGTGGAGGCGGGCTACCGCTCCGGAGACGGTCCGCCCTCGCGGCGCGGGCCGCTCCCGACCGCCCTGGACTACCGCGCGCTCACCCCGCTCGTCCTGCGCCGTGCCCTGGAGCGTGCCTCCACCGAGGTGTGCGAGCCGGTCCTGCGGATCAGCCTGGAGGTCCCCACCCGGGACGCCCCGCAGCTGCTCCGGATCCTGGGCCGGTGGGGCTCGGAGGTGATCGGCCAGGCCGCGACCGACGACCTGACCCGGATCGAGGCGTCCCTGGTCGCCGCCCGCCTGCACGAGCTCCAGCACCAGCTCCCGGACCTCACCGGCGGCGAGGGCCTGCTGGAGGCGCGGTTCGACCGCTACCAGCGCGTCCGCGGTCGCGGGCCCGTCAGGAGGTCGTGAGTGCCCCGGCTGGGGTTCGAACCCAGACTGTGCGGTTTTTAAGACCGCTTCCTCTACCGGTTGGGATACCGGGGCCGAGACCTGGCGGGCGGGCCGCGTCAGGTCACAGGTAGGTCTTCCGAGCGTAGACGGCGTGCGCGCCGGCCGTGCGGTCGAGGAACAGCAGCCCGTCGCAGTGGTCGATCTCGTGCTGGAGCGCCCGTGCCTCGAAGGCCTCGGCCTCGAGCTCGACCTCCTCGCCGCTGCCGGGGAGCCGGCCGCGCACGACGATGCGGCTCGGGCGACGGACGTCACCGGTGAGGTCCGGCACGGACATGCAGCCCTCGCGGGCCTTCTCGTTGCGGCTGCCGGAGACGACCTCGGCGTTGCAGAGCACGAACGTGCCGTGGTGGCCGCGGGCCTTCGGGTGCTCGGAGACGTCCACGCAGAACACCTTCGCGCCGACCCCGACCTGCGGGGCGGCGAGGCCGACGCAGCCGGGCGAGACGCGCATGGTGGCGACGAGGTCGGCGGCCAGCCGCACGACCTCCGGCGAGGTCGGGTCGACGGTGTCGCCGACCGCGGACAGCACCGCCGCGGGGGCGCGTACGACGTCGCGCAGCTCGCCGGTCACGCCGAGGTCGGCCTCGGTCCACGCCAGGACCCTGGGGTTCACGCTCATCGGGGCGGCGCTCAGAGCTCGTCGGTCTCGGCGGCCCGCAGGGTCACGCCGACCCCGAGGTCCGCCGCGACGGCCGCCAGGTCGCGCTCGACGGCGTCGACATCGGCTCCGGCCGGGAGGTCGACCTCGGCGACGAGGAGGTAGAGGTCGCCGGCGAGCCGTGTCGTGAGATCGGTGATGTTGCCCCCGACGCCGGCGACGATCGCGACGACGGCCGACACGATGCCGGGCCGGTCACCGCCGTGGACCGACAGGATCCAGGAGGTGCCGTCGGCGGGGACCGCAGCCTCGACCGGCACCTCGCGGACCGTGACCGTCAGGCTGCCGTCGGCGGTCAGCGGCGCCAGGGCCGCCTCGATGTCGGCGTCCGGCGTCGCGCCCTCGCAGACCAGCATCATCGCGAAGTGGCCCCGCAGCAGGGTCATCGTCGAGTCCTCGAGGTTGAGGCCGAGCCCGGCGAGCCTGCCGGTCGTCTCGGCGATGATGCCGGGACGGTCGTGGCCGAGGACGGTGATCGCGTGGAGGGTCACGAGGGCAAGTCTGTCAGCGCGCGCGCCCGCTCGAAGACCGCGTCCGTCATCTCGGCGGTGAGCCGCTTCGTGTAGGTGTTGTGCGGCGAGGGGTGGTAGCACCCGAGGAGGGTCACGCCGCCCAGGTCGACCTCCGCGCCGTGCCCGAACCTCGGCCGGGTCGCCGGAGCGGGTGCGCCCGCCGCGACCAGCGACCGTACGGCGCCGTCCCAGCCGAAGGAGCCGAGCGCGACGACGGCACGCACCGAAGGCAGCAGGGCCAGCTCCGCGGCGATCCACGGCGCGCAGGTGTCGCGCTCGGCCGCGGTGGGCTTGTTGTCCGGGGCGCGCAGCGCACGGTCGCCACCATCCGCGCGTCGACGAGGCGCTGGCCGTCCCCCGCGTGCTCGCTGGTGGGCTGCACGGCCCAGCCGGTGCGGTGCAGGCTCGCGAAGAGCCAGTCCGCGCTCGGGTCGCCGGTGAAGATGCGCCCGGTCCGGTTGCCGCCGTTGGCGGCGGGCGCCAGGCCCACGATCAGCAGCGAGGGGTCCGCGGCACCCCAGCCGGGGATCGGGCGACCCCAGTAGGGCTGGTCGGCGAACGACGCCCGCTTCTGCCGCGCCACGTCCTCGCGCCAGGTCACCAGCCGCGGGCAGGCGGAGCAGACGCTCACCCGCGCGTCGAGGTCGTCGAGGCCGGCGCCGTGCGCGAGCCGGCGTACGTCGTCGGCGTCGCACGCGACGGGGGTGTCCGCAGCCGCGGGATCGTCGGGCCACCCGGTGCCGGGCTCGACCGGGCTGGCGAACTCGCCGCCGACGACGGGGTGCGGCAACCGGACGGGTGCCGTCATCGACCGCTGGGCAGCCCGGGGATGGCGGCGGCCATGCCGTGCAGGACGTCGGCCTCGGACACGACGTGGTCGGGCACCGGGACCCGCGCCAGGATGCGGCTCCAGATCAGCGCGCCCGCCGCGATCACGTCGGCCCGGCCCGGGTGCATGTAGGGCAGCGCCCGCCGCTCCGCGACGGTCATCGCGACGAGCCCGTCGACGAAGGACGCGGTGGCGTCGTTGGGCAGGACGGCCTGGTCGAACGCGTCGCGGTCGTACGTCTCGAGCGCGAGGACGCCGCACGCGACGGTCTTGATCGTGCCGGAGGTGCCGATGACCGTCCGGGTGCGCCCGAGCGGGATCCCGGCCGCATCGAGACCCTCGTCGAGGTGGGCGTCGATGTCGGCGACGCACGCGGCGACCTCGTCGGCGGTCGGCGGGTCGCCGTGGAGGTGGCGCTCGTGGAGGCGTACGGACCCGATGTCCATCGAGACGGCCCGCCGGTCCTCGCCCTCGCCGAGCACGAGCTCGGTCGACCCGCCGCCGATGTCGACCACCAGCACCGGCTCGGGCGGCCTCGGGACCTGCGCCGCGATCGCGCCGGCATAGACGAGCGCGGCCTCCTCGTCGCCGGACAGCACCTCGGGCTCGATGCCCAGGCGACGGCGTACGCCCTCGCGGAACACGGCCGCGTTGCGGGCGTCGCGGGTGGCGGAGGTGGCGCAGAAGCGGACCCGCGCCGGCGGCACGCCGTGGCGGCGGATGGTCTCGGCGAACTCGTCGAGCGCCGCGAACGTGCGCTCCAGCGCCTCGTCGGCGAGCTCGCCGGTGCGGTCGACGCCCTGGCCGAGCCGGACCACCCGCGAGTCGCGCAGCACGGTGTCGAGGCGTCCGTCGTCGCGGACCGTCCCGATGAGGACCTTGATCGAGTTGGTCCCGCAGTCGATGGCCGCGACGGTGCTCATCGGCGGCCTCAGTCCGTCCCGGGTCGCTCGACGCACGGCCCCGACTCCCACCAGGCGCCGAGCAGGTCGAGGACCTCGTCGCCGAGCGGGTTGACGCCGCGACCCATCGCGAGGGACTGGCCGGCGAGCACGTGCAGGCACTTCACCCGGTCGGGCATGCCGCCGGCGGTGATGCCCTCGATCTCGGGGACCTCGAGCCCGGCGCGCTCCCCCACCTCCGCGCGGAACTCGAGGTAGCGCTCGTGGGCGGCGCGGTAGGCCGCGGCGAGCTCCTCGTCGGTGCCGAGGCGCGCCTGCATCTCCTTCATCAGGCCCGAGCCCTCGAGGGTGCCGATGCGCGAGGCCGCCCGCGGGCAGGTCAGGTAGAAGGTCGTGGGGAACGGAGTGCCGTTGGGCAGGCGCGGCTCCGTGGTGACCACGTCGGGGTTGCCGCAGGGGCAGCGGTGGCCGACCGAGTCGATGCCGCGGGGGCGGCGCCCGAGCTGGGCGTGGATGGCGGCCTCGTCGGCCGGGTCGATCGTGTGACCACCGGTGTGGTCGTCCTTGCGGTTGCTCACTGCTGCGTTCCGTCGATCATCTCTGCGGGTTCCTCGTCGGGCGGGGGCGGGTTGCCGGCGAGCTCCATCGACTCCCAGGCGGCGGTCCACCATGCCTTGGGCACCGTCTTGATGACCTCGTCGGGGTCGTTGAGGCTGGCCTGCGCCTCGAGCGGCCTGCCGTCGGCACCGATCACCTCGAAGCCCTGCTCCCCCGGCATCAGGTAGCCGAACCGCTCGCGGGCCTGGGCCTTGACGTAGGCCGGGTCGTCCCAGCGCTTCTTCTCCCGCTCGAGGTCGGTGATGCTGGCCTCGCGCTCGGCGATCTGCGCCTTGAGGTCACCGATGTGGGAGCGCTGCTGGAGGTAGGCGCGCAGGGACGAGGCGTACGACACCGTCAGCACGGCGAGCACCAGCACGAGCACTGCGGCACGGCCGGTGAAGCGGGGCCGACGCGTCCGGCTCCGCGCCGGGCTCGACGCGGGCGACGCGGCGGCGAGGCCGGCGTGGGTCGACGCCTGCTCGGTGCGGGGAGCAGGCGCGCGCGACCCGCCGGCCCGCGGCCGGGAGCCGCGGGCGCCGGGGTGCGTGCTGTGGCCCTGCCTCGGTCCCCGCGGTCCGCCCGGCCCACCACGGGGCGTACGGCGCTGGGAAGGCATGGGACCAGTCTGCCGGTCTCAGCCCCCGAAACGCGGGAAGGCGCCCCGCCCGGCGTAGCGAGCCGCGTCACCCAGCTCGTCCTCGATGCGGAGCAGCTGGTTGTACTTCGCGACGCGGTCGGAGCGGGCCGGCGCGCCGGTCTTGATCTGGCCGCAGTTGGTGGCGACGGCGAGGTCGGCGATCGTGGTGTCCTCGGTCTCGCCGGAGCGGTGGCTCATCATGTTGCGGAAGCCCGAGCGGTGGGCGAGCTCGACGGCGTCGAGGGTCTCGGTGAGGGAGCCGATCTGGTTGACCTTGACGAGCATCGCGTTGGCCTGGCCGCCGTCGATGCCGCGCTGGAGGCGCTCGACGTTGGTGACGAAGAGGTCGTCGCCGACGATCTGGGTCTTGTCGCCGAGGGCGTCGGTGATGGCCTTCCAGCCGGCCCAGTCCTCCTCGTCGAGCGGGTCCTCGATGGAGACGATCGGGTAGGACGCGACGAGGTCGGCGTAGTAGGCGACCATGTCGTCGGTCTTCTGCTTCTTGCCCTCGAAGGTGTAGCTGCCCTTGTCGTGGAACTCGCTGGCCGCCACGTCCATCGCGAGGGCGATGTCCTTGCCGAGCTTGAAGCCGGCGGCCTTGACGGCGTCGGCGATGAGGTCGAGCGCGGCCCGGTTGCTCTCGAGGTCGGGCGCGAAGCCGCCCTCGTCGCCCAGGCCGGTCGAGAGACCCTTCTTCTTCAGGACCGACTTGAGTGCGTGGTAGACCTCGGCGCCCTGCTGGAGCGCTTCGCGGAAGGTCGCCGCGCCGATCGGGGCGATCATGAACTCCTGGACGTCGACGTTGGAGTCGGCGTGGGAGCCGCCGTTGAGGATGTTCATCATCGGGACCGGCAGCAGGTGGGCGTTGGGCCCGCCGACGTAGCGGAAGAGCGGGAGGCCGGCGGACTCCGCGGCCGCCTTGGCCGTGGCGAGGGAGACGCCGAGGATCGCGTTGGCGCCGAGCTTGGCCTTGTTGGCCGTGCCGTCGAGGTCGAGCATGACCTGGTCGACGAGGCGCTGGTCGTCGGCGTCGAGACCGATGATGGCACCGGCGATGGTGTCGGTGACGCCGTCGACGGCCTTCTGCACGCCCTTGCCGACGTAGCGCTTGCCGCCGTCGCGCAGCTCGACCGCCTCGAAGGCGCCGGTGGACGCACCGCTGGGCACCGCCGCGCGACCGAACGCGCCGTCCTCGAGGAGCACCTCCACCTCGACAGTGGGGTTGCCGCGCGAATCGAGGATTTCGCGGGCGCCGACAGCAGCGATGATCGACATGGAGAGCTCCTGGTGGGGTACGTCGTGGGCAGCAGCCAGCCTAGCCACGTGCCGCCCGTACGTCGCCGGGTGTCCGTCGGTGGCAGCCACTAGCGTGGACGGCGTGCCGAGCCCGACGCCCACTCCCGTCGACGGGTTCCGCGCCCACGTCGCCCGTGCCATGCGCGACGAGGCCGATCCCGGCACGTCCCGGTTGCGTCGCGCGCTGGCCGGCGAGTCGCCTGCGCGGTTCTCCGACAGGATCGTCCTGGAGCGTGCTGCGCACCTCGTCGCGACCACCGCGCGCACCTTGCAGGACATCGCGGCCGAGAGCGGCTTCCGCGGCTACGACGTGTTCGCACGGGCCTTCCGGCGCGAGTACGGGGACCTCCCGTCCGTGTGGCGCGCCGATCCGACCTCGTGGGCGATCGACGCGCCCGGCGAGGCGCACTTCCAGCCTCCCGGTGACCTGCGCCTCCCGGCCCGCAGCAGGATGGACTCCGTGGACCTGGTCGTCGAGATGGTGGATCACCACGTGCGCGCGGTCGGCGACCTGGTCGACGCCGCCGCCCGTCTCACCGAGCCCGGCGACCCCGCGCTCGGGTCGGTGCTCGACGAGCTCGTCGGCCGGTTGGAGCGACTCGTCGCGCTCGTCCACGATCCGTCCGACGTGGTGACGGTCGAGGACTCGTTGCGCGCCAGGCTGGATCGCGTCGGCCCCGACTACGTCGCCGCCGTCGCGCTGCTCGGCGCGAGCGGACGTTTCGACGAGGCCGTCGTCGACGCCTTCTCGCCCGTCCCGACCACTGTCACCTTCGCCGCGATGGTGGCCGGAGCCATCACCGACGCCGACGACCTGCTGCGCACCGCCCGTCGCCGGCTCGCCGAGCTGGTCGGATGAGCGACCAGCCCGCGCTCGCCCGGCGCCTCGGCACCGTCGACGCGACCGTCGTCGGCCTCAGCGCGATGCTCGGCGCCGGCGTCTTCGTCGCCTTCGCGCCCGCGGCCGAGGCCGCCGGCAGCGCACTGCTGGTCGCCCTCGGGATCGCCGCCGTCGTCGCCTTCTGCAACGCGGTCGCCTCGGCCCAGCTCGCCTCCTTCTACCCCGCCTCCGGCGGCACCTACCTCTTCGGCCGCGAGGTGCTCGGCTCGTGGTGGGGCTTCCTCGCCGGATGGGGCTTCGTCGTCGGCAAGACCGCGTCCTGCGCCGCGATGGCGATGACGTTCGCGGCGTACGCCCTGCCTGCCGAGACGTCCGGGTCGGGCCCCGGGTTTGGGCAGCGCGCACTGGCGGCGCTGGTGGTCGTGGCGTTCACGGCGCTCAACCTGCGCGGCATCACCCGGACCGCTACCGCTGCCCGGGCGCTGCTGGTCGCCACGCTCGTGGTGCTCGTCGGCTTCCTGGTGCTCGCCGGCACGGGAGACGCGCAGGCGACCGCACCCCTGGGGGCGACCGGTGGTCCCTGGGGCGTGCTGCAGGCCGCCGGCCTGCTCTTCTTCGCGTTCGCCGGCTACGCGCGGATCGCCACCCTCGCCGAGGAGGTGCGCCGCCCCGAGCAGCTCGGTCGCGCCATCCTGGTGGCGCTCGGCACCGCCGTGCTGCTCTACCTGCTGGTCGGTCTGGCCCTGGTGGAGGTCCTCGGCTCGGACCTCCCCGGCAACCCCGTGCCGGTCGCCGCCGCCACCGAGGCCCTCGGCGCCGCCTGGGCCGTCCCGGTCGTACGCGCGGGTGCCGCAGCCGCGGCCCTCGGCGCGCTGCTGGCGCTGCTCGCCGGGGTGGGGCGTACGACGCTGGCGATGGCACGCGAGCAGGACCTGCCGAGCCCGCTGGCCTCCGTCGACGCGCGACACCAGGTCCCCGACGCGGCGCAGGTCGTCATCGGCGTCGCCGTGGTGGCGCTGGTGCTGCTCGCCGACGTGCGCGGCGCGATCGGCTTCTCGTCCTTCGGCGTGCTCGTCTACTACGCCGTGGCCAACCTCTCCGCCCTGCGCCAGCCCGCCGAGCAGCGACGCTGGCCGCGGGCTCTGCAGGTGCTCGGTCTCGCTGGGTGCCTCGTCATGGCCGCCGCGCTCCCGCTCGGGTCGGTGCTCGCGGGCCTGGCGGTCTTCGCCGTGGGCGTGCTCGGGCGGGTGGTCGCGCTGCGGCGTCGTCGTGGGTGAGACGGGTCCACGGGAGCCGGTGCGTGGTTCGTCGGCACCTGTTCGCTCCCGGCGAGTGGTGTGCTCGGAAGGCAGCGCTCTGGTCCAATGGAGGCGTGACGGTCGAGCCCCCTGAGCAGCCCGGCGGGCTCATTCGTCTGAACGTGCGCCCACCGACCATGGGCAGCGGCCGTCACGCGCCGTGGGTGCACGTCGACGGAGTCCCGGTCGCCGTGATCGTCGGGGACAACGTGCTCGAGGTCTCGGCCGGGGAGCACCTCGTGCACGTCGCGCCGCGGTGGGACCCCGCCCGCGTCCGTGCGGTCCGGGTCGACGTCCGCCCGGATGCCGTGGTCCCGGTGTACTACGCGGATCCGCCATCGCGGTTCTTCGGCGGCAGCCTGGGCACGAGGCGCCGGCAGGACTGGGCGCTGCGGTCGCTCCAGGCCGGGGGCGTCCTCGTGCTCCTGAGCACGCTGGTCGGGTTGATCCGCGGCTGACTCCCGACCTCGATCGAGCAGTCGACCGCCCGGAACCGTCCACTTGGACGTGCCTGTGGCCCCGCCCGGTGACGCTGGGCGGGGTGCGGGGCGGGGTCATCGTCGGCGCGGGCGTGGGAAGCCGGGTGGGTCGGTTGGGTCCAGCTCGGTGGTGCCGGTGTGGTCGCGGCGGTAGCGCAGGCCGTGGGGGCTGGTCCACTCGAAGACTCCGGGCGAGGACGTCTCGTAGCGCCAGGGCGAGTGGGTCTTGAGCCTGTGGTGGAACCGGCAGAGAGCCGCGAGGTTGTCGGTCGTCGTGGGGCCGGGTTGTGGTCTGCCTTCGGCCTCCGCATCGTGGTCGTACGGGACGACATGGTCGACGTCGCAGCCGCGTGCCGGGCGGGTGCAGAACGGGAACACACACGTGCGGTCGCGGAGCTGGACCTGCTCGCGGATCCGGTCGGGGATGGCGTGGCTCTGCGCGGTGAGTGGGGTGTTGAGGTCGATGACCGGCTTGATGGTCACCTTCGTGCGGGTGTCGGCGCACCACGACTTGATCTGGTCGAGCAGGACCAGGCGCTGGCCGTTCTCCATCCGCCCGGTGGGTCCGAACACGGTCGCGTCACCGGAGAAGGAGGCGTCGACATGGGCGTGGATCACGACCTCCCGCGCGGCGGGCAGGTCCTCGGCCGCAGGGTCGGTGTCGGCTCCCTCGGTGGTTGAGGTGCGAGCGGAGCGAGCCTCGAAACCACCACCGGCGACGTCGGCAAGGTCCAGCGCGGTCTGCGTACGGGCCAGGTCGCCGAGCGCCTTCGCGCGGCGGGCGTCGAGGGGCAGCTCGGACCCGAGGGCCTTCTGGGTGGCGGCGTGGTGGGCGAGTGCGCGGTCGAGGTCGAGGGCGTCGGCGAGGTCGACCTCGGCCTCGATGCGCATGGTGCCGGCGTAGTGCACGTCATCGGTGTCCACGGTGACGTGCCGTGGGTCGACGTGCTGCCAGCCGTCTTCGGGGTCCGCGGTGGGGTCGGCGGTGGCGAGGTCGTACCTCTTGATGGTCTCGGCGACGAGGCGGTCGAGCTGCGCGGCCCCGATGCGGCCGGCGACCGCGGCGACCTGGGCGTCGACGAACCCCGTGGCTTCAGCCGTGAGAGCAGGTGAGGAGTGGATGGTGGTCTCCGCGACCGCCCGGGCGCGCCAGGCCGGAACAGCGCCGGCGTGGACCTGCGCCCACAGCCGCGGGAGGCGGTGGCGCAGCTCGAGTGCGTGGCCGATGAGCTTCTTCGCCGCCGTCGACGAGATCCCCAGGACGGCGCCGAGCTCGGCGACACAGAACTCCGCCACCAGCGGCGCACCCTCACCGGCGATGGGCTCCTCGTGCTCACACCCCGGGACAGCGAACGCCGCCGCGTCGTGGATCGACTCCGGCGGGTGGAGGTCCGCCCACCGGGCCGCGAGGTCGAGCTGGCGGGCTGCCTCGGCGTTCTCGAGCGCGCGCGAGGCCTTGATCGAGGCGAGCAGGTCGGCGGGCGAGAGGTCGTCTGCGACCACTCGTGCCCCGGCTGCCAGCGTGTCGATCATGCGTTCGATCCTAGGGGAGGCCACCGACAGTGGCGCTGGCTGCGGGGATGCCTCGGGACGGGGCCGTCGCCCATGAAGTCGGGCGTGGTTTCGAGGCTCGCTGCGCTCGCACCTCAACCACCGAACGGCTGCGCTCGCACCTCAACCACCGAACGGCTGCGCTCGCACCTCAACCACCCAACAACTGCGCTCGCACCTCAACCACCGAACGGCACTTGCGCGAGGCAGAGTCGACGTTCGCTCGTACGTGGTGCGAGCAGACGTCGACGCGGTGGTCCTGAGTCGCCGCGACAGCTCCTCAGCCGTCTGGGGCGCCCGGTGCCGTCCCGGCCTGCTCGGCCTTCGCTGCCTTCTCGGCGGCCTTGGCGGCGTTCCAGAGGCGCAGCACCTCCGCGGCGTCGGTGGCCACGGCGTCGCCGAACACGTGGGGGTTGCGCCGCTCCATCTTGGCGATCACGCCACGCGCCACGTCGTCGAGCGTGAAGTGGCCCGCCTCCTCCGCGATCACCGCGTGGATGACCACCTGCAGCAGCAGGTCGCCCAGCTCGTCGCACAGCGCGGCCGGGTCACCGGACTCGATCGCCTCGACGACCTCCTCGGCCTCCTCCCGCACGAAGGGGATGAGCGAGGTGTGGGTCTGCTCCCGCTTCCACGCGCACTCGCGGCGCAGCACCCGCATCTGGTCGGCGAACGCCTCCAGCGCGGACCCGTCAGGCGCGGCGGGCACGAGGCTCAGCCGCAGCGGTGGTTGGCCGGCAGGCTCCGGGCGAAGGCCGGGTCCGGCTCGGCGCTCAGGCCCGCCTTCGCGGTCTCGCCGACGGCCACCGAGGTGTTGGTGTCGACCGGCGTCAGGACGCCGTCGACCACCTCGAGCCCGTAGCGCGGGTCGATCTCGATGCCGTTGGCGTCGGGCCACTGGTTGAACACGTCGATGCCCGCCTCGGTCGCCTGCTCGGCCGTCACGTCGGTGACGCCCGCGTCCTCGAGGGTGATGCGCCCGACCTGGTCGACGATGTCCTGGGCGTAGGCCGTGCTCGAGGAGAGCTCGACGTAGTCCTCGCGCACCTCCTCGGGCTGCGTGCCCGCGGTGCCCTGCCGCTGCGCGACGTCGTTGCGGTAGGAGGAGCCGGCCTCGATGCCGTACTCGTCGGCGAGCTGCGAGGCCTGCGAGCGCAGCGTGAGCAGCTGCACGACGTACTGGCGCACGAAGCTCATCGGGACCTCGGACTCGAGGTCGCCGACCGCGGTGCAGTAGTTGGCGGTCACCTCGTCGACGTGGCGGACCGTGAGCTCCTCGTCGCCGACCCGCACCGCGACGCCGGGGTTGGCGCTGCCGCACCCGGTCAGCAGCAGTCCTGCGAGGCCCACCACCACCGAGGCGGGCGCGGCCGTCATCAGGCGGGTCTTGCTCACGAGTCACTCCCAGGGGTTGCTGTTGCCGCGGTCTGTCCGGCCGGTGCCGGGGGCGCGATCACCTCGTCGATCACGCCGCGCGCCCATTCAAGCAGGGCGACGCCCGCCACCGGGCGGACGGGGAACCCCGTGCCCTGGGGGCGCGGCACGAGGATCGTGCTCACGGGCGCCTTCACGACGCTCTTCGGGTGCAGGCGCTGGAGGCGTACGACGCGCGACTCCGGCAGGTCGACCGGGGCGAAGCGGACGTACTTGCCCGCGACGGTCACCTCGCCCACCCCGACCTGGCGGCAGCGGGCGCGGAAACGGGCGACCACCAGCAGCGACTCCACGACCTCGGGCGGGTTGCCGTAGCGGTCGAGCAGCTCGGCGCGCACCTCGTCGACGTCGGCGTCGCTGCGGACCTCGGCGAGGCGCTTGTAGATCTCGAGCCGGAGCCGCTCGCTGGGGATGTAGTCGTGGGGCAGGTGCGCGTCGACCGGCAGCTCGATGCGCACCTCGGCGAGCTCCTCCTCGGCGCCACCCTTGAAGTCGGCGACCGCCTCGCCGACGAGGCGGACGTAGAGGTCGAAGCCGACGTCGGCGATGTGGCCCGACTGCTCACCGCCGAGCAGGTTGCCGGCACCGCGGATCTCGAGGTCCTTCATCGCGATCGCCATGCCGCCGCCGAGGTCGGAGTGCTGGGCCAGCGTCGCGAGCCGCTCGTGGGCGGTCTCGGTCAGCGGCTTCTCCGCCGGGTAGAGGAAGTAGGCGTACGCCCGCTCCCGCGAGCGGCCCACCCGGCCGCGCAGCTGGTGCAGCTGGGAGAGGCCGAGGGTGTCGGAGCGCTCGATGATCATCGTGTTGGCGTTGGACACGTCGAGGCCCGACTCGACCAGGGTGGTGCACACGAGCACGTCGAAGCGCTTCTCCCAGAAGTCCAGCATCACCTGCTCGAGCTGGCGCTCGTTCATCTGGCCGTGGGCGGTCGCGACCCGGGCCTCGGGCACCAGCTCCTTGATCCGCGCCGCGGCCTTCTCGATCGACTGCACCCGGTTGTGGATGTAGAAGACCTGGCCCTCGCGCAGCAGCTCGCGGCGTACGGCTGCGACGACCTGGCGGTCCTCGTAGGCGCCGACGTAGGTGAGGACGGGGTGCCGCTCCTCCGGCGGGGTGGTGATGGTCGACATCTCGCGGATGCCGGTGACCGCCATCTCGAGGGTGCGCGGGATCGGCGTCGCGCTCATCGACAGCACGTCGACCGAGGTGCGCATCCGCTTCATCTGCTCCTTGTGCTCGACACCGAAGCGCTGCTCCTCGTCGACGATGATCAGGCCGAGGTCCTTGACCTTGATCTCGGGGTTGAGCAGGCGGTGGGTGCCGACCACGATGTCGATCGACCCGTCGGCGAGACCGGCGACGACCTCCTTGGCCTCCTTGTCGGTCTGGAAGCGCGAGAGCCCCTTGATCACGACCGGGAAGCCGCTCATCCGCTCGGAGAACGTCGACAGGTGCTGGGTGACGAGCAGCGTCGTCGGCACCAGCACGGCCACCTGCTTGCCGTCCTGCACCGCCTTGAACGCCGCACGCACCGCGATCTCGGTCTTGCCGTAGCCGACGTCGCCGCACACGAGGCGGTCCATCGGCACGACCTGGCGCATGTCGGCCTTGACCTCGTCGACGGTGGTGAGCTGGTCGACGGTCTCGGTGAACGGGAACGCGTCCTCGAGCTCGCGCTGCCACGGGGTGTCGGGACCGTAGGCGTAGCCCTTCGTGGCCTGGCGGGCGGCGTAGAGCTTGATCAGCTCGGCCGCGATCTCGCGCACCGCGCGCCGGGCCTTGTTCTTGCGCTTGGTCCAGTCGCCGCCGCCGAGGCGGTCGAGGCTGGGGTTCTCCCCGCCGACGTAGCGGGTGACCTGGTCGAGGGTGTCGGCCGGGACGTAGAGCATGTCGTTGGGCCCGCCGCGCTTGCTGGGGCCGTACTCGAGGACGAGGTACTCACGGACCGCGCCGCCGATCTCGCGCTGCTTCATCTCCACGAACCGGCCCACGCCGTGCTGCTCGTGCACGACGTAGTCGCCGGCCTTGAGCTCGAGCGGGTCGATCTGCTTCTTGCGCCGCGCGGGCATCTTCCGCATGTCGCGCGTGGAAGCCTTCTGCCCCGACAGGTCGTCGCCCGTGACGACCGCGACCCGGGCCTCGTCGTCGACGACGCCGTGGACGAGGTGGCCGCACGTGACGGTGACGACGCCGGGTCCGGCGGTCCCGCCCTCCTCGACGAGCCGCGCCGCGACGTCGTTCTCACCGAGCAGCTCGACGAACCGTTCCGCGGGGCCGTGGCCGGCGTGCACGACGACGACGTCGAGGCCCTCGCGCACCCAGCCGCGGATGTCGTCGACCGCCTGCTGGAGGTCGCCGCGGTAGGCCTCGGCCGGGTGCGTGGGCAGGGTCCGGCTCGGCACACCGGCCGTCTCGCCGTCGAGGGCCGCGGGCGGCGCATCGTCGGTGCCGGTCCCGTCGTCGATCCCGAAGGGGCTCACCGCCCACCACGCGTGCCCGAGCCCGAGGGCGTGGAGGCGTACGTCGGCGATCTCGCGGTAGGACGCGGCACCGAGGTCGATGGGCGCGGTGCCGCCGCCGGCCGCGGCGGCCCACGAGGCGCCGAGGAACTCCTCGCTGGTGGCGACCAGGTCGTGGGCGCGGCTGCGCGCGCGCTCGGGGTCGAGCACCAGGACCGTGGTCGCGTCCGGCATCAGGTCGACGAGCAGCTCCATGCCGTCGACCAGCGCCGGGGCGAGGGACTCCATGCCCTCCACGGCGATGCCGGCCGCCATCTTGTCGGTGAGCTCGAGCAGCTGCGGGTGCGCCTGGCCGAGCTCGGCGGCGCGACGGCGTACGTCGTCGGTGAGCAGCAGCTCGCGGCACGGCGGCGCCCAGAGGCGCTGCACCGTCTCGAGGGTGCGCTGGTCGGCCACCGAGAAGGCGCGGATCTCCTCGACGTCGTCGCCCCAGAACTCGACGCGCAGCGGGTGCTCCTCGGTGGGCGGGAAGACGTCGACGATGCCGCCGCGCACCGCGAACTCGCCGCGTCGCTCGACCATGTCGACGCGGGTGTACGCCGCCTCGGCCAGCCCGCGGACCACGTCGTCCAGCGCCCGGGAGTCGCCCGGTGCCAGCTCGACCGGCTCGATGTCGGCCAGCCCGGGGACCTGCGGCTGCAGCAGGCTGCGGATGGGTGCGACGACGACCTTCAGCGGGCCGTTGGCGGCGTCGGTGCCCGGGTGCCGCAGGCGGCGCAGCACCGCGAGCCGGCGTCCGACGGTGTCGCTGCGCGGGCTGAGGCGCTCGTGGGGCAGCGTCTCCCAGCTCGGGTAGTAGGCGACCGTGTCGGGGTCGACGAGGTCGGCGAGCTCCTCGACGAGGTCCTCGGCCTCCCGGGAGGTCGCCGTCACGGCCAGGACCGTACGACCGCGCTCGACCAGGCCGTGCACCACGAACGGCCGGACCGCGGGAGGACCGGTGAGGTCCAGCGCACGCTGGACGGCCGCGTCGGCGAGAGCGCCCCCGAGCGTGGGGGCGGTGACGACGCGCTGGGCGACGGCGGCGAGCGGCGTGGACGACACCGGATTTCCCTTCGAGAGCACGCGGAAAAGCCCCCACTTGGTAAAGGGATGGGGGAGGATGGAAGTCTACGGGGGCTGGCCGACGGGGGTTCGCGGGGGACGAGGGGTTTGTCCTGCGCGCCTCACGGGTAGCAACCACCCACGTCCGGCCGACGGTCGGGCAGCCAGAACTCCACTCGAAGGGAACAACGGGGAATGCGCATCACTCGCTTCGTCGCCGGCATCGTCTCCGCCGGCCTCCTCGGCGTCACGCCGATCGCCCTCGCCGCGCCTGGTCACGCGGCCGACACCTGGACCACCACGACGACCGCCATGCCCAGCGCGACCGGCGTCACCTACGGTGACGACCTCTACGTCTCGGTCGACGTCGCGAGCTCCGACGGCTACTCGCCCGGCGGCACCGACGGCACGGTCACGCTCTACGCGATGGAGGCCGGCACGACCGCCTGGGTCCCCGTCGCCACCGCGGCCAACACCTACGCGTCCTTCTACGACGTCAAGCCCCAGGCCACCACGTCCTACAAGGTCGTCTACAGCGGCTTCACCGACCCCGACCAGGGCACCTACGGCGACAACTACACGCCCAGCGAGTCCGCTCCCTTCACCGTCACGGTGCAGCGCAACGTCAAGATCGACAACGCCAAGGCGCGCCTGACGATCAAGGGCAAGATCAAGCCTGACTACAAGAAGAAGAAGGTCAAGGTCCAGATCAAGAAGGGCAAGCGCTACGTCAAGTTCAAGTCGGTCAAGACCGACAAGAAGAGCAAGTTCCAGGTCCGCCTGCCGGCCCCGCGCCGCGGCAACAAGCTCTACTTCAAGATCACCGTCCCGGGGAACTCGAAGTTCGCTGCCTACAGCGAGGTCTGGTACACCTACAGCTACCGCTCGACCCTCACCCCGCGCATCGCGAAGCTGGGCTGACGGCACCGGTCACTGACCTCGCGACCGGCTCCGCCAGCGCTGCTGGCGGGGCCGGTCGTACTGTTGAACCCTCCCGAACCCCCGAGAGGACCGTCCCGATGCCGACCCGACCCGTCGCCCGCACGTCCGTCGCAGGACTGGCGGCAGGACTGCTGGGCCTGACGTCCCTCGGCACCGCCCCTCCGGCCACGGCCAGGGACACGTTCACCACCACCACGCTCGCCGTGCCGAGCTCGCTGAAGGTCGACTTCGGGCAGACCATCGACGTCACGCTCGACGTCGACAGCGACGACGGCTTCTCCCCCACCGAGGGCACGTCCACGCTGCTCGCGCGCAAGGCGACGGGCTCCACGTGGAAGGCCGTCGCGACCAACACCTCGGCGTCGCTGGACTTCTTCGGCGTACGCCCCCGCATGACCACCACCTACAAGGTCGTCTACAGCGGCCACGAGGGCGCCACCGTCCGCGACGACAGCTACGAGTCGAGCGAGTCGGCGCCCTTCACCGTCGAGGTCGCCCGCACGATCACCCGGCCCGAGGGCGGGTTCGAGGTCTCCGGTCGCGTGCGACCGCGCTACGCCTCACGTCCGATCGTGGTGCGCGTCTCGGAGCAGGAGCGCGGCGGCTTCACCAGGTTCGCCAGGATCAGGACCGACGCCCGCGGCCGCTACTCGCTCACCCTCCCCCGGCGCAGCGGCGTCTGGTACTGGTCCTTCGCGGTCAAGGGTGACCGCAAGTACCTCGGCACCCGGTTCAAGTGGCGCACCTGGGTCTCCCCCGAGCGCGCCCGCTGACGCGCGCGGGCCGGACCCGCAGACCCTTTACCGTTCGGCAGTCGGACACATAGGTTCGCCTGTCATGAATCTCTTCTCGGGACACACGACCCTGCCCACCCACCAGTCCAGCCAGCCCAGCCGTCCCGGCGACGCCGCCGGCTCCGTCAGCCGTCGCGGCCTCCTCGCGGGCGCCGCCGGCGGCGTCGCGGTCGTGGCGGCCGGCCAGCCCGCCTGGGCCGCCGACGCCACCCGGCCCGGCGCACTGCGCGACCCCGCGCTCGGCTCGCGCGACCGCCAGGTCGTGCGCGGCATCCGGCCCTCGCGCGCGCTCTCCGACCTGCGCGTGCTCTCCGAGCGCATCGGCCCGCGCATCGGCGGCACCGCGTCGGAGAAGGCCGCGGCGGAGTTCGCCCTCACGTCCTTCCGCAGCGCCGGGTGCCGCAACGTACGGCTCGAGCCGTTCGCCGTGGCCGACAAGTTCCTCGCCGACATCGGCGACCCGGACGGGCAGCTCCCCGACGACATCTGCTGGCAGGCCGGCGCCTCGCCCGACGCCGGGCTCGACACGAACGTGACCGGCCGCGTCGTGGACGTACGCTCCGCCACCGCGCCCACCTGGCCGGCCGACGCCGCCGCCGTGACCGGTGCCGTCCTGCTGGCCGACGACGCGCAGGACGCCGACCCGGCCACCCGCGTCAACCTGCGCGCGGCGTTCGTGCTGGAGGCCCAGCGCCGCGGCGCCGCCGCGGTCGTGCTGCTGCCGGCCGACCTCGA
>JAESGW010000477.1_pt1 | contig 37143 bp, 34 predicted proteins | sample 9269791 | NCBI WGS metagenome assembly JAESGW01 (sample SAMN16773120, study PRJNA677053) | algae metagenome | isolation source: Aphanocapsa lilacina HA4352-LM1 and co-occurring heterotrophs from near cave... | place: USA: Maniniholo cave, near Haena, Kauai, HI | collected 2009-07-28
ACGGCATCGCGATGGCCTGGCGGGCCGGGGCGCGTGTGGCGAACATGGAATTCATGCAGTTCCATCCGACCTGCCTGTATAATCTGGAGGTCAAGAACTTCCTGGTGACCGAGGCGGTGCGCGGCGAGGGCGGGCACCTCAAGATCCCCGAAACGGGCCACCGCTTCATGCCCGATTTCGACCCGCGCGCCGAACTCGCCCCGCGCGACGTGGTGGCGCGCGCGATCGATCATGAGATCAAGCGGCTCGGCCTCGATTACGTCCATCTCGATATCAGCCATCTCGATTCCGATTTCGTCCGCGGGCATTTCCCGATGATCCACGAAAAGCTGCTGGGGCTGGGCATCGACATGACCACCCAGCCGATCCCGGTGGTCCCCGCGCAGCATTACACCTGCGGTGGGGTGGTGATCGATCTCGACGGCCGCACCGATCTGCCTGCGCTCTATGCGGCGGGCGAGGTCAGCGAATCGGGCCTGCACGGCGCCAACCGCCTCGCGTCCAACTCGCTGCTCGAATGCTTCGTGTTCGGCGAGGCGGTGGCCAAGCACATCCTCGCGAACCAGGGCGAACTCCCCCCGCCCCCGCCGATCCGCGCCTGGGACGAAAGCCGCGTCGCCGATTCGGACGAAGAAGTCGTCATCAAGCAGAACTGGACCGAGATCCGCCGTTTCATGTGGAATTATGTCGGCATCGTCCGCACCACCAAGCGGCTGGAACGCGCACAGCACCGCATCAAGCTGCTGACGTCGGAGGTCGAGGATTATTACGGCCATTTCCGCGTGACGCCCGACCTGATCGAGCTGCGCAACCTGCTCCAGACCGCCGATCTGATCGTCCGCTCGGCGCTCCATCGCAAGGAAAGCCGCGGGCTGCACTATACGCTCGACTATCCCGAGACGCTCGGCGAGGCGCGCGACACGATTCTCGTCCCGTGACCGGCAATCGATTCACCCCCCGATAGACTCGTCTGGCCGCAAAGCGATTAGCACCAGGGAAACAGGCCCTTTTCGCGCCATGATTGGGGCTGTTAACGTCACGTTCCGGTAAGGGGGGAGAGTATCAACCCGTGTTGTTGGGTTCGATTCTTACGCGATTCGGGTGGGGTATCCCCGCATTGGCGATGGCCGCCTGTGTTCCGGCTGCCGATATGCCGATCCAGTCGGCCGCGCGCGTAGCCGCCCGTGCGGCGCCTCCGCCGCCGCGCGCGCAACCACAGCCGCAACCGGAACCGCAACGCTATGTGCCCCCGCCGCCGCGCCCGTCGGCTGCGCTTGCCGAGACGATCCGCTTCCTCGGCCGCGAGTTCACCGGGCGCGTCGGTATCGCGATCGAGCGCGTCGATACGCCGGGCTGGTCGGTCGATTGGCAGGGGGACTTGCCGATGCCGCAGCAGAGCGTCAGCAAATTATGGGTCGCCATGACCGCGCTCGACGCGCGTGACCGCGGCGCATTGCGGCTCGATCAGCCGGTGATGGTGACGCGCAGCGATCTGACCCTGTTCCATCAGCCGATCGCCACGCTGGTCAAGGGCGAGGGGTACCAGACCGATCCCGACGAACTGCTCCGCCGCGCGATGACGATGAGCGACAACACCGCCAATGATAAGCTGATGCGATTGGCCGGCGGCCCGACGGCGGTGAACCACTTCCTCGCCGCCAATGCGCTGACCGGCATCAAATTCGGGCCCGGCGAACGCCTCCTCCAGTCACGCACCGCGGGCCTGACCTGGAACCAGTCCTATTCGCTGGGCCGCGCCTTCTACACCGCGCGCGCCAACCTGCCGATGGCGGTGCGGCGCAAGGCGTTCGACAATTATGTCGCCGATCCGATCGATGGCGCGAGCGCCAGGGGGATCGCCCGCGCACTGGCGAAGCTGCACCGCGGCGAGCTGCTCAAGCCCGATTCGACCGCCCATCTGCTGCGCTACATGGAAGAATCGAAGACCGGCCGCGCGCGGCTGAAGGGCGCTTTGCCGCCGGGCTGGCGGCTGGCGCACAAGACCGGCACCGGGCAGGATCTGGCGGGGGAGACCGCCGGGTTCAACGATGTCGGCCTGATCACCGCGCCCGACGGCACGACCTATGCGATCGCGGTGATGATCGGCCGTACCAGCAAGCCGGTGCGAGACCGCCAGGCGCTGATCCAGGCGGTCGCCGCCACCCTGGTCGCCAATCACAAGCCGTAAGGCTTTGTCCCTCCGCCCGCATCGGCTATCGCGCGGATCATGGCTGCCAACCACCTCTATCTCGTCGATGGCTCGGGCTACATCTTCCGCGCCTATCATCGCCTGCCGCCGCTGACCAACCAGCACGGCGAGCCCGTCGGTGCGGTCTATGGCTACACCACCATGTTGTGGAAGCTGGCCGACGAGCTGCACAAGGCCGATGGGCCGACGCACATGGCGGTGATCCTCGACAAGTCGAGCCACACCTTCCGCAACGATCTGTACGACCAGTACAAGGCGCACCGCCCGCCCGCGCCGGAAGACCTCGTTCCCCAGTTCCCGATGATCCGTGACGCGACGCGCGCCTTCTCGCTGCCGTGCATCGAGGAAGAAGGGCTGGAGGCGGATGACATCATCGCCTGTTACGCGCAGGCGGCGCTGGCGCAGGGCTGGGCGGTGACCATCGTCAGTTCGGACAAGGACCTGATGCAGCTGATCGAGCCCGGGCTCGACATGTACGACACGATGAACAACCGGCGGCTGGGCGCGGACTATGTCGTCGAGAAATTCGGCGTCGGCCCGGACAGGCTGGGCGACGTGCTGGCGCTGATGGGCGACGCCGTCGACAATGTGCCGGGTGTCACCGGCGTCGGCCCCAAGACCGCGTCGAAGCTGATCAACGAGCATGGCGATCTGGAAGCCGTGCTCGCCGCCGCGCCGTCCATGAAGCCCGGCAAGCTGCGCGACAATCTGATCGAGCAGGCCGACAATGCGCGGCTGTCCAAGATATTGGTGACGCTCAAATGCGATGCGCCGCTGCCCGAACCGCTCGAAGATCTGGCGCTGAAGGGCATTCCGGAGCCGCCGCTCCGCGCGTTCCTGGAGCATCACGGGTTCCGCTCGCTGCTCGCCAAGCTGTCGGCGGTGGCCGATCCGCCCGTATCGGCGCCCTCCGCCGCGCCCGCGCCGGTGCAGGATGACGATCCGCCCTGCAACCACGACGATTACGAGACCGTGGTGGACGACACCGCGCTCGATCGCTGGATCACCATCGCCCGGCACCAGGGCTGGGTGGCGGTCGATACCGAGACGACCGCCAAGGACCCGATGCTGGCCGAGCTGGTCGGCGTGTCGCTGGCGCTGCACCCCAATCTGGCCTGCTATATCCCGCTGGCGCATGGCGGCACCGATATGTTCGCCGAAAAGCCCGTCCAGCTGGACAAGACCGCGGCGCTGGCGAAACTGAAGGCGCTGTTCGAGGACCCGTCGGTCCTCAAGATCGGCCACAATCTCAAATACGACATGATCATCCTGGGCCAGCTGGGCATCGACCTCGCGCCCTATGACGACACCATCGTGATGAGCTTCGATCTCGACGCCGGGCTGCACGGCCACGGCATGGACGAGCTGGCCGCGACGCACCTGTCGCACACATGCATCGCGTACAAGGATGTCGTCGGCACGGGGAAGAAGCAGCTCGGCTTCCACGAGATCGATCTGAAGACCGCGACGCGCTACGCGGCCGAGGATGCCGATGTGACGCTCAGGCTATGGCGCAAGTTCAGGCCGCGGCTCGCCTGGGAAGGCGGCACGCGGGTCTATGAGATGGTCGATCGGGCGTTGCCCGCGGTCATTTCACGGATGGAGCGGCACGGCATCAAGGTCGATGCCGCGGTGCTGGGCCGCCTATCGGGCGAGTTCGCCGAGGAGATGGCGCGGCTGGAAGCCGAGATTCATGGCCTTGCGGGGGGCCCGTTCACCATCGGCAGCCCCAAGCAACTGGGCGACGTGCTGTTCGAACGGATGGGCATCAAGGGCGGGCGCAAGGGCAAGTCGGGGGTCTATTCGACCGACGTCAACGAGCTGGAGCGCATCGCCGCGGACAAGGATTCGCCCGGCAAGCTGATCGCCCGGCGCGTACTCGACTGGCGCCAGCTGGCGAAGCTCAAATCGACCTATACCGATGCGCTGCAGGAACAGATTCACCCTGCAACCGGCCGTGTCCACACCAGCTATTCGCTGACCGGCGCGCAGACCGGGCGGCTCTCCTCGACCGATCCCAACCTGCAGAACATCCCGATCCGCACCGAGATCGGCCGCCAGATCCGCCACGCATTCGTCGCGGAGCCGGGCAACGTCCTGCTCGCCGCCGATTATTCGCAGATCGAGCTGCGCCTCGCTGCGCACATGGCCGAGGTGCCCGCGCTCAAGGAGGCCTTCGCCCGCGGCGACGACATCCACAACCTGACCGCGCAGGAGTTGTTCGGCGAGGTCAACCGCGACACGCGCGGGCGCGCCAAGACGATCAACTTCGCCATCCTCTACGGCATCAGCCGCTGGGGTCTGGCCGGGCGGCTCGACGTGACGCCCGACGAGGCGCAGGGGATGATCGACCGCTATTTCGAGCGATTCCCCGGCATCAACCGCTACATCACCGAAACGCTGGAGGAGGTCCGCGAACGCGGCTTCACCACCACGCTGTTCGGCCGCAAGACGCATTTCCCGCGGATCAAGTCGAAGATCCAGCACGAACGCCAGGGCGCCGAACGCGCGGCGATCAACGCGCCTATCCAGGGGACCTGCGCCGACATCATCAAGCGTGCGATGGCGCGGATGGAGCCGGCGTTGCTCGCAGCGGGCCTGCCCAATGTGCGGATGCTGCTCCAGGTGCACGACGAACTGGTGTTCGAGCTGCCCGAGGGCGACGTCGAGGCGGCCCGGCCGGTGATCGAACGCGTGATGGCCACCGCCGCCGAGCCCGCTGTGCCGCTGTCGGTGCCGCTCGCGGTCGAAATCGGGACGGGCCTCAGCTGGGGCGCGGCGCACTGATCAAACCATGTCGCTGAGCGAACTCTACGTCCCCGTGCTGCTCGGTGCGGGGCTGCTGATCCTGCTGGTTGCGTGGTTGCCGCTGGTGTTGAAGCAGCTGCCGCTGTCGTTGCCGATCGTCTGCGTCGGCATCGGTGCGGGGCTGGGCAGCATGGCGACCTTCGCACCCTATGTGCCGCATCCGCTGGAAACGCCGCTGATCGTCGAAAAGCTCGCCGAGCTGATCGTCATCGTCTCGCTGATGGGCGCGGGGCTCAAGATCGACCGCAAGTTCGGCTGGCGCAGCTGGGGGCTGACCTGGCGGCTGCTGGGTATCGCCATGCCGCTGACCATCATCGCCTTCGCGCTGCTCGGCCATGCGATCCTCGGCATGGGGCTGGCGACCGCGCTGCTGCTGGCCGCGGTCCTTGCCCCCACCGATCCGGTGCTGGCGTCGGACGTGCAGATCGAAGACCCGAAGTCGGACCAGGACGACGAGGCGCGCTTTGCGCTCACGTCCGAGGCCGGGATCAACGACTCGCTCGCCTTCCCCTTCGTCCACCTCGCCATCGCCATCGCCGCTGCCGGGCTTGGCATCGGCACGCTGGGCGCATGGGCGCTCGACGCCGTGCTCATCCGGCTGGCCGTGGGCGCCGTAGCTGGCTGGGCCGGCGGGCGTCTGCTCGGCTGGATCATCTACCGCCTGCCGGGATCGACCAACCTGTCGCGCACCGGCGACGGGTTCATCGCATTGGGAGCAACGCTGGTGATCTACACCGTGACCGAACTGCTTCACGGCTACGGTTTCCTCGCGGTGTTCCTTGCTGGCCTGATGCTGCGCCGATCGAGCGACGGGCATGATTTCAACCAGCGTCTCCACGATTTCGCCGATGAGACCGAACGGCTGCTGATGATGGCGCTGCTGATCGTGTTCGGCGGGATGCTGACGGCAGGCGGGCTGTTCGCGCTGATCGGCTGGCCGGAGGTGGCGTTCGCGGCGGTTGCGATATTCCTCGTCCGTCCGATTACCGGCTGGATCGCACTGATCGGCAGCGGCCGGTCGAAGGGCGAGCGCTTCGTCGTGTCGTTCTTCGGGATAAGGGGGTTGGGGTCGGTCTATTATCTGGCCTATGCCCTGAACCACGGCGCGTTCGAGAATCCGAACCGTCTCTGGGGAGCGGTCGGCCTGGTGATCCTGATTTCGATCCTGCTGCACGGGATCACGGTTACGCCGATGATGGCCTGGCTCGACCGGCGTCGCGCGGCGGCATGACCCTGCGCGCCCCCGATCCGCAGGATATGGCCGCGCTCGCCAAGGGCGGCCGCACCAATATCGCCGGCTTCGCGCTGCGCCTGCTCGCGCGGCTGCCGTTCCTGTTCATCGCCGGACGGCTGTACGGACCGGAGATTGTCGGGCGTTTCGCGCTGGCGGTGCTGATCGTCGAACTCGCGGCGTTGCTCGCGACCCTGGGGTTGAAGCGCGGGCTGGCGCAGGCGCTGTCCCAGACCGATCGCCCGCATGTGCATGTCGTATGGGATGCGATGGCGGTGGCCTTCGTCTTCTCGATCCTCGGCTCGGCTTTGCTCTTCGCCTTTCCGCAGATCATGTATCCCAACAGCCAGGTGATCGGGCTGGAGCGGCTGCTGCCCCTGATCGTCTTCGCGATCGCCTGGTCGGACGTCAGCCTGGCGGCGCTTGCCTATCGCCTCAACGTGCGCGCCGCGGTCACCGCGCGGGCCGTGGTCGAGCCTTGGACGATCAGCATCGCTGCCTGGGGCCTCTATTATGTCTCGGCGCGCGACGGGCTGATCCTGGCCTATGTGCTGTCGATGCTCGCGGCGCTGACCGCGTCGCTGATCCCGTTCATCCGCAGCTACGGCGTGCCGCGCGGATGGAAGCCGCGCATCCGGCCGATCGCCGCGCTCGCACGCCAGAACATGCCGCTGGCCGGGGCGGACGCGATCGAATGGGGCACGCGCAACGTCGATCGCTTCATCCTGGGCGTGCTGTTCGGCCCGGCGGTGGTCGGCATCTATTACATGGCGCAGCAGGTCGCCTCGCTGCCGCAAAAGCTGAAGACCAGTTTCGATCCGGTGCTGGGCCCGGTCATCACGCAAAGCCTGGCGGCGGGAGACAAGGCAGCGGTCGCGCGGCAGGTGCGCCAGGTCGGCTTCTGGATCATGGCGGCGCAGGCGGGCCTCGCGCTGATGGGGTCGATCCCCGCCGAAGGCGTGATGGGCGTGGTCGGGCCGGAATTCGTCGCCGGGTCCGCCGCGCTGATCTTCCTGCTTTCGGCCGAGGTGCTGGCGGCGACCGGCGCGGTATCCGAAAGCGCGCTGGTCTATATGGCGCGCCACCGCAACCTGATGATCAGCCTGGCGATGCTGGGGGTGCAGATCGCGCTCAGCTTCATCCTGGTGTTCGCGATGCGCGAACTCGGCTGGCCCGAGACGTGGCAGGCGGCGGGGCCGGCGGTGGCGCTGGCGGTGTCGCTCGCCGTCACCTCGATCATCAAATCGACGTTCCTCGCCCGGCTGCTGGGTCACCCCGTATCGGGCTGGCGCTGGCCGCTGGTGTTCGCTGCGGCGGCGGCGGGCGCGGTCGGCTGGGTCGCGGTGCAGGTGCCCGAATGGGCCGAGCTGATCATCGGCGTTCCCGCGATCCTCGCCACCTATTGCTACGTCCTCTATCGCTGGGCGTTCCGCGACGAAGACCGCGCGCTGTTCCGCAAGATGCCCAAGGCGGGCGAGGTCGAGCTGCCGGTGGACAAGCCGATATGATCTAGTGCCGGAAATGCCGCATGCCGGTGAAGACCATCGCGAGGCCCGCTTCGTCGGCGGCGGCGATCACCTCGTCGTCGCGGATCGATCCGCCCGGCTGGATCACCGCCGTCGCCCCCGCCTCGACCGCCGCCAGCAACCCGTCAGCGAAGGGGAAGAAAGCATCCGACGCGACCGCCGAGCCGATCGTGCGTGGCTCTGCCCAGCCGGCCTTGTCGGCGGCGTCCTTCGCCTTCCATGCGGCGATGCGCGCCGATTCCAGGCGGTTCATCTGCCCCGCGCCGATCCCGGCGGTACTGCCGTCGCGCGCATAGACGATCGCGTTGGACTTGACGTGCTTGGCGACCGTCCAGGCGAACAGGCAGTCGGCCAGTTCCTGCTCGGTCGGCGCGCGCCGGGTCACGATCTTCAAATCGTCCCGGCCGATCATGCCATTGTCGCGTGACTGGATCAGGAAACCGCCAGCGATTGATTTCATCGCCCGCCCCCGCCGCGAGGGATCGGGCAGCGCGCCGGTCAGCAGCAGCCGCAGATTCTTCCTGGCCGCAAATATCGCGCGCGCCGCCTCATCGGCGTCCGGCGCCACCACCACTTCGGTGAAGATACGCGCAATCGCCTCGGCGGTCGGGCCATCGAGCGGACGGTTGACCGCGATGATGCCGCCGAACGCCGAGACGGTGTCGCACGCGAAGGCGGCTTCATAGGCGCCGGCCAGGGTATCGGCGGAGGCGACGCCGCATGGATTGGCGTGCTTGACGATCACCGCGGTTGGCGGGCCGCCCCGGAACTCGCTCACCAGCTCCAGGGCGGCGTCGGCGTCGTTATAGTTGTTGTAAGACAGCTCCTTGCCCTGGATTTGCTGTGCCTGGGCGACGCCGTTCACGCCGCCGGCAGCCTGGGTGTAGAGCGCCGCGATCTGGTGCGGGTTTTCGCCGTAGCGCAGCTCGGCCTGCTTGATCATCGGGACGGCGACGCTCGCGGGAAAGCGCTCGCCCTGATCGACATGGGCGAACCAGCCCGCGATCGCGGCATCATAGGCGGCGGTCGTCTGATAGGCCTTCATGGCGAAGCGGCGGCGCTGGTCGAGCGTCGTGCTCCCGCCCGCCACCAGCGCATAGTCCGCCGGATCGGTGACGATCGCGACGAAGGCGTGGTTCTTCGCGGCGGAGCGCACCATGCTCGGCCCGCCGATGTCGATATTCTCGATCACCTCGTCGCGCCCCGCGCCCTTGGCGACGGTCTGGGCGAACGGGTAGAGGTTGACGACCACCAGGTCGATCATGCCGATCGCGTGCGCCTCCGCCGATGCCATGTGCCCGGCATCGTCGCGCACCGCGAGCAGCCCGCCATGGACATTGGGGTGCAGCGTCTTGACCCGTCCGTCCATCATCTCCGGGAAACCGGTCAGGTCGGCAATGTCGCGCACCTCCAGCCCGGCATCGCGCAGCGCCTTTGCCGTGCCGCCGGTCGAGACCAGCTCCACCCCCGCTTTCGCCAGCGCCTGCCCCAGTTCGACGACGCCCGTCTTGTCGGACACCGACAGCAGGGCACGGCGGATGGGAATGTCGGTCATGGCTCACGTCCTGAAATCGACACGCCCCGCACCTTGGGAGGCACGGGGCGGCGTTGGTACCGGTCGGCTGCGTCAGTCGCCCGTGCCGGGTTCCGGCGAGAAATATTTGTCGAACTTGCCCTCTTCGCCCTTGTGCTCATCGGCGTCGGCGGGGGTCTGGTCGTTCTTGCGGGTGACATTGGGCCACTGGGCGGAGAAGGTGTTGTTGACCTCCAGCCACTGCTCCAGCCCGCTTTCGGTATCGGGCAGGATCGCCTCGGCGGGGCATTCGGGCTCGCACACGCCGCAGTCGATGCACTCGCTGGGGTTGATCACCAGCATGTTCTCGCCCTCGTAGAAACAGTCGACGGGACACACCTCGACGCAGTCCATATATTTGCAGCGGATGCAGGCGTCGGTGACGACATAGGTCATGGCGTATGTTCCCTCGGGTCTTCGCGGCCCTCGCTATGTCCGCGCCTTGCGGGCGTCAACACCGCGCTGCTTTGCTGCGAGTCGTTATCAAGCTCGGTGACCAGCGCCGCGGCTTCGGCGGGCGGGCCGCGGCGGGTGGGCAAGGCCTCGACGCGCAGGATGCGCACGCGCCCGCCACGAAAGGTGCCGATTATGCTGCCTACGCGCACCGCTGCATGCGCGCGGTCGATGCGGCGGCCGTCGAGGCGCAGGTGCCCGCCCTCGGCCAACTCCTGCGCCTGGTCGCGCGTCTTGGTGATCCGAGCCCACCACAGGAAGCGGTCGATCCGCATGGTGTGCGTCGATTCAGCCACCGGCACTCCAATCGGCCAGTGCACCGAACGCGTTGCCGGGACGGGCGATGCGTGGCGGCGTCGCCCGGTTGCGCGCCCGTCCGCGCCATGCCCAGCCTTCGGGCACGGCATGGAATCCCAGCAGCCGCATCAGCCGCTCCAGCGTTTCAGGGCGGATCCCGATCGAAGTGGCCAGGGAGGGATCGGGCGCGAAGGCGGCGCGCCCCGGCTTGGCATCATGCGCCGCGCGGGCGATGCGTTCGACCAGATCGATCCGCACCGCCTGGTCGCCGATCATGCGGAAGCCGGGCGCGGGTATGTCGCAGACGCTGGCCCCGGCGGGCGCGAGCGCGGGCAGCGGCTTGCCCTCGCGCAGCGCCACCAGCGCCGCCGCCCAGCGCAGCGGTTCGGGCTTGAGCAGCCGCGCATCGTAGATATCGAGCGTGCCGATGGTCGTCCCCGTCCGCCGCAGCGCATGCCGCATCGGCGGATCGAGCTGCGCCAGCATCGGGTCCATCGGCGCGCGCGCCGCGATCCCGCCCATGTCGGCAAGTGCAGCGGCGATGGCGCGCACGGGGGCCGGCGCGGACGCGTCCTTGGCCAGCGCCTCCAGGCCCGCGACGGGCTTTAATTGCCGCGCGACCGCCTCCGCCAGCCACCGCGCCAGCCGCTCGCGCACACGGGTCCGGTCGGCATCCTGCAGCGCGTCGAGCGCACGATCGGTGACGATCTGCGGGGTGAGCAGGGTCTTGCCCGCCTTGAGCCGCGCGACCTGCTGTCCCTGCCAGGCGATCGCGATCTCGCCTTCGGACGCCAGCGCGAAATCCCGGTCGTCGGCCGCGACCAGGGCGGCGGCGCGGGCGGCAAGTTCCTTCGCCAGGTGGCGCTCGGCGGCGGCGAGCAGCAACCGCGTGTCGTTGCCGCGTGCGGCTGCATCCACCTTGAAGCGGAAGCCGTTCAATGTGCCGATCGCCTCGCCCTCCACCGCCACCTCGCCCTCCGGACCGATGGTGACGGGCAGAGCGGCGGCGTCGCTGCCGATCTGGCGCATCAGCACCGAGGTGCGCCGATCGACGAACCGCTGGGTCAGCCGCGCATGCAGCGCGTCGGACAGTTTCTCCTCCAGCGCACGGGTGCGTTCGGCCCAGATCGCCGGCTCGGCCAGCCAGTCCTGCCGCTGCGCTACATAGGCCCAGATGCGCGTCGCGGCGATCCGCCCGGCGATGGTCTCGACATCGCCCGTGACGGTATCGAGCCGGGCGATTTCCTCGGCGAACCAGGTGTGGGGGATATGTCCGCTGCCCTCGCTCAGATGGCCGAAGATGCGCGACACCAGCCGGGTGTGCGGATCGATGCCGAGCTTGCGGAAATCGGGCAGGCCGCACGCCGCCCATAGTCGCCGGATCATCGCCGGGCTGCGCGCCCGGTCGGCCACCCATGGTTCATCGGCCAGCCGCTTGAGCACCATCAGATCCACCGCCTGCGGTGCGGGGCGCAGGGTCGGGCTGACCGGTGGCGCCTCCAGGCTGTCGATCAGCGCGGCGATGCTGGTGAAATCGGGCTCGCCCGACCGCCAATAGAGATGGTCGAGTGCCGGGAACGCGTGTTCCTCGATCGCCATCACCTCCTCGGGCGTCATCGCGCCCGGCCCCTCGGCCTGCAGCGTGCCGAAGGTGCCGTCGCGCTGATGTCGCCCCGCGCGCCCTGCGATCTGCGCCATCTCGGCCACGGTCAGGCGGCGCTGCTTGCGGCCGTCGAACTTGGAGAGGCTGGCGAAGGCGACATGCGCCACGTCCATGTTCAGCCCCATGCCGATGGCGTCGGTCGCGACGAGATAATCGACCTCGCCCGCCTGGAACATCGCCACCTGCGCGTTGCGCGTGCGCGGCGAAAGCGCGCCCATCACCACCGCCGCGCCACCGCGCATCCGCCTGAGCGCTTCGGCGACGGCGTACACTTCCTCGGCCGAGAAGGCGACGATGGCGGAGCGGCGCGGCAGGCGGGAAAGCTTTTTCGCCCCCGCATAGGATAGCGTCGAGAAGCGCGGGCGGGTGACGATCTCGGCCTCCGGCACCAGGCTCTTGAGCATCGGCCGCAGCGCCTCCGATCCCAGGATCATCGTCTCCTCGCGGCCCCGCGCGTTGAGCAGTCGGTCGGTGAAGACATGCCCGCGCTCCAGATCGGCGCCCAGCTGCGCTTCGTCGATCCCGACAAACGCCAGATCATGCTCCATCGGCATCGATTCGGCGGTGCACAGGAACCAGCGGGCATTGGGCGGGGCGATCCGCTCCTCACCGGTCACCAGCGCGACCTGGCTCTCACCCTTGATCTTGACCACCCGGTCATACACCTCGCGCGCCAGCAGGCGCAGCGGAAACCCGATCATGCCGCTGGAATGCGCGCACATCCGCTCGACCGCGAGATGCGTCTTGCCGGTGTTGGTCGGCCCCAGCACCGCGGTCACCGATGAGCGGGCATACTGGCTCATGACCCATAATGTCGGGGGTTGGCCCGGCTGACGCAAGCGTCGTTCAGGGCAGACTCATGAAGCATTTTATAGTATGACGCGTTTTCAATCCCTTCGTTGGGAGACCGAGTCATGCGTATTCTGATTGCCGCCACTGCCGCCGCGTTGATCGCCGCCCCCGTCGCAGCGCAATATCGCGATGCGCCGCCGCCAGAGGTCGCGCTGGCCGATCGGCTGAACGACCCCGTGGTGCAGCACGGCGTCGCCGCCTCGATGTCGGCGATGCTCGGCGCGCTGATGGCGACGCATGTGGGCGGTTTCGCCCAGTTTACCGATCCTTACGAGGATATCCGCCCCAGCGACACGCTGGGCGATCTGGTCGCGCGCGACGATCCCTATTTCCAGGAGCGCGCCTATGCCGATGCGCGTCGCTCGACCGCATTGATGGGCCGGATGGCCGGTAGCTTCGCCGCGATGATGCCCGAATTGCGCAACACCGCCGATCGCATGCGCGCTGAATTCGACCGCATCGATCGCGATTATGATCGATACGACGATTACGAAGACTGATCGCGGCGCTGGACGCGTCGCCGTGCCGCGTTAAAGACTGGCTGCTTCATGTGGCAGCTTTTCCAATTTCCCTTATGTCCCTTTTCGCGCAAGGTCCGGCTGCTGCTGGGCGAGAAAAGCGTGGGGTACGAGCTTGTCCGCGAAAGTCCGTGGCTGCGCCGCGACGAGTTCATCGATCTGAACCCGGCCGGGCAGACCCCGGTGATGGCCGATCCCGAAAGCGGCATATTGCTGATCGATTCGGGTGCGATCTGCGAATATTTCGAGGAAACCATCGACAAGGCCGCGCTGATCAACGGCACCGCGGTCAACCGCGCCGAAATCCGCCGGCTGGTCGCCTGGTTCGATACCCAATTCTACGGCGATGTCGTCGCGCCGCTGATGTATGAACGGATGGAGAAGCGGCTGGTCCATCGCATGACCCCCGACGCCAAGATCCTGCGCGAGGCGATGAAGCGCGCCATCGCGCATCTCGATTATGTCGATTTCCTGCTCGATCACAGGAACTGGATCGGCGGCGCGACGCTCAGCCTGGCCGATCTGGCGGCGGCGGCGCATATTTCGGTCGCCGACTATCTCGGCGGGATCGACTGGAAGGGGCACGAGCAGACCAAGCGCTGGTATGCCGGGCTCAAGTCGCGCCCCAGCTTCCGCCCGATGCTCGCCGAGCGGATGGAGGTGATCGCCCCGCCCAAACATTACGACAAGCTCGACGAGTTTTGATCCGACGCTGCGCTGCGAAAAAATTCGACGGGTGGGTTGAACTCGGAAACCTTTGCTGCGTTAGATGTCACGGAAATGTCATCTTACGCCCTCCCGCTTCCCGCGAGTCGTCTCGCCCGTGCGCCCGCCTTGCCCTTGCTGCTGGCGGAGACGCCGCATGTCTGGCGTCTGCATTTCGGGCGGCACGTGCCGAGCGCGCGCGCCAAGATCGGGGCGGGCCGGCCGGTGCTGGTGCTGCCCGGCTTCCTCGCCAATGATCGTTCCACCCGGATGCTGCGCGCCAGCCTGGCCGAAGCCGGGTTCGACGTGCATGGCTGGCGGATGGGCCGCAATCTCGGCGTGCGTACCGATACGCTCGACAAGATCGGCGCGCGCGTCGCGCGGATCAGGGCGAGCAATCCCGCACCGCTGACGATTGTCGGCTGGAGCCTGGGCGGGTTGATGGCACGCGAATATGCCAAGCACGCGCCAGAGGGCATTGCCCGGGTGGTAACTATGGGCAGCCCGTTCTCGGGCGATCCGCGCGCCAATCACGCCTGGCGGCTGTACGAATGGATCGCCAAGCACCCGGTCGATGCGCCGCCGATCGATTGTCGTCTGGGCGAAAAGCCGCCCGTCGAAACGATCGCCCTGTGGTCGGGCCGTGACGGCGTGGTCTGCGCATCGTCCGCGCGCGGTGAGCATGGCGAGACCGACCGCCATGTCGAGCTGTACTGCAGCCATATGGGCTTCGCGCTGGATCCGCTGGCGATCGACACCGTGATCGATACCGTCGCCGCCTGACGACTCGGCGCCGGTTCTGGGCTATGCCCGTCCCGATATTCTAGGGGACTGGCCGCATGACCTCGTTGATCCTTGCCGCGATCGCCTTTGTCGGCACGCATTTCCTGCTGTCGCACCCCTTACGCGCGCCGATCGTCGGGCGCGTCGGCGCGGGCCCGTTCCTCGGCCTCTATTCGCTGGTTGCGCTGGCGACCTTCGTCTGGATGGCGCTCGCCTATCGCGCCGCGCCGCCGCAAAGCATCGCCTGGGGTGTCGGAGAGATCGGCTGGGCGGTGGCGACGGTCGTGATGTGGCTCGCCTCGGTCCTGCTGGTTGGTTCGCTGATCGGCAACCCCGCCGCGCCTGACCCGACCGGCGCCAAACGCCCGCCAACCGAGGCGCGAGGCGTCTACGCGATCACCCGCCACCCGATGATGTGGGCGTTCATGATCTGGGGCGTGGTGCACATCCTGATCTGGCCGACGCCGGCCAACAGCGTGGTCGCCGGGGCGATCGTCGTGCTCGCGCTGTTCGGCAGCCTCGCCCAGGACCGGAAGAAGCAGACGCTGATGGGGGCGGACTGGGCCGGATGGCAGGCCAGGACATCCTGGGTGCCGTTCGCCGCGCTGGCGGGCGGGCGTGCGCGCTGGTCGCATGCCGTCCCCGGCATCGGCGTGCTGCTGGGCGGCACCGCGCTGTGGCTCGCGGCGAGCTGGGCGCATATCCCCGGGGCGGGCATCCCCGCCGGGGTGTGGATGTGGCTCGGCTGACCTAGTCGGGCGATGATGCGATCAGCAGCGCATCGCCTTCGTCGCCCGGCGCGCCATGCTCGCCCGAACGCTCGGCGACCGTCGCGGTCACCGATACGTCCATCATCACATTGCCCAATGTCCGCACGATATCGGGCAGCGTCTCGACCGCGATCAGCAGGGCCAGCCCTTCGATCGGCACCCCCATCGCGATGCAGATCGGCGCGATCGAGGTGACGAAGGTCAGCGTGCCGGGCAGCGACACCGCGCCCAGCGTCGTCATCGCCGCCGCCGCGACGCCGATCGCCAGCTGCGCGGGGCTCAGCTCGATCCCGAACCAGTGCGCGACGTAGATGGCGACGGCCAGGTTCATGCACGGCCCCGTCGCGCGGAAGATCGCGACGGCGAGCGGCAGGACCACGCCCGATGTCCGCACCGGCACGCCCAGCGCCTCCGATCCGCGCAGCATCGCGGGCAGCGAGGCGAGGCTCGATTGCGTGGATATCGCCACCGCCTGCGCAGGCGCCACCGCGCGGACATACTCCATCAGCTTCACCCGCGCGCCGAACACCGCCAGCGGATAGGCGATCAGGGTGTAGGCCGCGCCCACCGCCGACACGATCAGGATATAATGGACCAGCGCGCCGAACGCCGCTGCGCCCGATCGCGCGCCGACGACATAGGCCAGAGCGAACACGCCGATCGGCGCCAGCCACAAGATCCAGCCGATCACCACCAGCATCGCATCCTGCAGCGCCTGGAAGAAACCGGTCAGCGTGGCGCGCTGCGCGTCGGGCAGCTTGAGGATCGCGAAGGCGAATACCGCGGTGAACACGATCAGCGGCAGGATCGCGTCGTTTGCCGCCGCGGCGACCGGGTTGGTCGGGATGATCGAGGCGATGAATTCGGTGAAGGGCGGGGGCGCGGTGATCTTTTCCGCGCCCGACAACGCCCCTGCGAGCGCATTGGCCGCGTCGCGCGGCATCGGGAACAGATCGAGCAAGAGCGGGGTGAAGATGGCGGCGAAAATCGCCGACAGCACCAGCATGATCGCGATAAGCCCGACCGCGCGTGCGGTGATCCGGCTTGCCCGCGCCGCTTCTGCGGAGGCGGCGATGCCCGTCACCAGCAAGGCCACGATCAGCGGGATGATCGTCATCCGCAGGGCATTGAGCCATGCGGTGCCGATGGGTTGCAGCCAGACCGCGGCGCCTTCGGCCAGCGCGGTGTTCTGGCTGGCCGCCAAAATTCCCAGCCCCAGCCCGATCGCCAGCGCCAGCAGGATACGCGTCGCCTGCGACATCAAAGGCGCGCCGTCTTCATGCCGAACACCGGGACCGTCAGTCCCCGGCCAAGCTCGCGATATTTCATGCCTCGTCCCTTTCGTGGCCCTGCGCTATCAGCGCATGGGAGATGGATAATGGCAAGGCCGGCATGACACGCAAATTCTTTGGAACCGACGGGATCAGGGGCCGCACCAACGCCCCCAAGATGAACGCGGCGCTCGCGATGCGCGTCGGCACCGCGGCGGGCGCGCATTTCCGCCGCGGCGACCACCGCCACCGCGTGGTGATCGGCAAGGATACGCGGCTGTCGGGCTATATGCTCGAAAACGCGATGGTTGCGGGGTTCACCAGCGTCGGCATGGATGTGGTGCTGGTCGGGCCGATGCCGACGCCCGCAGTGGCGATGCTCACCCAGTCGATGCGCGCCGATATGGGCGTGATGATCTCCGCCAGCCATAACCCTTACGAGGATAACGGCATCAAGCTGTTCGGCCCGGACGGCTACAAGCTGTCCGACGCCGACGAGACCGCGATCGAGGCGCTGATGAACGAGGAGCCGGCGCTGTCGCCCTCGGCCGATATCGGGCGTGCGCGCCGGGTGGAGGATGCGCGGGGTCGCTACATCCATTTCGCCAAGTCTACCTTCCCCGATCATCTGCGGCTGGATGGACTGAAGATCGTCATCGATTGCGCCCACGGCGCTGCCTATCAGGTCGCCCCCTCCGCGCTGTGGGAGCTGGGTGCGGAGGTCATCGCGATCGGCGTCGAGCCCAACGGCAAGAACATCAACGATCATTGCGGCTCCACCCACCCGCAGACGATGTGCGAAACCGTCGTCGCGTCGGGCGCGCATATCGGCATCGCGCTGGACGGCGACGCCGACCGGCTGATCATCGCCGACGAGACCGGCAAGGTGATCGACGGCGATCAGCTGATGGCGCTGATCGGCACCAGCTGGGCGCGGCACGGTTCGCTGGCCGGGGGCGGGATCGTGGCCACGGTCATGTCCAATCTGGGGCTGGAACGGCATCTGCAGGCGAACGGCCTGACGCTGGAGCGCACCGGCGTGGGCGACCGCTATGTCCTCGAACGCATGCGCCGCGATGGCTTCAATGTCGGCGGCGAGCAATCCGGCCATATCATTCTCTCCGATTACGCCACCACCGGCGACGGGCTGGTCGCGGCGCTGCAGGTGCTGGCCGAGTTGGTCGAGACGGGCGAACCCGCGAGCAGGCTGCTCCACCAGTTCGATGCGGTGCCCCAGCTGCTGCGCAACGTCCGCTTCGCGGGCGGCAAGCCGCTGGATGACGCGCGGGTCAAGAACGTCATCGCCGAAGCCGAAGCCGAACTGAACGGCGGCGGCCGCCTGGTCATCCGCCCATCGGGCACCGAACCGCTGATCCGGGTGATGGCCGAAGGCGACGATGCCGACCAGGTCGAACGCGTCGTCGCGCGCATCTGCGAGGCGGTGCAGGCGGCGGCGTGACACCGCGCATCCTCATCATCGCCGGATCGGATTCGGGCGGGGGTGCTGGCATCCAGGCGGATATCAGGACCGTCACCATGCTCGGCGGGCATCCGATGACCGCGATCACCGCGCTGACCGCGCAGAACACGCTGGGGGTGGCGGATATCATGACCGTACCCGTCGATTTCGTCCGTGCGCAGATCGATGCGGTGGTGGGCGATATCGGCGTCGATGCGATCAAGATCGGCATGATCGGATCGGCCCCCATCGCGGAGATGCTGATCGACTGGCTGATCTCGCTCGCCGGCAGGATCCCGGTGGTGTTCGATCCGGTGATGGTCGCGACCAGCGGCGCGGGGCTGGCGGACAAGGACACGCTCGAACGCTTTACCCGGCTGATGGCGCTCAGCACCGTCGTCACGCCCAATCTGCCCGAGCTGGAGATACTGACCGGCGAGCGCATCATCGGCAGCTATGCACTGGCCAAGGCGGCGCGAAAGCTGGCGCGAGAGGTCGATTGCGCGGTGCTGGCCAAGGGCGCGCACGATGCCGGCGAAACGGTCACCGATCTGCTCGCCGCGCCCGGCGGGGGCCTCACCACCTATGAGGGCGCACGGATCGACACCCGCCACAGCCACGGCACCGGCTGCACCCTCGCCAGCGCCATCGCGGTCGGCCTGGCCGAAGGGATGGCCCTGCCCGATGCGGTCGCGCGCGCGCGCACCTTCGTTCGGATCGCGCTCAAGGAAGCCCCAGGGCTGGGTGGCGGCCACGGGCCGATGGGGCATCACAAGGTGCGGATCGATTGCGCCGGCGGCGCACGGCCCAACCAGCTGACCCTGCCCGCGACCGATTTCGCCGCCAGCGAGATGTTCTACCAGGCGCTCGGCCTCAACCAGATCGTCCGCGACGAACCGCGCTACGCCCGGTTCGAGGCCGCCGACGGCAATACGCTGTCGATCGAGGCGGCGGACGAGATCGGCGGGCGGCCGGTGACCTATTTCGAATGCTCGGACCTCGACGGCGCGATCGCCGCGCTGGGCAAGGCGGGCTTCACCATCGATCGGCTGGCCGATGACGAGGATTGGGGCTGGCGCGAGGCGCATGTCACCGACCCCGGCGGCAACGCGGTCCGGCTCTATCAGGCTGGCGAGAATCGCCGCTTCCCGGCATGGCGGCTGGCATGACGCGACCCTCGCTCAAACATGAGAAGCTATGCCTCGCCCCCGTCGCCGGGGTGGACGAGGCCGGGCGCGGGCCGCTCGCCGGGCCGGTGGTCGCAGCGGCGGTGATCCTGCCGGCGCGCGGCGTCCCGCGCGGGATCGACGATTCGAAGAAGCTGCCCGCCGCCGAACGCGCCCGGCTGTGCGCGCGGCTCCACGGCTGCGCGCAGGTCGGCATCGGCATCGTCGAGCCGGACGAGATCGACACGCTCAACATCTATTGGGCGACGATGAAGGCGATGACGTTGGCGGTGGAGGCGCTGGTCAGAATTGGCGGCTGCCCGCCCGGCCATGTCCTGGTCGACGGCAACCGGCTGCCGCGCTGGGGTTTCGCTGCCACCGCGATCGTCTCGGGCGATGCGATCAGCCTGTCGATCGCCGCCGCCTCGATCGTCGCCAAGCACACCCGCGACACCATCATGATCGCGCATGCCGAGGCGCATCCGCATTATGGCTGGCACTCGAACAAGGGCTATGGCTGCCCCCAGCATCTGAAGGCGCTGCGCGAGCACGGCCCCTCTCCGCTCCACCGCAGGAGCTTCGCGCCGGTGGCGCAGGCTTCTCTGCCTTTCTGAGTCTTTTGGGCCACACCGCAAGGGGTGGTGGCAAAGTTATCCACAGGGACTCAACATCTGCCGGTCAACCCGGTTTGGGCTCGCGATTAACCATTTCGCAACCGTTATCGTTAACCAATGCGCGCTTGACCGGATGGGCGGCAATCGCAGAGCAACGCGGGCGAAACGGGTAAAGGGGAACGGCATTGGGCGCGATAACGAAGGTCCGGACGGGCGCGTCGGACAGGCAGGTCACGCTGCCGCTCGACCAGATCCTGATGGACGATTGCATCGATGCGATGAAGGGCCTGCCCGACAAATGCATCGACATGATCTTCGCCGATCCGCCCTATAATCTGCAGCTGGGCGGCGAGCTGTTCCGCCCCGACGGCAGCCATGTCGACGCCGTCACCGACGATTGGGACAAGTTCGACACCTTCGCCGCCTATGACCGCTTCACCAAGGCGTGGCTGGCCGAGGCGCGGCGCATCCTGAAGGACAATGGCACGATCTGGGTGATCGGCAGCTATCACAACATCTTCCGCGTCGGCACCGCGGTGCAGGATTCGGGCTTCTGGATCCTGAACGACGTGGTGTGGGTGAAGGCCAACCCGATGCCCAATTTCAAGGGCACCCGCTTCACCAACGCGCACGAAACGCTGATTTGGGCGAGCACGGGCGAGAAGGCCAAATACACCTTCAACTACCGCGCGATGAAGACGCTCAATGACGAGCTGCAGATGCGGTCCGACTGGACACTGCCGCTGTGCGGCGGTCCGGAGCGGCTGAAGAACGCGGACGGCCACAAGGCCCACCCGACGCAGAAGCCGGAGGCTTTGCTCTACCGCGTGCTGCTCGCCTGCACCAAGCCGGGCGATGTCGTGCTCGATCCCTTCTTCGGCACCGGCACCACCGGCGCGGTCGCGCGCCGCCTCGGCCGCCGCTTCATCGGCATCGAGCGCGAGCACGCCTATGTCGATGTCGCCAAGCAACGCATCGCCGCGGCGCTGCCGCTCGACGAATCGGCGCTGACGATCATGCAATCGCCGCGCAACGCGCCCAAGGTGGCGTTCGGTCTGCTGGTCGAAACCGGATATCTCGCCCCCGGCACGGTGCTGACCGACGCCAGGCGGCGCTGGGCGGCCACGGTGCATGCCGATGGATCGCTGCAGGCGGGCGACCAGACCGGATCGATCCACAAGCTCGGCGCGACGCTGCAGGGTGCGCCCTCGTGCAACGGCTGGACCTTCTGGCACCATGAGCAAGCAGGCGAGCTGAAGCCGATCGATACGCTGCGCCAGACCTATCTGCTCGCCACCCAGCCATAGGGTTTACGCGTCGCCCCTGCGGAGGCAGGGGCCTCAGTCGGCAAGCGCGAAGCGCAGATGTGCCACAAATCTGGAGGCCCCTGCCTCCGCAGGGGCGACGGAATCGAGATGGACCAACTCAAGACCGTTTCCGCCGATGCGCGCGTCTACCTGCGGCCCGAACGCTTTCTCGATTCACCCATCGGACGCGACGGCGCGTTCGCGCGGCTTGCCGGCGGACTGCAATTCCACGCCGGCTACCAGCTGATCGTCGTCGAGCATGGACGCCGCACCCAGTCGATCGCGCTCGACATCGGCCAGCTGCCCGACGCGATTGCCGCGCTGCCGCAGACGCAGGCCGAAACCCTGACCCGGACCGCCGCGCGCCTCTCCACGCCGCGCGCCGCGATCACGCTCGGCAAGCGCACGATCCGTTTCGATCAACCCCAGACGATGGGCATTCTCAACCTGACGCCGGACAGCTTTTCGGACGGCGGCGCGCATCTGGGCGATCCCGATGCCGCGGCGGCCGCCGGCGCGCGCATGGCGGAGGCCGGCGCCGCGATCGTCGATGTCGGCGGCGAATCGACCCGGCCAGGGGCGGTGACGATGTGGGAGGGCGACGAGATCGAGCGCACCGTCCCCGTCGTCGAACGCCTGGCGCGCGCGGGCGTGGCGGTGTCGATCGACACGCGCAAGGCGGCGGTGATGGAAGCGGCGCTGGCCGCGGGCGCGGGCATCGTCAACGATGTCGCGGCGCTGCTGTGGGACGATCGCGCGCTGGACGTGGTCGTCCGCGCGCGGTGTCCCGTCGTGCTGATGCACTCGCCCGACCCCAAATCCGGGCCGCACGGCGAGATGGCGACCGGCGATCCGCTGATCGAAGCCTATGACTGGCTGGAAGCGCGCATCGATGCGGTGGTCGCCGCCGGCATCGACCGCGCCAGGATCATCGTCGATCCCGGTATCGGCTTCGGCAAGCCGCTCGCCGCCAATCTCGCCATCCTCAACGGTCTTGCGCTGTTCCACGGTCTCGGCTGTCCGCTGCTGCTGGGCGCCAGCCGTAAGCGCATCGTCGGCGCATTGTCCAACGAAGCCCCCGCGAGCGAGCGCCTCGGCGGATCGATCGCGCTGGCGTTGAAAGGCGCGGAGGCTGGCGCGCAGCTGCTCCGCGTCCACGACGTTCCCGAAACCACCCAGGCCTTGCGCGTCTGGCGCGGGCTGAGGGATGCGGCGCTGACCGCGGTCTAGAGCGTATATCCCCCGTCGCTGACCAGCACGCCGCCAGTCATGTACGCCGCCTCGTCGGAGAGCAGGAAGGCGATCTGCGCGGCGATCTCGATCGGCTTGGCATAGCGACCCATCGGTGTGGCCAGCTTGGCCATCTCGGCGAAAGCCTCGTCGCGGCCGATCTCGGCGGCGCGGTCGGCGAACATCGGCACCGCGTCCCACACCGGCGTTTCGACGCCGGCAGGCGCGATGGCGTTGACGCGGATGCCCTGCGCCGCCCCTTCCTTCGCCGCGACCTTGACCAGCTGGATCAGCGCCGCTTTCGATGCCCCGTATGCGGCGATACCCGGTTCGGCCTTGATTCCTGCCGCCGAGGACACCGCGACGATCGCGCCGCCGCGTCCCGCCATCGCCCGCATCGCCGCACGCAGTGTCAGGAACGCGCCATCGAGATTGACCGCCAGGATGCGCCGCCACTCGGCGAAATCCAGCTCGGCGATCGGTCCGGCGCCGGCCACGCCCGCGTTGATGACGGCGAAGTCGAGCTCGGGCAGCGCGGCCCCGTTCCACAGCGTTTCGTCCGCGACATCGCCGGTGATCCGGTCGACGCGGCAGCGCAGCTTGAGCGCGTCGAGCGCGGCGGCGTCGCGATCCACCAGGACGAGGTGCAGCACGCCTTCGTCCGCGAGCCACTCGGCGACCGCGCGCCCGATACCCGATGCCGCCCCCGTGACGAGCGCGGTCTTGCCTGCGAATCTAGCCATGTGCGCGAAACTAGCCGCTCAGGCGGCGTTGTCGATTCCAAGCTCGCCGAGCTTCCGGTAGAGCGTCGATCGTCCGATCCCCAGCCGCCGCGCGACTTCGCTCATGCGCCCGCGATAATGGCCGATGGCGAGGCGGATGACGTCGGCCTCGATCTCCTCGAGCGGCCGCAAATGCCCGTCGCCGGCGTACAGCGTGACGCCCGCAGGCCCGGCGAAGGGCGATTGCATCGGGATGATCCCCGGCACGCTCGAAACGCTGTTGGCGATCTGCGGGAAGTCGAGACGGGTCAGCGCGTCGCCGTCGCTGAGCGCCGCGGCGCGGAACAGCGCGTCCTGCAGCTGGCGGACATTGCCCGGCCAGTCATAGCGCATCAGCAACTTCAGCGCGTCGTCGGTGATGCCCATCTCGCGCAGACCGGGCATCTGCGCGATCCGCGCCAGCAGGTGGCGCGTCAGCGGCGGCAGGTCCCCGGCGCGCTCGCGCAGCGGCGGGATCGTTACCTGGACGGTCGCCAGCCGGTAGTAGAGATCCTCGCGAAAGCCATCGGTGCCGACCGACGCTAGCAGATCGACGTTCGACGCGGCGATGATCCGCACATCGGCCTCGCGCGGCGCGCGCGCACCGATCGGCTGGACTTGCCCGGTCTCAAGGAAGCGCATCAGCCGCGCCTGCACGTCGAACGGCATCACCCCGATATCGTCGAGCAGCAGCGTGCCGCCATCGGCCTGCTGCAGCCGCCCGATCTTGCGTTCGAACGCGCCGGTGAACGCGCCCATCTCGTGCCCGAACAGTTCCGATTCGATCAGGTTGACCGGGATCGAGCCGAGGTTGACGACGCTCAGGGTGGTTTTCGATCGTGGCGAAGCGGCGTGGATCGCCTGCGCGACCACCTCCTTGCCCACCCCCATCTCGCCCTCGATCAGCACCGGCGCGCGGGTGCGCGCGGCCTTGGCGGCGATGGCGAGCGCGGCGCGGAATTTGGGCGCGGAGCCGACGATCTCGTCGAAACCCAGCGGCGCGGACATTTTTTCGGTCAGCGGGCGCAGTTCGCCCCCGCGCGTATGCGGCGAGACCGCGGCGTCGAGCGCGGCGAGCAGCCGTTCGGGCGCCAGCGGCTTGACCAGGAAATCGGTCGCGCCGCTGCGCATCGCCTGCACCGCCAGGCTGACCGAGCCATCGGCGGTCAGGACGAGGATGGGAAGCGCGGGACGGCGGTGCTTCAGTTCGCCGATCATCGCGGTCATTTCTTCAGGCGTGGTGCGGTGATCGACCAGGATCGCGTCCAGCGTCATGCCGTCCTGCGTGCCCAGCATCGCGATCGCCTGTTCGGGATCGCCGGCGAACACCGTGCGCCATCCGCCACGCTGCGCCAGCGCGGCGACCAGCCTGCGCTGGGCCGGTTCGTCGTCGATCAGCATCAACATGCGCTGGCCGTTGCGCGTCATCTGCGTACCCGTACCTTCATTATCGCCCCGTGTTGGGACGGTCTTACGTGCTCCAGGTAAAGGGGGGCTTAAACGTCCTGGACCAGCCGCCCGTAAAGATCGGGCCGGCGATCGCGGAAAAAACCGAAGGCCGCGCGGTGGCGCTTGACGCGGGCAAGGTCAATGGTCGCGGTGATCACGCCCTCCTCCGCGCGGTCCAGCTCGGCGATGATGTCGCCGCGCTCGTCGGCGATGAAGCTGGTGCCGTAGAATGTCTGGCCATGTTCGACGCCGATGCGGTTGGCGGCGACGATCGGCACCACGTTGCTGACCGCATGCCCGACCATCGCACGCCGCCACAGCCGCGCCGTGTCGAGCGAGGTGTCGTGCGGCTCGCTGCCGATCGCGGTGGGGTAAAACAGGATTTCCGCGCCCATCAGCATCATCGCGCGCGCGGTTTCGGGATACCATTGGTCCCAGCAGACGCCCACGCCCAGCCTCGCATCGGGCCCGTCCCACACCTTGAAGCCGGTATTGCCGGGGCGGAAATAGAATTTCTCCTCATAGCCCGGCCCATCTGGGATGTGGCTCTTGCGATATACACCCGCGATCTTGCCGTCGGGTCCGACCATCGCCAGCGAATTATAATGGTGCGGGCCGTCCGCTTCGAAGAAGCTGGTCGGGATATGGACCTTGAGTTCGGCGGCGAGCGCCTGCATCGCGCGCACCGCCTGATGCTCGGCAGTCGGTTTGGCGTTGGCGAACAGGCCTTCGTCCTCGACGCGGCAGAAATATTCGCCCTCGAACAATTCGGGCGGCAGGATCACCTGCGCGCCACGCGCGGCCGCCTCGCGCACCAGCCGCGAGACATGGGCGATATTGGCGTCGATATCGTTCGAAAAGCCGAGCTGCAGCGCGGCGACGGTGATCTCGGTCATCTTTCACTCCGTCGCCCCTGCGAAGGCAGGGGCCTCTGGGTTTGTGGCACATCAAATTCCGCGCTTGCCGATCGAGGCCCCCTGCCTCCGCAGGGGCTCCGCTTTAGCGCTTCCGCGCTAAAGCTTCGGTATCTGCTGGCTGATGCAATGGAAGCTGCCGCCGCCGGTCAGGATATGGTCGGCGCGGAAGCCGGTTGCAACGCGCCCCGGGAACAGCGCCTGGATCGCCGCGACCGCCGCCGCGTCGTTGGGCGCGCCATATTGCGGGACGACCACCGCGGCATTGCCGATATAGAAGTTCATGTACGATGCCGGGACGATCTCGCCGTCACGCTCGACGCGGCCGGGCGAGGGGAGAGGAACGATCTCCAGCCCGAACCCCGCCGCATGCGCCGCCGCATCGCCGTAGATCGCCGCGTTGGGATCGTCCGCTCCCGCAGACTGCGGCACCGCGAGACGGCCCGGCGCGACGAAGCGGGCGAGGTTGTCGATATGCCCGTCGGTATGATCGTTGAGCAGTCCGTCACCCAGCCACAGCACGCGGTCGATCCCAAGTGCGGCCTGCAGCCGCGCCTCGATATCGCCGCGGGTCAGGTCCGGATTGCGGTTGGGGTTGAGCAGGCATTGCTCGGTGGTTACCGCCAGCCCGGTGCCGTCGACGTCCAGCGCGCCGCCCTCGAACACCCAGGGTTCCTCGCTGACCGGCAGGCCGTAGCTCTCGGCGAGCCGCTCGCCGATCGTGTCGTCACCGGGCAGGTCGTACTTGCCGCCCCAGCCGTTGAAGCCGAAATCGCGGCCCTCGCGCCGGTCGCGGCCGGTCACCACGATCGGGCCGGTGTCGCGCAGCCAGATATCGCCGAAATGTTCGACGATCACCTGCGCCGCGTCGCCCGCCAAGGACCGTGCAACGGCCGCCGCCGTGTCGGTCGCCGCGACCAGGATGACCCGCTCGCCGCGCCCGCCGGCGTGGACCGCGCGGGCAAAGGCGGCAACCTCGGACTGCGCCGGGGCCAGATCCTCCAGCCACAGTTCGGGATCGCTCGGAAATCCTATCCATACCGCCTCGTGCGGCGCCCATTCGGCGGGCATGCGCAATGTCATTGGCTGGCCCGGCTGCGATCGCGGATGGCGCGGAATTCGTCGCCTTCGACCCAGTTGGGCCAATCGGTCGTGGAGGCCAGATCGCGGCCGACGCGGTAATAGATGTCCATATCCTGCATCACGCCCGTCCAGTTCCAGGCGGGATCATATTCGTCGGCGGGCGCATGATAACGATTGGTCTCGTAATCCTTGGCTGCGGCATCGCCCGCCGCCTTGCCGCCGGTCACCAGATCGTCCCCGCCATCGAAATAGAGCATCGGCACGCCCTGCTTCGCCAGGCTGAAATGGTCGGAGCGGTAATAGAAGCCCTTCTCCGGCGTCGGTTCGGCGGTCGCTACGCGCTTTTGCGCCGTCAGCGCGCGGTCGAGATAGGCGTCGAGCCCGGATTTGCCCTTGCCGACCACCACGACGTTCTTCGCCGGGCCGGCAAAGCCAAGCGCATCCATGTTCACCCCGCCCACCGTTTGGGCCAGCGGCACCACCGGATGCTCGCCATAATAGGCCGAACCGAGCAGGCCCGATTCCTCGGCGGTGACCGCAATGAACAGCTGGCTGCGCGGCGTGGCTCCGGCCTTCACATTGGCTTCGGCCAGCGCGATCAGCCCGGCGGTGCCGGTGGCGTTATCGACCGCGCCGTTGCAGATATCGTCGCCATCCACCGCCTCGCACCGGCCGAGATGGTCCCAGTGGGCGGTGTAGAGGACATATTCGTCGGGCCGCTCGGTACCCGGCAGCAGCGCGACGACATTCTTCGACTGATGCTTGCGGACGCTGTTGTCGAAGCTGACCGACGCCTTGACGCCGAGATCGACCGCCTTGAAGCCCGGGCGCTTCGCCGCGGCGGATAGCGCGGCCAGATCCTGCCCCGCGCTCGCCATCAGCGCCCTGGCCTTGTCGTTGCTGATCCAGCCGATCGCCGCCGACTGATCGGCATTGCCGTTGGCTGCGTCGGCCACTTGCTGCGCGCCCGTCCAGCTCGACTGGACGACGTTCCAGCCGTAAGCCGCGGGCACGGTGTCGTGGACGATGATCGCCGCAGCGGCGCCCTGCCGCGCGGCTTCCTCATATTTGTAGGTCCAGCGGCCATAATAGGTCATTGCGCGGCCGCCGAAGGTGCCGGTCAGCCCTTCAGTCTCGTAGTCGGGATCGTTGACCAGGATGACGACGGTCTTCCCCTTCACGTCGAGGCCCGCATAATCGTTCCACTTCCGCTCGGGCGCATTGATGCCGTAGCCGACGAACACCACCGGGCTATCCTTGACCTCGACCTTCGGCGTGACGCGATAGGTGGCGATCACCATCTCGGGGCCGTAAGCCGCGCTGACCGGCTGTTTGCCGCCGGTGAAGGTCAGCGGGGAGACGTTCCCGGCGGTCATCTCGACCAGCGGCACGGTCTGGAACCAGCTGCCATTGTTGCCGGGCTTCAGCCCCAGCCGGGTGAATTCGGCGACCAGCAGATCGAGCGTCTTCTGCTCGCCCGCCGATCCCGGCGCACGGCCCTCGAACTCGTCGGACGAGAGCCGCTCGGTCAGCCGCTTCATCGTCGCCTCGGACGGCGCTGCCGAAGTCTCAGGCGCTTCGGGCGCGCTTGCCTGGCAGGCGGCGAGGAGCAGCAACGGCAGGGCGAACAGAAGGCGCATCATGGGTCTCCGAAAGACAGTGCCGCGTGATGGCAGCGCGGAATGCCTACGTCCAGACCAACGAAAAAGGGCGGCCCCGCAGGCCCGCCCTTTTCTGTGTTTGGCGCCGCGGCAAAGCTGCGTCGTCGGTCGGCGCTTGAAGCGCCGCCGGCCGAGCCGCTGACCGATGCCGGATTTAGCTACGCTAAACCCTTGGCGTCAGCGGCTGTAAAACTCAACCACCAGGTTCGGCTCCATCTTCACCGGATAGGGCACCTCGTCCAGCGTCGGCACGCGGGTGAAGGTCACCTTGGCGTTGCCGTCCACCGCGACATATTCCGGGATGTCGCGCTCGGCGAGGCTCTGCGCCTCCATCACCAGCGCCATTTCCTTGGCCTTGTTGCCCAGCGTGATCTCGTCGCCCGGCTTCACCAGACGCGATGCGATGTTGCACTTCACGCCGTTGACCAGGATGTGGCCGTGGCTGACCAGCTGGCGCGCGGCGAAGATCGTCGGGGCGAACTTGGCGCGGTAGACCACCGCGTCCAGGCGGCGCTCGAGCAGGCCGATCATGTTCTGGCCGGTGTCGCCGGTCATGCGGGCGGCCTCGGTGTAGCTCTTCTTGAACTGCTTTTCGGTGACGTCGCCGTAATAGCCCTTCAGCTTCTGCTTGGCGCGCAGCTGGATGCCGAAGTCGGACACCTTGCTCTTGCGGCGCTGGCCGTGCTGGCCGGGGCCATATTCGCGCTTGTTGACCGGGCTCTTGGGCCGGCCCCAGATATTCTCGCCCATGCGGCGATCGAGCTTGTACTTGGCGCTTTGACGCTTCGACATCGTATTTCCTTGCAATTGCCAACACCATGGCCGCGGCCCGAAGGCCACGACCGATCCCGGTCATCGCTCTGCTTGGATCGGGTTAGAGACCGGCAGGGCCACCGCTTCACCGGGGTGCGGGGCCATTGCGAAGGCGCGCGGTTAGACGGGGAGGGTGATTGAGTCAAGCTGGACGGCCCGCGCTTGGCGGCTTACGGGCGCTCGCATGCAGGAAACCATTCTCCCCGGACCCGAATGCACCACCATGACGGAGGTCCGCCGCGGGGTGGATGCGGTGGACAAGGCGCTCGTCGCGCTGCTCGCCCGCCGCTTCGCCTATATGGACGCCGCCGCGCGCATCAAGCCGAGCCGCGACACGGTGCGCGACGAGACCCGCAAGGCGCAGGTGATCGCCAATGCCCGCACGCATGCCGCCGCGGCGGGCATCCCCGAGGCGCCGATCGCGGACATCTGGGACAGGCTGGTCGAAGCGTCGATCGCCTATGAACTCGAGGTGTTCGACGCCCGTTAGCGCCGTTTGGGTTCCAGCGCGGAGAACACCCCGCGCAGCGTGCGCACCTCCTGGCTCGTCCAGCCGGGCTTGGTCAGCAAGGTACGCAGCGTCCGCCGCGTCACCGGCGTGCGATCGGGCGGGAAGTAGAAATTGGCTTCCATCAGCAGTGCGTCGATCTGGCCGATCATGCCGTCCAGCTCGCTTTGCGGCGCCGGCGGGGCGATTTCGGTCACTGATGGACTCGCGAGGCCTTCTCCCTTCGACCATTCATAAGCGATCAGGATCACCGCCTGCGCCAGGTTCAAACTGCCGAACTGCGGGTTGATCGGCACGGTGATGATCTGCCGTGCAACCGCGACATCGTCGGTCTCCAGCCCCGACCGCTCGGGGCCGAACAGGATCGCCGAGCGTGCGGCTTCAGACCGGATCGCCATCGCCGCCTGTTCGGGCGTCACCACTGGCTTGGTCACCCCGCGCCGGCGCACCGTGGTGGCGAAGACATGCGGGCAATCGGCCACCGCCTCGGCCAGGGTATCGAACACCCTTGCCTGTTCTAGCACCACATCCGCGCCAGAGGCGGCGGGCCCGGCCGATGGATTGGGCCAGCCATCGCGCGGGGCGACCAGCCGCAATTCGGTCAGCCCGAAATTGAGCATCGCCCGTGCCGCCTTGCCGATATTCTCGCCAAGCTGCGGGCGGACGAGGACGATGACGGGGGGTGGGCTCACCCCCTGCCCACCTCGGTCACGTTGCCGGCGAATTCCTCGAAATCGCGCGCTTCGGTGAAGTCCTTATAGACGCTGGCGAAGCGGATATAGGCGACCGAATCGAGGCCCTTCAGCCCCTCCATCACCATCTCGCCGATGCGGGTGGAGCTGACCTCGCCGTCGCCCTGCGTCTCCAGCTGGCGCTGGATGCCTGAGACCAGCTTGTCGATCCGGGCGGTGTCGATCGGCCGCTTGCGGCAGGCGATCGACACCGAGCGGAGCAGCTTGTCGCGCTCGAACGGCTCGCGCCGCATGCCCCCTTCCGCGCCCCCGCTTTTGAGCACCACCAGTTCGCGCAGCTGGATGCGCTCAAAGGTCGTGAAACGCGCGGCGCACCCCTCGCACTGCCGCCGCCGGCGGATCGCCGCACCGTCCTCGGTCGGGCGGCTGTCCTTTACCTGGCTGTCTTCATGGCCGCAGAACGGGCAGCGCAAGTCAGATGCCTTCCGGGTAGATCGGGAAGCGCGCGCACAAAGCCCGCACCCGCGCGTTCACCGCCTGCTCCACCTGCGCATCGCCCTGCTCGCCATTCTTGCGCAGGCCGTCGAGGACGTCGGCGACCATGTTGCCGATCTCGCGGAATTCGGCGACTCCGAAGCCCCGGGTGGTGCCCGCGGGCGATCCAACGCGGATGCCGCTGGTCTTCATCGGCGGCAACGGATCGTTGGGGATGCCGTTCTTGTTGCAGGTGATCCCGGCGCGCTCCAGCGCCTCGTCGGCATCCTTGCCGGTGACGCCGAGCGGCGAGAGATCGACCAGCGCCAGATGCGTGTCGGTGCCGCCCGAAACCAGGTTGGCGCCGCGTTCCTTGAGCGTGGCCGCGAGCACCTTGGCGTTCTCCACCACCGCGCGGATATAGCCCTTATATTCGGGCTGCAGCGCCTCGCCGAACGCGACCGCCTTGGCCGCGATGACGTGCATCAGCGGGCCGCCCTGCAGGCCGGGGAACACCGCCGAATTGATCTTCTTGGCGATGGCCTCGTCATCGGTCATCACCATCCCGCCGCGCGGGCCGCGCAGCGTCTTGTGTGTGGTGGTGGTGACGACGTGCGCATGGCCGAACGGTGTCGGGTGCAGCCCGCCCGCGACGATCCCAGCGAAATGCGCCATGTCGACCATGAACAGCGCGCCGACCTCGTCCGCGATGGCGCGGAACTTCGCGAAATCGATCTGGCGCGGATAGGCCGATCCGCCGGTGATGATCAGCTTGGGCCGATGCTCCTTGGCCAGCCGTTCCACTTCGTCGAAATCGATCAGATGGGTTTCGGGGTGGACGCCGTACTGGACGGCGTTGAACCATTTGCCCGACATCGCCGCCTTGGCGCCGTGGGTCAGATGCCCGCCGGCATCGAGCGAAAGCCCCATGATCGTATCGCCGGGCTTGGTCAGCGCCAGCATCACCGCGCCATTGGCCTGCGCGCCCGAATGCGGCTGGACATTGGCGAAGCCGCAGCCGAACAGCTGCCGGGCGCGCTCGATCGCCAGCGTCTCGACCTCGTCGGACGGATGGCAGCCCTGATAGTAACGCTTGCCCGGATAGCCCTCGGCATATTTGTTGGTGAAGACCGACCCCTGCGCCTCCAGCACCGCCTTCGACACGATATTCTCGCTCGCGATCAGCTCGATCTGGGTCTGCTCGCGCTCCAGCTCGTGCGCGACGCCGGCGAACACCGCCGCATCGGCGTCGGCCAGGCCGCGGGTGAAGAAGCCGTCCGGTTGGACATCGTTGGAGGCGGTGGGGTGGCTGCTCATGCGGGTTCCTCGTCGAACGCGGGTTGGCCTAGCTTGGCGACGCGCGCGGTGTGGCGGTCGCCGAGAAAATCGGTGGAAAGGAAAGTGGCGAGACAGGCCTTGGCCATCTCCGGCCCGATCACCCGCGCGCCCATCGCGATGATGTTGGCGTCGTTGTGGTTACGCGCCAGCGCCGCCGACAAGGGTTCGCAGACCAGCGCGCACCGCGCGCCCGGGTGGCGGTTGGCGGCAATCGAGATGCCGATGCCCGATCCGCACAAGGCGACGCCGCGCTCGGCCTTGCCGTCCGCGACGGCATTGGCGACGCGGTAGCCATAGTCGGGATAATCGACGCTGGCGGTGCCGTGGGTGCCGAGATCGACGACCTCATGCCCCTCGCCCTGCGCCCATTCGATGAGCAGCGTCTTCATGTCCACGGCGGCGTGGTCGGCGGCGAAAGCGATCTTCATGGCGGCGCTTTAGACCTCTCCTTCGGTCTTCGCCACCGGCTTTCACCGATTGCTCCCATCGATACTCACGACTAGGCTCGCATTCGTGACACCCGCCAGCACAGACGCCCAGGACGACGCCCGTGCCCGGTTGACCGCCGCGCTCGTCCGGACGGGCGAAGGCGACCGGTCCGCGCTGCGCGGCGTTTATGACGCGACCCATGCGAAGCTATTCGGCATCGTCTTGCGTATCTGCGGCGAAAGGCAGGCGGCGGAAGACGTGTTGCAGGACGTGTATCTCACCATCTGGCGGCGCGCGGGGGCATTCGATCCCGGCCGCGCCAGCCCGATCACCTGGATGGCGACGATCGCGCGCAACCGGGCGATCGACCGCGTCCGCTCGTCCGCGATCCGCCGCACCGAGCCAGAGGACGCGGGCGTCGCCGTGGCCGATGATCGCCCGCTCGCGCCCGAACTGATCGCCCAGGCGCAGACCGCCACGCGGTTGCACGGCTGCCTCGAGACGCTGGAGGACCGCCAGCAGGTGGCGATCCGCACCGCCTTCTTCGACGGGCTGACCTATGCCGAGCTGGCCGACCGGCTGGAGGTGCCGCTGGGCACGGTGAAGAGCTGGATCCGCCGCGGCATGCTGAAATTGAAGGAGTGCCTCGGCGATGTCCGCTGACGAGCTCCCCGAACGTGACGCGCTCGCCGCAGAACTGGCGCTGGGGCTGCTCGAAGGCGAGGAGCGCGCCGCCGCGCTGCGCCTGATCCTGTCCGATCGCGATTTCGCGCGCGCGGTCGCCGATTGGCGCGATGCGCTCGCGCCGCTGTTCGATCAGGTGCCGGAGGCTGCGCCGTCCGCCGATCTGTGGCCGCGGATCGAGGCAGCGCTGGACGGCAACGTCAGCATGGCGCCACGCGCCGGTTTCTGGAAAGGCGCGACCGCGGTGGCGTTCGCCGCCGCCGCCGCGCTTGCGGGCGTCCTGATCTTGCGCCCGGCGCCGGCGCCTCGGATCATCGAACGCGAAGCGCCGGTGGTGGCCCGGCTCGCCGCACCGCTGGTTCCTGAAGGCACGACCAGCCTGGTCATGGCGCGCTACGATCCCGCGCATGCCATGCTGCGGGTCGACGCCAATGTGATGCCCGACGACGATCGCGCGCCCGAATTGTGGGTCATCCCCGCGGACGGCACGCCGCGATCGCTGGGCGTGTTCGGCAAGAGCGGCACGACCGAAGTGGCGATGACGCCCACCTTGCGCGCCTGGCTGGTCGATGGCGCGACACTGGCCGTCTCGCTTGAGCCGACCGGCGGATCGCCCACCGGCCTGCCGACCGGCCCGGTCATCGCATCGGGCAAGCTCGTCACCATCTGACGCATCCGTTCCGCCACCCCGCCCGTAGCTGGTCCGGGCGCTTCCTCTTTCGCGTCCAAAACCAAGGGACAGGACGGGGTCTCTAACGAACCCTCCTTTCGTGGCGGCCCCGCCCTGGGGCCTGCCGGTGACCAGTCGGCAGGCCCATCCCGCGGCATCCAACCGTCATCATATCGACTCGCCTGCGTAATCGCCCCGTCACCTCAAGCGTTTAGCGCGACCGCAGGTTGAGCGGCGGGGATCGGCAATGATGGCACGCAAGACAGGCGGAGATACCGGGCGCGCGGTGCGCGGCGCGATGGCGCGCACGGACAAGCTCAACAAACAGGGTCTGCTCGAACGCGCCTTCGCCTTCGCCTTTCGCGGCCTGGTCTATGCGCAGATCTGGGAAGACCCGATGGTCGACATGGACGCGCTGGCGATCACGCCCAATTGCCGCGTCGTCACCATCGCCAGCGGCGGCTGCAACATGCTGTCCTACCTGACCGCCGACCCGGCCGAGATCGTCGCGGTGGACCTGAACACCGCGCATGTCGCGCTGGGCAAGTTGAAGATCGCCGCCGCGCGCCGCCTGCCCGATCACGGCGCGTTCCACCGCTTCTTCGGCGAGGCCGATACCCGCGCCAATATCGCCGCTTATCGCAGTCATGTCCGCCCGCACCTCGACGAGCCGACGCTGCGTTATTGGGAAGGGCGCGATCTTGCCGGGCGGCGGCGGATCAACGGTTTCACCCGCGGCATTTACAAGCGCGGGCTGCTCGGCAACTTCATCGGCGCGGCGCATCTGGTGGCGAAGCTCTACCGCATCGATCCGCGCACCATGCTGGAGGCCAAATCGGTCGAGGAGCAGCGCGCGATCTTCGAAGAGAAGCTCGCTCCGATCTTCGACACGCGCTTCGTCCGCTGGCTGACCGATCAGCCGGCATCGCTGTTCGGGCTCGGCATCCCGCCCGCGCAATATGATGCGCTGGCCGGCGACGAGAAGATGGCGGTGGTGCTCAGGCGCCGCCTCGAAAAGCTCGCCTGCGATTTCGACATCGCTGAAAATTACTTCGCCTGGCAGGCCTTCGGGCGCGGTTACGGCAAGGGTCCCGCCGCGCCGCTGCCCCCCTATCTGCAGCGCGCGCATTATCATGAGGTGGTCGACCGGATCGACCGGATCGCGGTGCGGCACACCAGCTTCACCGATTATCTGGCAACGCAGCCCGATGCCTCGCTCGATCGCTACATCCTGCTCGACGCGCAGGACTGGATGACCGACGAGCAGCTGGAGGCATTGTGGGGCGAAATCACCCGCACCGCGAAGCCAGGCGCGCGCGTCCTGTTCCGCACCGCCGCCGAGCCCAGCCTGCTGCCCGGGCGCGTCAGCGATGCGCTGCTCCAGCGCTGGCTCTACCGTGCGGAGGACAGCCTCGGCTTCACCGCCCGCGACCGCTCGTCGATCTATGGGGGCGTCCATCTCTATGTGCTGAACGGCTGACATGGCCGATCATGCCGGCCATATGGACGCGATCTATCGCGGGCAGCGGCATATCTACGATCTCACCCGCAAATATTATCTGCTCGGCCGCGACCGGCTGATCGACGAGCTCGCTCCACCGGCAGACGGCACCGTGCTGGAGGTCGGCTGCGGCACCGCGCGCAACCTGATCCGGGCGGCCAAAGCCTGGCCCGATGCGCGCTTCTTCGGCCTCGACATCTCGGAAGCGATGCTGGAGACGGCGCGCGCCAAGGTCGCGCACGCAGGTCTCTCGCACCGCATCGTGCTGGCCCAGGGCGATGCGACGGCGTTCGATCCGGCGGAGATGTTCGGCGTGCGCGCGTTCGACCGGATCATGCAGAGCTACACGCTGTCGATGATCCCCGACTGGACCGGCGCGATCGGTGAATCGGCGACGCATCTCGCGCCCGGCGGATCGCTCCACATCGTCGATTTCGGCCAGCAGGAAGGCCTGCCGCGCTGGTGGCGCACATTGCTGTTCGCCTGGCTGGCCAAGTTCGACGTCATCCCGCGCGCATCGCTGCAGGCGGCGCTGGCGGATGTCGCGGGATCGCGGCTGGGCAAGGATTTCCACCCGCTCTACCGCGGCTATGCCTGGGGGGCGCGGCTCGACCGGCGCTAGGGTGGTGGAAAACGGCGGATTGAGATGTTAGTCTAGCTAACATGAATGAGCATGTTCGCATCGCGCCACCGCAGAATGGAGCATCGTTCGGCTTTTCGTCGGCCGATTTTGCGCGGATGCAGCAGCTTGGAGCCTTCGAGGACATGCGGGTCGAGCTGGTCGGGGGAAGGCTTGAGAAGATGGCGCCAGCTTATGGTGGACATGGCCGACAGAACGCGAACATTGTACATCTGCTCATTATGTCATTCGAGGGGACAGGTTTTGATATCGCGACGGATTTGGCCGTCATTATAGACGATTCCACTACGCGTGGGATTGATATTGCGGTCGGCAGTCCGGGTTTTCCTGAGGGCCAAGCGGCTAGCGGGCAGGATATTCTACTCGCCGTCGAGATAGCAGACACGACCCTCGCGCGCGATTTGGGCAGCAAGGCCACCGACTATGCCGCGGCGGGCATCGCGCATTACTGGGTGGTCGATCTTGCCAGCCGGGTCGTCCATGTCATGCAGGAGCCGACCGAAAACGGCTATTCCGCGCGCAATGTCGTGCGTTTCGATGAACCGCTGGCGGTGCCGGAAACTGATCGCACCATCACGATCGCCTAAGCGGCCTTGCGCAGCTCCAGCCGGTCCCAGATTTCGGCGAGCGCCTTGGTCAGTTCGGCCATCATCGCTTCGTCGTGCGCGGGGCCGGGGGTGAAGCGTAGGCGTTCGGTGCCGCGCGGGACGGTGGGGTAGTTGATCGGCTGCACATACACGCCGTATTCGGCGAGCAGGATGTCGGCGATACGCTTAGCCTTGACCGGATCGCCGATCATCAGCGGCACGATGTGCGTGGTCGATGGCATCACCGGCAGGCCGGCCTCGGCGAACATGCCCTTCAGTGTCGCCGCGGCGGCCTGTTGCGCCTCGCGCTCCTCGTTCGACGCCTTCAGATGCCGCACGCTCGCCAGCACGCCCGCGACCAGCACGGGGGACAGCGAGGTGGTGAAGATGAACCCCGGCGCATAGCTGCGGATGACGTCGATGATCGTCGTTTCGGCAGCGATATAGCCGCCCATCACGCCGAACGCCTTGCCCAGCGTGCCTTCGATGATGGTGATGCGGTGC
>JAESGW010000478.1_pt1 | contig 36846 bp, 33 predicted proteins | sample 9269791 | NCBI WGS metagenome assembly JAESGW01 (sample SAMN16773120, study PRJNA677053) | algae metagenome | isolation source: Aphanocapsa lilacina HA4352-LM1 and co-occurring heterotrophs from near cave... | place: USA: Maniniholo cave, near Haena, Kauai, HI | collected 2009-07-28
GACGGTCTCGGTGACCGTGACCTGCGTCGACGACGCGCCGGTGGCGCTGGCGGACGCCGCGAGCCTCCTGGTCGACTCCGACGCCACCGCGATCGACGTGCTGGCCAACGACACCGACGTGGACGGCGGCCCGAAGGCGGTCGCCTCGGTGACCCAGCCGGCCGACGGCACGGTGGTCGTCACCGGCGGCGGCACGGGCCTCACCTACGAGCCGGACGCCGGCTACTGCAACTCCGACCCCGGCGGGACCCCGGACACCTTCACCTACACGCTGAACGGTGGCAGCACCGCGACGGTGTCGGTCACCGTCACGTGCGACATCGCGCCGACGGCGGTCGCCGACGCGGCGACGGTCCTCGAGGACGCGGCCGCCACGGCCGTCGACGTCCTCGCCAACGACACGGACCCCGACGGTGGGCCCAAGGAGGTCGTGTCCGTCACCCAGCCCGACGACGGCACCGTGGTCATCGCCGGGGGTGGCACCGGCCTCACTTACGCCCCGGACGCCGACTACTGCAACTCCACCGGTGGCGACTCACCGGACACCTTCACCTACACGCTCAGCGGCGGCGACAGCGCGACCGTGTCGGTGACCGTGACGTGCGTCGACGACGACCCGGTGGCGGTCGACGACGCGGCGACGGTCCTCGAGGACTCCGCGGCCGCCGCGGTCGACGTGCTGGCCAACGACACCGACGTCGACGGCGGCCCGAGGGCCATCGACTCGGTGACGCAGCCCGCCGACGGCACCGTGGTCGTCACCGGAGGTGGCACCGGCCTCACGTACGCCCCCGACGCCGACCACTGCACCTCCGGCGCCGGCGGTGCGCCGGACACCTTCACCTACACGCTCGACGGCGGATCGACCGCCACCGTCTCGATGAGCGTCACGTGCGTCAACGACGCGCCCGTCGCCGACGACGAGACCGTGAGCGGCGCGATCGGCAACACCACGCTCATCGGGGACGACCCCACCGACGGCGCCCCCACGGTGGCGCACGCGAGCCGTACGGTGACCGCCGACCTGCTCGACGGCGACGTCGACGTCGACGGCCCCGGGCCCCTCGTCGTGACGGCGGGCACCTTCGCCACGAACGACGGCGGCCAGGTCGTCGTCGAGGCCGACGGCGACTTCACCTACACGCCGGCTGCCGGCACGAGCTGCACGGACACCAGCGACTTCTTCGACTACACCGTGGCCGACGGCGCCGGCACCCCCGCCACCGACACCGGTCGGGTGACGATCTCGCTCAGCGAGTGCGTCTGGTACGTCTCCAACAGCGCGGCCGGCAACGCCGGGACCGCGGCCGCACCGTACGACACGCTCGCCCAGGCCCAGAGCGCCTCGGCGGCGAACCACACCATCTACGTCCTCGACGGCGACGACACCTCGACCGGGTACTCCGCGGGCATCGACCTCAAGGCCGGCCAGCGCCTCGTCGGCGAGGTCGCGGACCTCCGCGTCGGCGGCGTCCTGCTGCGCAGCGCCGTCCCCACGGCCCGGCCGACGATCACCGACGTCGACGCCGACGTCGTCACGCTGGCCGCCGGCAACACGGTGCGCGGCGTGGCGATCGACCCGCAGGGCGCGGGCGGCGGCATCTTCGGAGGTGCCACCGCGAGCAACGGCACCATCCACGACGTCCGGGTCGTGGACGCCGGGACGGCCGGCGCCCAGCCCGGCCTCGAGCTCGACGCGACCACCGGATCGTGGGACATCAGCGGGCTGGTCGTGCAGAACGGCGGCTCGAGCGGCGCCACCGGCATCCGACTCGCCAACGCCGGCACGGTCACGCTCGGCACCGCAGTGGGTGCCAACACCGTCACCACGAGCGGCGCCAAGGCGCTCGACCTGGCGGGCACCGCCCTCGGCGCCGGGAGCGTCCTCGCCGAGGTCCGGTCCACCGGCTCGGGCGTCGGCGGCATCTCCCTCGTCAACACCACCGGCCCCCTCGCGCTCGGCGACGGCTCGCTGGACGACGTGGTGCTGACCGGCGCCACCGGTGCAACGGCGGCGTTCCGCCTGTCCAACGCGGGCACGGTCACCGTGCCGGCCGCCGGCACCGCGAACGTGTCCATCAACGGCGGGCCCGCCGTCGACGTCACCGGCACGCCCGGCGCGAGCCTGGCCTTCGACGACGTCGACTCGGCCAACAGCGCGAGCGACGGGATCAACCTCGCGGGGATGGGCGCCGGCACCTTCAGCGCAGGATCGGGCAGCACGATCACCGACGTCGCCGCCGGCGGCGTCGCCTTCGACCTCGACGGCGGCAGCGGCGCGGTGACCTTCGGCGGCACCATCACCAGCGACGTCGGCCGGCTCGTCCGGGTCACCGGCACCACCGGCGGGGTGAAGGACTTCAACGGCGCGATCACCGACAACGGCGACGGCGACGGCGGCGAGCTCGGCGTCCTGCTGACGAACAACTCCGGAGCGACGGTGCGGCTCGACGGCGGCCTCGTGGTCCGTACGACGACCCAGCCTGCCCTCACCGCCACCGGCGGGGGCACGGTCGCGGTCCTCGACCCGGCCGGCACCAACTCCCTCCAGACCACCACGGGAACGCCGCTGACGGTCACCTCCACGACCATCCACGACGACGACCTCACCTTCCGTCGGGTCGCGTCGAACGGTGCGGTGAACGGCATCCTGCTCAGTGCCACGACCAACGCCGACGGCCGGCTGGTCGTCGCGGGCAGCGGCGGGTCGTGCACGGTCGCCACGCCGACCTGCACCGGTGGCGCCGTCCTGGGCTCCACGGGCGCCGGGGTGTCGCTCACCAACGTCCCCGGTGGTGCCACCCTGACCGCGATGCGGGTCGCCAACGGCGGCGACGACGGCATCCGCGCCACCACCGTCAACGACGTCGACCTCGTCGACTCGCTGGTGACCGGCAACGGCAACAGCCACGCCGGCGGTGCCGAGGAGCGCGGCCTGGACTACCTCGACGTCACCGGCACCCCGCAAATCGTGCGTACGGTCGTCAGCGACTCCGACGACTCCAACGCCCACCTCCGCAACACCACGGGCACCACCACGCTCACCGTCGACGGGTCGCAGTTCTCCGGGTCGAAGAACAACGCCGGCCTGCGGCTGCGCGGCGAGGGCACGTCGAACGTCACCGCGACGATCGAGCGCAGCGTGTTCTCCCTCAACGCCGACCCCGGCTTCTCGATGCAGACCGACGCGGCCAACACGGCGCGGCAGACCCTGGTGTTCAACGACAACGACGTCTCCGGCGGCAGCGCGACGGCCGCGCCCGGCCGGCCCCAGGTGTCGATCAACGCCGGCAGCGGCTCGGTCGTCAAGGCGTCGGTGACCAACAACGACATCAAGAGCGCCACCGGCTCGGAGGTCATCCTCAACACGCTCGCCTCCCACACCGGCACCTTCGACGCCCGGGTCACCGGCAACGACATCGGCGACGCCCAGCCGGGAGCGCTGGACGCACCGGCCGACGCCGGCGCGGGCATCGCCGGCTGGGCGAACGGCAACGGCGTGACGCGGATGGAGATCCGCAACAACACCATCGCCAACTGGGGCTACCAGGGCATGGCACTGTCCCACGTCGACGGCAACGGGACGGCGGACTACACCGTCAGCGGCAACGTCTTCGGGACGCCCGACAGCGGCCCCAACACGTTCGAGGGCATCTACATCAACGCCGGCGCCCTGGCGACCGACTCGGGGAACGTGTGCGTCGACCTCGAGGACAACACCGGGCTGCACACGGCCGGGCAGCAGGGCGTCCCCGACGTCGCGATGGACCGGTTCGGCTCGGCCCAGCTGCGCTTCGCCGACGTCAACGCGGCCACGGTCGCGGCGGTCCAGGCGAGCCTCCTCGCGAAGAACCCCGGCAGCCCCGGGCTCTCCTTCGACACGTACGGCAACCTGCCGACGGCCACCACCGCGACCGGGTGCTCGCTGACGGTGGGCACCCCATGACCGACGAGAGCACCGGAGGACACCGTGGCTGAGCCGTTCCTGTCGGAGATCAGGCTGATGAGCTTCGTCTTCGCCCCCAAGGGCTGGGCGCTGTGCAACGGCCAGCTGCTGCCGATCAACCAGAACCAGGGGCTGTTCAGCCTGCTGGGCACCACCTTCGGTGGCGACGGCAGGGTCAACTTCGCGCTGCCCGACCTGAGGGGCCGTACGCCGATCCACGTCGGCAGCGGCCACACGCTCGGCGAGCGCGGCGGCGAGCAGGCCCACACGCTGTCGATCGCCGAGCTGCCCGTCCACACCCACCGGCTGAGCGGGTCGGCGAGCGACGCCGACGTCGTGCTGCCCACCGACAACGTGGTGGGGCGCTCCAGCCAGGTCTACGGTCCGCCCGCGCAGCTGACCGCCCTGGATCCGTCGAGCAGCGGCGTGGTGGGCGGGTCGCAGGCCCACCTCAACATGCAGCCGTTCCTGACCCTGTCGTTCTGCATCGCCCTGCAGGGCATCTTCCCGAGCCCGACCTGAGGACCTGACATGGCACAGCCCTACGTGGGGGAGATCCGGATGTTCGCCGGCAACTTCCCGCCCGCCGGATGGATGTTCTGCGAAGGACAGCTCCTCCCCATCTCCGAGAACGAGACGCTCTTCCAGCTCATCGGCACCACCTACGGCGGTGACGGCCAGTCCACCTTCGCCCTGCCCGACCTGCGCGGCCGCATCCCGATCCACCAGGGCAACGGCTTCATCCTGGCCGAGACCGGCGGTGCCGAGGAGGTGACGCTGACGACGCAGCAGATCCCCGCCCACGCGCACGCCGTGCTCGCCAGCACGGCCGTCGGGTCGGCAGCGAGCCCGGTGGGGAGCGTCCTGGCCGCGAGCGGCTCGTCCAACGTCTACCGACCGGGGCCCGCCTCGGCGGCGATGTCCGCGCAGTCGGTGGGAGCGGTCGGCGGCTCGCAGCCGCACACCAACATGCAGCCCTACCTGTGCCTGAGCCACATCATCTCGCTCTTCGGCATCTTCCCCTCCCCGACGTAAGGAACGTTCATGGCAGACCCGTTCGTGGCGGAGATCCGGATCTTCCCGTTCAACTTCGCGCCCAGGGGCTGGGCGTGGTGCGACGGCCAGCTCCTCCCGCTGTCGCAGAACACGGCCCTGTTCTCGCTGCTCGGCACGACCTACGGCGGCAACGGCAAGTCCAACTTCGCGCTGCCCGACCTGCAGGGCCGCGCACCGATGCATCCCGGCCAGGGGCCGGGTCTCAGCCTCCACGACCTCGGCGAGTCCGGCGGCACCGAGACCGTGACGCTGCTGGAGAGCGAGATCCCGTCGCACAGCCACGCCGTCAACGCCAGCGCCGGCCCGGCGATCCTGCAGGCGCCCGGGCCGGACCGCGTGCTCGGGCGGGCCACCAACGCCGTCTACCGCGACACCGCGGACAACCCGGTGCCGCTGGCGGGGGAGTCGCTGGCGCCGGCCGGTGGCGACCAGCCGCACAACAACATGCAGCCCTACCTGACCTTCCACTTCTGCATCGCCCTGCAGGGCGTCTTCCCGCCGAGGTCGTGACCCGCATGACCACCACCGCCCGGGGCGGCCGCGTCGAGGTCGCGCTGCGCCCCTCGACCGACGCCGACCGCGAGTTCCTGATCGGGCTGTACGGGTCGACGCGCGAGGAGGAGCTCGCGCAGGTGCCGTGGGCGCCGGGCCAGCGCGAGGCGTTCGTCCGGATGCAGTTCACCGCGCAGGACACCGAGTACCGCCGGGTCAACCCGCACGGGTCCTTCGACGTCGTCGAGGTCGACGGACGCCCGGTCGGCCGGCTCATCGTCGACCGACGCCCCGGCGACATCCGCGTCGTCGACGTCTCGCTCGTGCCGCAGGCCCGTGGTGCCGGCATCGGGACGCAGCTCCTCGGCGACCTCGTCGAGGAGGCGCGGACGACCGGGTGCATCGTCAGCATCCACGTCGAGGCGCACAACCGCGCGGCCGAGCTGTACGCCCGCCTGGGCTTCGCCGTCGCGGCCGACCTCGGGGTGTACCGCCGGATGGAGTGGACCGGATGAGGGCGACCAGCCCGTCGCGCACCTCAGGCGAAGGCGGCCTCGTACCTCACACCGGCGTCGTCGCGGCCCAGCGGCACGAGGAACAGGTGCTGCTCGCCCACCGCCTCGTGGGTCACGGCGTACGTGCCCTGCGGGAGGACCTGCTCGCCGGGCCCGAGGAGGACGAGCGAGAACTGCAGCCGCTGCTGGCCCTCCGGGCCCGGACCGCCCGGCTGCGTCCCGGCCGTCGCCTCGACCAACCGCATCGTCATGGTCCCGTGCGGTCCCGCGTCCACCTCCATGTCCTGGCCGACCAGGGGAGCGAAGTGGTCGTGGGTGAGCCACTCGATTCTCGTCACGCGCCGATGCTAGTCCCGACCCCCACCGACCCCCGGAGCACGTCATGACCGAGATGTCCCGCCGAGCCGTCCTGGGCGCGAGCGCCGCCGGCGCGGCCTCCCTGGCCGCCGGCCTTCCCGCCGCACCCGCCGCGGCTGCCGGCGTGCGCGACCTCTACACCCGCCGGCGGTTCACCCGCCTGCGCGGCCGGAAGTTCCGGCTCACCGACGGCACGCGGAGCTGGTCGGTCAAGCTGACCCACGTCAAGGACCTCGAGCACGCCGCCCGCGGCGAGCAGCGCTCGTTCGCCCTGACGTTCCGCCGCGCCACGCCCGGACCGCCGCAGGGCACCTACACCCTGCGTCGCCCCGGGTTCCGCCCGACGGTCCTCTTCGTCGTGCCCAGCGACCGCCGCCGGCGCACCTACGAGGTCGTCGTCAACTAGTCGCGAACGCCGTCGCGATCGCCGCGCCCAGGCGCGCGTTGTGCTCGACGAGGGCGATGTTGGCCTCGAGGGACGCACCGTCGGTGATCTCCACGATCCGCCCCAGCAGGTAGGGAGTCGCGTCCTTGCCGCGGATGCCGAGACGGTCCATGTCGCCGAGGGCCCGGTCGATGATCGCGCCGATCTCGTCGGCCGGGATCTCGGCCGCGGCCGGGATCGGGTTGGCCACCACGACGCCGCCGGCGAGCCCGAGGTCCCACTTCGCCCGCATCAGCGCGGCGACCTCGGCCGGGGAGTCGACGCGCATCGGGGCGCCGAAGCCCGACGACCGCGAGAAGAACGACGGGAACTCGTCCGTCCCGTAGCCGAGCACCGGCACGCCGAGGGTCTCCAGCATCTCCAGGGTCAGGCCGATGTCGAGGATGCTCTTCACGCCGGCGCACACCACCGCGACCGAGGTGGTCGAGAGCTCGGTGAGGTCGGCCGACACGTCGAACGACGTCTCCGCGCCGCGGTGCACCCCGCCCAGCCCGCCGGTGACGAACACGCCGATCCCGGCGAGCGCGGCGAGCCGCATCGTCGAGGCGACGGTCGTCGCGCCGTGCAGGCCGCGGGAGACGACGTACGGCAGGTCGCGGATCGAGACCTTGAGCACCGACTCGTCGGACGCGAGCAGCTCGAGGTCGTCGGGGGACAGGCCGATGGTCGGACGGCCGTGCAGCACGGCGATCGTCGCCGGGACCGCCCCGCCCTCCCGCACGATGGCCTCGACGGTGCGGGCCATCTCGACGTTGCGGGGGTAGGGCATGCCGTGGCTGATGATCGTGCTCTCCAGCGCGACGACGGGCCGGCCGGACGCGAGCGCGTCGCGGACCTCGTCGGTGACGGTCAGGTTCAACGGTGCTCCTTCTCGCGATGCTGCATGGCGGTGGCCAGGTCGGGTCGGACGGTGTGCGGGCTCTCGATGGTGGCGGCCGCGGCGAGGTGCCCGTCGCGGGCCGCGGCGACGGGGTCGGCGCCGCGCAGCCAGGCCGCGACCCACGCAGCCAGCATGGCGTCACCCGCACCGGTGACGTCGACGACGGTCGCGGCGGCGGCCGGCAGGTGGACGGGCTCGGCGCCGCGACTGCACATCCACGATCCCTCGGCGCCGTGGCGCAGCCAGACGTGCTCGACGCCGCGGGCGTGCAGGTCGTCCACGGCTCCTCGCCAGTCGCCGGCCGGGCGGCCCGTGAGGGCGGCGGCCTCGTCGGCGTTGGGGGTGACGAGGAACAGGTCGTGGACCAGATCGCCGAGCCGGGCCGCCTTGGCGACCGACACCGGTTCGAAGGCGACCGGCACGTCGGCCGCGGCCGCCGCTGCGACGACGGACGACGCCTGCTCGTGGGCGAGGTTGCCGTCGACCACCACGAGCGCGGCGTCGTCGAGGTGCACCGTCTCGAGGACGAGCGCGTCGACGACCGCCATGTCGGAGACCGCGGCGACCAGCTCGCCGGAGTCGTCGAGCACCGCGGTGTAGGTGCCCGTCGACGCACCCGGCACGCGGCGTACGGCTCCCACGTCGGCGCCACAGGCGGCGGTCACCCGAATCGCCTCCTCGCCGAAGGCGTCGTCGCCGACGGCCGAGACCAGGCGCACGGGGGCGCCGAGCAGGCCGAGGCAGGCGGCGACGTTGCGGCCGACCCCGCCGGGGGAGATGCGGGTGTGGCCGGGGTTGCTGGTGGCGGGCACCAGCGGCGCGGACGTGCGCGCCACGACGTCCATGTTGGTCCCGCCGACGACCACCACCCACTGCTTCACGCAGCAGATCCTGACAGAGCGGCGACCGCTGTCCCCATCCCTTCCCGGTAGTCCGCTGCAAACGGCCGGTCAGGACAGGCCATACACCGGCTTTTCGCAGCGGACTACCCGGGAGGGGGACGGCGGAGCTGTGGACAGGGGCAGGGCCGCGGCGCTCAGATCTCGTCGTCGACATACGTCGGGCGCGCCACCCGTACGCCCGCGACGGTCAGCGGGAGCGAGGTCAGGGCGAGCAGCGCGAGGACGAGGCTCCAGCCGCCCGTCGCGTCGTGCAGCAGGCCCACGGCGAACGGCCCGATCGCGGCCAGGGCGTAGCCCACCGGCTGCACGAAGCCGGAGAGCTGGGCAGTGACCGACGGGTGGCGGGTGCGGGCCGCGATCAGCGCGATCGCGGTCGGGAAGGCGAGGCCGGCGTGGCCGAGGAGCAGCGCCCACACCCACGGCACGGTGGCGGGCGCGAGCAGGAGACCGACGTAGCCGAGCGCGAGGGCGATGCCGAAGGACACCGCCAGGGCGCGCAGGCCGCGCCCGCGCGCGATGACGGTGGGCATGACAAGGGCGCCGAGGATGCCGACGCTGGAGAGCAGGCCCTGCAGCGCGCCGGCGGTGGTCGCCGTGATGCCGGCGTCGCGGTAGACCTGCGGCAGCCAGCCGAACTGGACGTAGGCGTGCATCGACTGCACCCCGAAGAGGACGGTCAGCGCGATCGCGGTCGGTGAGTGGGCGACCCGGCCGCTCGGCGGGGCGTCGCCGGCGACGCGGTGCTCGGCGGGCGAGCGGTGCTCCCGGACGGCGAGCCAGGTCCACAGGGGCAGGGCGAGCAGCGCGAGGAGCCCCCACACGCCGAGGCCGGCCCGCCACGAGCCACCGACCTCGCTGGCGGAGGCGGTGAGCAGCGGCCCGATCGTGCCGCCCACGACGAGTCCGGTGCCGTAGACCGTCATCAGCGCCACCGTGTGCCCGTGCGCCTTGATCCACGCCGGGACGAGCACGTTGCCGACCGCCATGCCGGCGAGTGCGACGATGGTCAGGAGCAGGAAGACCGGCACGCTCCCCGTGGTCACCCGCAGGAGCAGCCCGGCGGTCGCGGCCACGAGGCCGACCGCGATCCCGGCGGTCGTGCCGACCTTGCGGGCGAAGGCCACGGAGACGGCGCCGACGAGGCCGAAGACCAGGCCGGGCAGGCCGGTCACCGCGCCGGCGACGCCGGCGTCCATGCCCAGCCCGAGGCGTACCTCCTCGAGCACCGGCCCGACCGAGGACGGCCCCGGTCGCAGGTTGACCGAGACCAGCGCGACGGCCGCGACGAGGACTCCGAGGGCGAGGACAGGCGTACGGACCCGGCTGGTCCGGGCGGCGGCGTCAGGCACGGGCACCGAGCCGGGCGCCGATGCGGACGACGATGCGGGGCAGCACGAGCAGCGCAGCGAGGACGAGCGTCGCGACGACGACGAACGGCGTCGCCGTCCCCTGGCCGTCGACCTGGCGTAGCACCATCCCGCCGACGAGGGCGCCCATCCAGACCACCACGCCGAACCGGACCGTCGCCGGTCGCCACCGGGCAGCGACGAGGGCGGCCCAGACCGCGAGCGTGCCCGCGAGGAAGGGCCACGCCGTCGTCCACCACCCGCCCGCGGTCAGCGTCCCGTAGTGGCTGAGCCTCCCGACGACCGCGAAGACACCGACGAGCAGGAGGTCGAACACGAGCCACATGGCACCCAGCCTAGGCAGCACTACTGTCGGGACCATGACCGCGACCACTGTGCTCGGACCGGCCGGCCGGACCGTCGGCCGGACCGTCGGCAGGACCGTCGGCAGGGAGGTACGGGCCGGCGTCCACTGGGGCGTGGCCCACGGGCTCCCGACGCTGTTGCTGCGCCGTGCCGCCGGTCGGGGCGACCTCCAGGCCCGGCTGATCCGCGTCGGGTCCCTCGGCACCGACGAGGTCTTCGGGCTGGTCGAGGAGATCCGGGCGCAGGGTCCGCTCTACCGCTCGCGCATCGGGTACGTCGCCACGAGCCACGCCGCCGTGCGCGAGGTGCTCACGAGCGACGACTTCCGCACCGGCTTCCCGACCGACCTGGGACCGCTCGGTCGGATCTCCCGGTGGGCCGCGCCGACGACGCTGCACCCGGTCGAGCCGCCGTCGCTGCTGGTGACCGAGCCGCCCGACCACACCCGCTACCGCCGCCTCGTGACCCGCGTCTTCACCATGCGGGCCGTGGAGCGCCTGCGCGAGCGGACCGAGGAGATCGCCACCGGCCTGCTCGACCGGCTCGAGCAGCGGGCCGACGAGCCGGTCGACCTCGTCGAGGCGTACTGCGCCGTGCTGCCGGTGACGGTCATCGCCGAGATCCTCGGGGTGCCCGAGGAGGAGCGCGGCCGGGTGCTCGACTTCGGGTCGGCGGCCGCGCCGAGCCTCGACCTCGGGCTGGGGCTGCGCCGCTACCGCTCGGTCGCCCGGGCGCTCGCCCGCTTCGACGACTGGCTGGGCCACCACCTCGACCGTCTGCGTCGCGACCCCGGCGACGACCTGCTCAGCGAGCTCGTCGCCGCCCGCGAGGACGGGCAGGGCCTCAGCGAGACCGAGCTCAAGGCGACCGCGGGGCTGGTCCTGGCGGCCGGGTTCGAGACGACCGTCAACCTCCTGGGCAACGGGATCGCGCTGCTCCACGACCATCCCGGCGAGCGGGCCCGTGTGGTCGCGGACCCGACGCTGTGGCCCACCGTGGTCGAGGAGGCGCTGCGCCTCGACCCGCCCGTGCTGCTGACCGCGCGGATGGCGGTGCGCGACACCGTGCTGGCCGGCGAGCCGGTGCGCGCGGGGTCGATGGTGACCGCGATCCTCGGCGGCGCCAACCGGGACCCGGAGGTCTTCGAGGACCCGCTGCGCTTCGACGTCGCCCGGGCCAATGCCCGCGACCACATCGCGTTCTCCGCCGGTCGGCACCACTGCCTCGGCGCGCAGCTCGCCCGGATGGAGGGCGAGGTCGGCCTCCGGGCGATCTGGGACCGGTTCCCCGAGCTGCGCCTCGAGCCGGGTGCGCGACGCCGCGAGACCCGCATCCTGCGCGGCTTCGAGACACTTCCGGCAACCCTGCGTCCCTGAGGCCCCGCAGCGGGTACGGTCCACCGGTGCCGATCCGGGGAGCAGTGCGCCTGCTCGTGCTGCTGACCATGGCCGGGCTGCTGTCCCTCGCCGTCCCCGCGTCCGCGGACGACGGCGTGCCGCGTCCGGTGCTCGACGTCGACTTCCCCGACCCGGCGGTCGTCGCCACGCCGGGCGGCCTGGTCGCCTACGCCACCGGCGACCGGGTGCCGCACGCGTGGTCGCGCGGGGCCGACGGGCCGTGGCGGCGCGGCCCGAGCCTGCTGACGCACCGGCCGTCGTGGTCGCGCGAGGGCGGTGTGTGGGCGGTCGACGTGGCGCGCGTGCGTGGGCGCTGGCTGCTCTACTACGCCACGCCCGTGCGCGGCATCGGCGAGACCGGCCGCTGCATCGGCGTGGCTCGTGCCACCTCGGCCCGCGGCCCGTTCCGGCCGGTCGGCCGAGCCCCGCTCGTGTGCCCCACCTACGCCCGTACGCCCACCGCCCAGGACCCGCTGCTGCCGCGCGACCCCACGCTCCCGCGCGCCGGGGTGATCGACCCGTCGTGGTTCCGCGACGAGGACGGCTCGACCTACCTCGTCTACAAGACCGACCGGATCCCCTCCACCGTGCGGATCGTGCCGCTCGCCCGGGACGGACAGGCGGTGAAGCCCGGCACGACGAGCGTCGAGCTGTTCCGCTCCGCGGGCGTGGTCGAGAACCCGGTGCTCGTCCGGCGGCCCGAGGGCTACGTGATGCTCGCCTCGGAGGGCGACTGGACGCGCTGCGGCTACCGCACCCGCTGGCTCAGGTCGGCCTCCCTGCTGGACTGGACGGCCGCCGACGGCGGGATGCTGCTCGACGCCGCGTCCACCGGCCTGTGCGGACCGGGCGGCGCCGACCTCGTCGAGGCACGCGGCGGCGAGCTCCTGGCCTTCCTCCACGGCTGGACCTGCCGCGACACGGCCCTGCCGTGCGCCGGCACCGGCAAGTGGGACCACAAGCCCCGGCAGCGCGGCCGCCGCGCGATGTACGCCGCCCGGCTCGACTGGGTGGACGGCGTGCCGCAGGTCGCCGGTTGGCTCGGTCCGCGCTGAGGTCCGCAACGAGGCGGACGCATCGAGGTGGCCGCAAACGAGGTGGGGGAGACCTAGGCTCGGGGCATGGCTTCCGAGTGGGACACCCACACCGCCCTGACCGCGACCGGCGACGGCCTCTTCGGCGCCGAGATCGACCCGGGCTGGGTCGTGGGCGGCGGTGTCAACGGCGGCTACCTGCTCGGCGTGGTGGGCACCGCGATCGCCGAGGCCGTGCCGGCCAAGCCGCACCCGCTCTCGGTGAGCGCCTACTACCTGTCCGCGGCCCGGCCGGGCGGGGCGCAGGTCTCCACGCGGGTGCTGCGCGAGGGCGGCTCGGTGGCGACCGTGTCCGCCGAGCTCGGCCAGGAGGGCGTCACCCGGATCAGCACGCTGGCGACGTACGGCGACCTGCGCGCGATGCCGCACGACGTCGCCACCACTGCTGAGCCGCCGGCGATGCCCCCGCTCGAGGAGTGCGTGCCCGGCTCGCTCGCGCCCGAGGAGACGCGCCGCGTGGCGCCGATGATGGAGCGCTTCGACCTGCGCTTCGACCCCGGCTGCGTCGGCTGGGCGACGGGTGCCCCGAGCGGTCGCGGGCACATCCAGGCCTGGCTCCGGATGGTCGACGGCCACGACATCGACCCGGTCGGGCTGCTCATGGTGTGCGACGCCCTGCCTCCGGTCACCTTCGACCTCGGCCGGCCGGGCTGGGCGCCGACGCTCGAGCTCACGGTCCACGTCCGCGCCGTCCCGGCGCCGGGCTGGCTCCGGGTGTCGCACCGCACCCGCAACGTCGCGGGCGGCATGTTCGAGGAGGACTGCGAGGTCTGGGACTCGGCCGACCGGCTCGTCGCACAGTCCCGCCAGCTGGCGATGCAGCCACGCGCCTGACCTGCGCCATTGCCCGTGAGTCTCCCAGAGACTCAACGTGCATCCCGGGCGTGTCGCGAGGTCGCTGGCACGTGAGTCTCCCAGCGACTCACGGGCACGTCAGTCGAACCAGGCGCGGTCCATCGCCACGATCCAGCGCCGCCGCGGGTGCTCGGTGAGGGACCAGATGCGGTCGGTCGAGGGCCAGTAGGACAGGTCCTCGGGACCCATCGGCAGCGACCAGCGCCGCTGCCGCATCGACCCCGGCTGCCCGGCGTACACGCTGCCCGGCATCCACGGTCCGTGCGAGACGGTGACGTGGTAGCGCCCGGACGCGATCACCGCGCCCTGCATCTGCCGCACCCCGCCCTCGTCGACCGCCAGCGGGCGGGAGAAGCCGTCCTCGCCGGCGGCCAGCTGCCAGGTGCCGGGGTCCAGCTCGTAGCGGGCGAGCCGGGTGGGCGCGTCCGGGTCGAGGGCGTACTCGCCGGCGACGAGCGAGGGCGGGGCGGAGCGCCGGTCGAGCGAGACGAACGAGTACCGCAGCTTCTGGTGGCCCTCGTCGGCGTGGGCGCGGTAGGTGAACCGCACGGGCAGCACGTAGCGGTGGCCGTAGGAGTGGATGCGGGTGCCGTCGACGCCGAAGCGGTCCGGGTGGTCGTCGTCGCCGGCCACCCGCATGATGTCGTCGACCCGGGCGGTGACGAACCCGCGACTCGTCGCCGCGACGTGCAGGTAGGGCCCGGCCCAGACGACGCCGCCGGCGTGGATGCCCGTCGGACGCAGGGTCAGGGCGCCCGTCCGGTCGAGCACGGGGGAGACGAGCAGGACGTGGCGGTACCGGCCCGAGTCGAGGTCGACGAAGGTGACGCGCGACCCGCGCTTGGTGCCGTCGCGCCCGGTCGAGTACCACGTCGTCACCACGACCCGGCGCCCGTCGATGTCGCCGGTGTCGGAGGCGTCGGCGCTGGTGGAGATGCCCTGCGGGTACCACTGCTCGTCCCGCTCGTCGTGGTCGTCCCACCTGTACGCCTCCCGCACCGCGCGCCCCAGCAGGCGGGGGGCGCGCGAGCGGCGCAGGTCCCACCGGAGGTCGTCGAGGAGGCCCCCGAGGCCGGCGGGCTCGCCGAGGATCCCGGCGAGCGCGTCGATCTCGCGGACGTTCTCGTCCGTGCGCTCCAGGTGCACGCCCCGGACGTACGGCGACTCCGACGCGGTCGGCGTCGTGCCGGGCTGGGGGTCGGGCTCGCCGACGGGGCGCATGTCCCGACCCTAGCCAGCCGATGCCCTCGGCCGTCCCCACCCCCTCGGCGGTAGTCCGCTGCAAGAAGCCGGTGCCAGGATCGTGATTACCGGCGGTCCGCAGCGGACTACCCCGTGGTTGTTCACAGGCCGCGCGTGGCAGCCCATGCCGGCCACCAGGCTGGTTGTCGCAGCGTCCACGTACGTCGTGACGGTGCCTCGAAACGCGCTCGGGCCCGCGCGGCCTCCATCCGCTTCACGGTCAGCTCGCGGTCCTGCAGGTCTCCGCCCACCACTTCGAAGCACTCGAGGCCGTGGTCGCGAAGCGCCTGCTCGCGCGCCACGTCCAAGCGGTGCCGGTCGCCTTCCTTGTGGTCGGCGCCTTGGTACTCACCCACGCACCCGGCCTCGACGTCGAGGAGGTCGACGATCGCGATCAGGCGACCGGACAGGTCGAAGACCGGCACGTTGCAGAGCGGACGGGGCAGTCCGGCGTCCCACATCCAGACGAGCACCATGCGCACCTCCTGGGGCGAGCGGCAGCCGAGACCGGCGGCAGCCGCGGCGGCCCTGGCGACGGAGACGGCGGTCCACCCCCGACGGCGTTCGACGTACGCCCGGAACTCGGCGATCGAGACAAGGCCGGCGGCGATGCCCATCTCCACGTCGACGATCGCCTGTCGCTCCCGGCCGTGGCGCCTGACCTCGTCGAACAGCGCCCGCTCGGCAACCGTGGTCCAGACCCCGGCGACCAGCTCACGTTCGCGCGGATCGAGCTGGGCCTTGGAGATGAGGACCCGAGGATCCGGGCGGAGGTCGTGACCCCCGGTCACCAGCGGGACCGGGAGGGTCTCGCCCTCGGCACTCGCCGTGCCGTCGAAGAAGCGGCCGCCACGCCATCGCATCGCCGCCCACGCGGTGATCGCGCCGTACGCCCGCATCCGGTGTCCCTGCTCGAGGATCCGCTGATCCACGTGCGCGGGAGCGTCGGCCGGGACGTGGAGACCGGCCGACGTCTGCCGCCACCGCGGGCCCGCGGCCTGGTGGCGGGTCGGCCCCTCGCGTCCGGCGGGGTCGATCCGCACCGGCGCGACGAGGTCGTCCGGTCGGGCGAGACGGGGGTGCCATCGGTGCTGGGTCATGCCCTGACCCCACGACCGGGGTACGACGCCAGGGCCTGCCTCGGGCCGAGGTCTGTGGACGAGTGGACGAGGGGCGCTCCTGTGGACGATTGATGGCCTGGCGGGATACGGCCGGCGCCCGTCCTCCCCACCCCAAGATGTAGTCCGCTGCGAATGACCGCTCGCCGGACCGGGTCGACCGGCCGATTGCAGCGGACTATCGGGACGGGGTGGGGACAGGGCGGGGACAGGGCGGGGACAAAGCGGGGACAGAGCGGAGACACAGCGAGGTGGCGGACACAGTGCCCGCGCGGGGCACAATCACTCTCGTGAGGGCGATCTTCTTCGACGAGGACGACGCGCGGGCGGTCGTCGCGCGGCTGCGGGCCGACGGGTTCGAGGCCCACCTCGAGCGGGAGCGGCTGTCGGGCGAGGACGACGACGAGGACCACCCCTGGGCGGTGCTCAGCGACGCGCCCGCGTTCATGCTCGAGGTGCTCGTCGACACCCACGACGGCTGGCTGGACGAGGAGCCGGAGGACGGTGGGGGACCGGGTGGGGGACCGGGTGGGGAACACCGCGACCCGCCGCCGCCGTTGCACCTGCCGACCGCACCGAAGCGCATCAAGCGCCCCGACCTAGGCTGAGGAACATGACGCAGAACCCCGAGCGCCGCCTGCTGCTCGTCCACGCCCACCCCGACGACGAGTGCATCAACAACGGCGCCACGATGGCGCGATACGTCGACGACGGTGTCGGCGTCACCCTCGTCACCTGCACCGCCGGCGAGATGGGCGAGGTGCTCGTGCCCGACCTGTCCCACCTCGCCTACGAGGAGCAGGGCGGGCTCGGTGACCGTCGCCGCGACGAGCTCGAGCAGGCGATGAAGGTCCTCGGGGTGACCGACCACCGCTTCCTCGGCGGCTTCGGCCGCTTCCACGACTCCGGCATGGCGTGGCACGACGAGGGTCACGCGATCCCGGCCGAGGAGATCCCCGCCAACGCGTTCTGGCACGCCGACCTCACCGAGGCCGCCGACGAGCTCGTCAAGGTGATCCGCGTGGTCCGCCCGCAGGTGCTCGTCACCTACGACCAGTTCGGCGGCTACGGCCACCCCGACCACATCCAGGCCCACCGGGTCGCGATGTACGCCTCCCAGCTCGCCGCGGTGCCGTCCTACCGCCGCGAGCTCGGCGAGCCCCACGACATCGCCAAGGTCTACTGGACCGCGATGAGCGAGTCGCGGATGCGCGCCAGCCTGCGCGCGCTGCGCGAGGCCGGCGACACCGAGACGTTCGCGGGGATGGAGCCGGACGGCAAGCTGCCGCCGTTCGTGACCCCCGACGAGCTGATCAGCGCACGCGTGGACGGCGCGGCGACCGTGCAGCGCAAGATGGAGGCGCTGGCCAAGCACGAGACCCAGGTGCGGACCGACGGCCACTTCTTCGCCGGCGCGGAGAGCGGCCACTCGTGGTGGTCGGAGGAGTTCTACCGCCTCGCCAAGGGCACCCCGGGGCCGCTCGACGCCGACGGGTTCGAGGACGACCTGTTCGCCGGTCTGTGAGGCTGCTGCTCGGCCTCCTCGGCGGTGGCGTCGCAGCCGCGGTCGGGGTCGCCTCGGGCGCGGCCGGCGTCGTCCTCCACCTCCGCTGGTGGGGGCTGGTCCTCGCCCTCGCGACGGCCGTCGCCGTGCTCGGCTGGCTGCCTGCCGGAGGGGCCCGGGTGGCGTTCGCGCTGGGCTGGTGTGTCCCGGTCCTGCGCGGCGCGCTGGAGAGTCCCGGCGGCGGGTTCCTCGTCGGTGCCGACGCGGCCGGGTGGTCGCTGCTGGCCGGCTCGGCGGTGCTGCTCGTGGCGGCGGTGGCGACCGTACGCAGTCCTCGTCGGGCGTCCCGGGGGCGCGCCGACGATCCGGGACTTCGAGGCCTGCCCTCCTAGACTCGCCGCGTGCCGAAGAACCAGACCAGTGCCACGCAGCCCCGCGAGAAGGCGGGCGCCAAGGTCGTGCTGTGGCTGCTCCTCGGGCTCGGCGTGCTGTTCGGCGGGCTCTACGTCGCCGCGCACTACGTCGCCGGGGACAAGGTCCCGCGCAACACCACCGTGTCCGGCGTCCGCATCGGCGGGCACCCGCAGGACGAGGCCGCGGAGCGCCTGCGCGCCGGGCTCGCCGACCGTGTCGCCCGCGAGATCCCGACGACCGTCGACGGTGAGCAGGTGGCGGTCGACCCGGCCCTGGCGGGCCTGTCGGTCGACTACGACGCCTCGGTCGCCGAGGCCGGCGGCGAGCGGAGCTGGGACCCGGTCCGGCTGTGGAACTACTTCACCGGCGGTGACGCCTTCGAGGCCGAGGTGGAGGTCGACGAGACCGCCTACAACACCTTCCTCACCGGGCTCGACGAGCAGTACGGCACCGCGGCCCGTGACGGCGCGATCACCTTCGACGGCGCCGAGATCCGGACCCGGCAGGCCCGCACGGGCCAGGCGCTCGACCCCAGCGACACCCTCGTCGCGCTCGAGGAGGCGTTCCTCGAGGAGAGCCCCGACCCGGTCGCCCTCGAGATGGCGGAGGTCGCGCCCGCGATCGACGCGGGCGACGTGCAGGAGGCGCTCGACGGGTTCGCCTCGCCGGCGGTCGCAGCGCCGGTGACGCTCGCCTTCGAGGGGTCCCAGGTCAAGCTCTTCCCCGCCGACTACACCGCGGCCATCACGCTCGCCCCCACCGACGGTGAGCTCGTCGCGACCCTCGACGCCGCCCGGCTGACCGAGGTCGTCGGTGGCAAGGTCACGCAGGGCGCGCCGGTCGACGCGAGCGTGGCGCTGGTCGACGGCACGCCGCAGGTGGTGCCCGCCAAGCCGGGTGTCACCTTCGACCCCGCCGAGCTCGAGGCGGGCTTCCTCGCCGCGGCCGCTGCCCCGCAGGGGGAGCGTACGCTCGCGCTCTCCGCCCAGGTCGCCAAGCCGGCCTTCACCACCAAGGACGCCCGTGCCCTGCGGGTCCGCGAGCGCGTCTCGTCGTTCACCACCTACTTCCCCTACGCCGAGTACCGCAACGTCAACATCGGCCGCGCCGCGGAGATCGTCGACGGCACGCTGCTCAAGCCGGGGGAGACCTTCTCGCTCAACGGCATCGTCGGCGAGCGCACCGAGGCCAACGGCTTCACCAAGGGCTACGTCATCAACGACGGCATCCTCGTCCAGGACCTCGGCGGCGGCGTCTCGCAGATGGCCACCACGCTGTTCAACGCGATGTTCTTCGCCGGTCTCGAGGACGTGGAGCACAAGCCGCACTCGTTCTACATCGACCGCTACCCCGTCGGCCGGGAGGCCACCGTGGCGTGGGGCGCGGTCGACCTGCGCTTCACCAACGACACCCCGTACGGCGTGCTCATCGACACCTCGTTCACCGACTCCACGCCGTCGTCGTCGGGCGCGGTGACGGTGACGATGTACTCGACGAAGTACTGGGACATCACGACCACCACCGGCCAGCGCTACAACCTGACCGAGCCGAAGACCCGGCGCATCAACGACCTCACCTGCCACCCCAACGAGGGCTACGGCGGCTTCGACATCGATGTCGTGCGCTACTTCCGGCCGGTCGGCGAGAACACGGAGACCCGCGAGGACGAGGTGTTCACGACCACCTACATCCCCAGCGACACGGTGATCTGCACCAACCCCGACGCCGTCGACGAGTAGGGCCGTGCCGCCACGGTGCATCTAGGGTCGCGCCCATGCTCCTGCACCTGCGGCTCACCGTCCCGAGCCATCTCAGCGAGGCCGTCGTGGACCTGCTGCGCCACGACGACCGCTCCGCCAACCTCGTCGTCGTCCGGGGAGCCTCCCTCTCCCCGGAGGGCGACCTGGTCGAGTGCGACGTCGCCCGCGAGCTGGCGGGCGAGGTGATCGGCCGGCTCAAGGAGCTGGGTCTGCACGAGGCCGGCGGCATCGCGGTGAGCACGCCGACCAGCACGCCGTTCGCCGCGGCGCGGCGCCTGGGTCGCATCGCTCCGGGCGACCCCGACGACGCCGTCCTCTGGGACGCGGTGATCGAGCAGTGCCACGCCGCGAGCCGGGCCACGATCTCCTACTACCTGTTCTTCGTGCTGGCGACCCTCCTCGCCGCGATCGCGGTCATCACCGACTCGGCCGTGCTGGTCATCGGTGCGATGGTGGTCGGGCCCGAGTTCGGCACGGTGGCGGCGATCGCGACGGGCCTGGTCTTCGGGCGCCGGGGGCTCACCGCCACGGCGCTACGGCTGCTGGTCTCGGGCATCGTGGTGTCGGTCGTCGTGGTGGCGCTGCTGAGCCTGGTCGCCGGGCTCACCGGCCTGATCACCGCCGACATGGTCACGCGCCCGCGCCCCCAGACCGGCTTCATCTGGCACCCCGACCGCTGGTCGTTCATCGTCGCCCTCATCGCTGGTGCCGCGGGCGTGCTCGCCATGACGACCGCCCGCGCCAACGCGATGTTCGGCGTCTTCATCTCGGTCACCACCATCCCGGCCGTCGGCAACCTCGCCCTCGCGCTCGGGGTGTGGGCGCCCTCGGAGCTCCGCGGGTCGGCCGCCCAGCTGGCCGTCAACCTCGCGGGCATGGTGCTCGCCGGAGCCGTGGTGCTGGTGCTGCAGCGCCTGCTGTGGGTCCGTACGCTCGCCGCCGCCCAGCGGTTGTTCGACCGCGATCCGGCTGGGGCGGACCGGGTCGACAGGGCGTGAGGCCCGCCGTCAGTCCCGCGCGGCTGCCCGGGCGGTGATGGCGAGGACCGCGACGGCCGCGAGCGCTGCGACGACACCGACCAGGGTCGAGGCAGGCTCGTCGGTGAGCCGGCCCACGGCGATCCAGGCCAGGCCCCAAGCGGCCGCCGCGGCGAAGGTCCACCGGGGGCCGGTCCGGGCGACGACGACGGCCGCGACCGCCACCACGACGGCGATGACCGCCGCGGCCACCAGCGCCCCGGACGTGGCGGAGGGCTCGACACCGTCCGCGACGAGCGTCGCGGTGATGTTGGCGCAGGTCGCCACGGCCACCCAGCCGAGGTAGAGGCCGAAGGTCCCGTCGACCACCACCCGCTGCACGAGCGACGGCGCGGGGCCGAGGTCCGCCAGCCGCTGCACGAGCACGCCGAGGACGCCGACGAGGCCGAGGATGACCACCACGCTCGCCCACAGCCACCCCTGCTGGGTGACGAGCAGCCAGGCGGCGTTGAGCACCATCGACGCGGCGGCCAGCCAGCCCGTGCGCCGTGCTCGCGGGTCGGCGGTCGACGCCGGCAGCCACTGCCACACGGTGTAGGCGGCCAGCCCGGCGTAGATCACCGACCAGATGGAGAACGCCGGCCCCAGCGGTGCGAGCAGCGTCGCGTCGGCGGCGAGCGCGCCGCCCGAGGACTCCTCGACACGGGTGCCGATGACGCCGACCCCCACGAGGGTGCCGACGATGCAGAAGACCTCGGCCAGCGTGACGACGACCTGGCGGGCGCGGTCGGATCCGGCCGTGGGAGGTGCGGTGCGATGGGTGGTGGTCACGCCGCCATCCTGCACGAGCGCCGGTGAGCCCGGCGCCGGTGAGACTAGGGCCGGTGAGCCTGGGGCCGGACGGCGAGGTAGCGGTTGCTGTGGTGGGTGACGAACCCGAGGCGCCCGTACGTCGCGAGCGCGGCCGCGTTGTCGACCTCGACGTGCAGCCACGCGGTCGTCGCGCCGAGCGAGGCGCCCCAGTCGAGCAGGTCGGCGATGACCGCCGTGCCGAGCCCCTCGCGCCGGCGGGCCGGGTCCACCTCGACGGTGTGCAGCCCGACCCAGTCGCCGTGGACGTACGCCTCGCCGCGCGCCACGACCGCCCCGTCGAGGGTGTCGTCGACGAGCTCGACCACGCACGACGAGACGCTCTCGGTGAGCACGGTCGTGTCGAGGCCGCGTCCGGCGGCGCGGAGGGCCTGCGACGTCGGCGCGACCTGGAAGTGCGAGTCGCCGCCCGCCACCGGGACCCAGCCCAGCGACCGGAACCAGCGCTCGTAGCTCGAGCGCTGCTCCACCTGGACCATCGGCACCTGGCCGCGCGCGTCGTAGAACCGGCGGACCTCGTTGGTGGCGTGGGTCAGCGGCATGTCCGCGTCACCCATGGCGAGGGCGGAGTTGGCGCGCTTGCGCGGACGGTCACCCGGCGCCGCGGGCCGGGCGCGGAGCACCCAGGCGCCGAGGTCCACGCGCTCCGTGTCGGGCCACAGGCCGAGCCCGTGGCCCTCGGCGTCGCGGGCTGACACGCGGGCGCGTACGGACGCGCGCGGCGGCACGGGCTTGCCGGTGACGACCTCGGCGAGGGGGATGGTCACGGGCCCGTGGCCCTCCCGGTCGACGGTGAGGGAGTCCCCGCCCCACGCCGTGCAGGTGCCCAGCACGTCGCTCGCCCGGCCGTCGGGCAGCAGGTGGCGTACGACGACGCGCTGGCCGACGACGTGCGGTCCGAGCGCGTGGCGACCCGTTGCCGTCTCGCCGGCCGTCCGGTCGGCCGTCTCGTCGGCGTGGGGTTCTGACGTGTCGGGCACCCGCCGGATACTAGAGTGAACCGACACGTTCCCCCATCCGTGCCCACCCGCCTTCAGGAGGACCTGGTGACCTACGTCATCGCCCAGCCGTGCGTCGACCTCAAGGACCGCGCGTGCGTCGACGAGTGCCCCGTCGACTGCATCTACGAGGGCAAGCGGATGCTCTACATCCACCCCGACGAGTGCGTCGACTGCGGCGCCTGCGAGCCGGTCTGCCCGGTCGAGGCGATCTTCTACGAGGACGACACCCCGGAGGAGTGGAAGGGCTACTACGACGCCAACGTCCACTTCTTCGACGACCTGGGCTCGCCCGGTGGCGCCGCCAAGATGGGCGTCATCGACAAGGACCACGAGCTCGTCGCCGCGCTGCCCCCGCAGGAGCACGACGAGTGACCTGCTCCCTCGGTGGTTGAGGTGCGAGCGGAGCGAGCCTCGAAACCACTCGTTTCCCAGCGCCTCCCCGACTTCCCGTGGGACAAGCTCACGACGTACGCCGCGACGGCGCGCGCCCATCCCGACGGGGTCTGCGACCTCTCGGTGGGCACGCCAGTCGACCCCACGCCCGCCGTCGTCCAGGACGCGCTGCGGGCGGCGGCCGACTCGCCGGGCTACCCGACGACGATCGGGCTCGAGGCCACCCGACAGGCGGCGATCGACTGGCTGGCGCGCCGCCACGGCGTGACGGGGCTCGGCCTCGACGGCGTGCTTCCCGTGACGGGTTCCAAGGAGCTCATCGGCTCGATGGCGCTGCACCTCGGCATCGGTCCGGGTGACCTGGTCGGCTACCCCGCCCTCGCCTACCCGACCTACGAGGTGGGCGCCGCCCTCGCCGGCGCCGACAGCCTCGCCACCGACTCGCTCGCCGCGTTCGGCCCGCGCACCCCGCGGCTGCTGTGGCTCAACAGCCCGGCCAACCCGACCGGCCGGGTGCTCCCGCTCGACCACCTGCGCAAGGTCGTCGACTGGTGCCGCGAGCGCGGCACCGTCCTCGTCTCCGACGAGTGCTACATCGAGTGCGCCTGGTCCGACGACCCCGCCGACACGCCGCTGTCGATCCTCGACCCGCGGGTCAACGGCGGCTCGCTCGACGGCATCCTCGCCGTCCACTCGCTCTCCAAGCGCTCCAACCTCGCGGGCTACCGCTGTGCCTTCCTGGCCGGCGACCCCGCGCTCGTCGGCGAGCTGCTCGCGGTCCGCAAGAACCTCGGCCTGCAGATGCCCGGCCCCCAGCAGCGCGCGATGATCGCCGCGCTCGACGACGACGCCCACGTCGAGGAGCAGCACGCCCGCTACGCCGCCCGCCGGACGCTCCTGCGCGGCGCGCTCGAGGCCGCGGGCTTCCGCATCGACCACTCCGAGGCCTCGCTCTACCTCTGGGCCACCCGCGACGAGGACTGCTGGCGCACCGTCGCCGCGCTCGCGGAGCAGGGCATCCTCGTCGCGCCCGGCGAGTTCTACGGCGCGGCGGGCCGCCGGCACGTACGCGTCGCCTTCACCGCCACCGACGAGCGCGTCGCCGCGGCGGTCGCCCGCCTCACCGCCTGAGCCCGATCTCGCGGACTTGTCAGGCGCTCCCTGCACGTGTCGGCCCGTGCACGACCTGACATGTTCAGCGATCCCCGGTCAGCCGCGGATCACTGACGGAGGCGCTGTGCGGGCTCGCGACACGCCCGGGCGTCGCAGGAGGGGTTGACAGGAGCACGTGAGCACCGTCACGGTTGTAACCGGTTTCAGTAACCGGTTTCAGACCTCGGGAGGTGTTCGATGGCGTCGACGATCCGAGACGTGGCCCGGAGCGCTGGCGTGTCCATCGCCACCGTCTCCCGTGCGATGCGCGAGCCCTCGATCGTCAGCGGCGAGACGCTCCGCCGTGTCCGCGAGGCGGCCGAGCAGCTCGACTACACGCCCTCCCAGCTGGGGCGCCAGCTCGCCGAGCGCCGCCACGGCGCGAACGGCATCGTCTTCCCCGACCTGTCGGGTCCCTACTACGGCGAGGTCGTCGTCGGCTACGAGGACGTCGCGTCCGAGCTCGGCCGCGCCGTCCTCATCCTCGCCACGCACGGCCGACCCGCGGCCCGGGAGCTGATCACCCGGCTGGCCGGTCGCTGCGACGGGCTGGTGGTGCTCGGCCACACCGTCACCGACGACGTGCTCCTCGAGCTCGTGGAGCGCGGCGTCCCGCTCGTCACCGTGGCCCGCCCGGTCGTCCCCGGCGTCGACTCCGTCACTGCCGAGAACCACCGCACCGCCCACGCCCTCGCGACCCACCTGGCCGCCTCGGGCGCTCGCTCCGTGGTCTTCCTCGGCAACCCCGACCGCTCGCCCGACGTCACCGAGCGCCTCGCCGGGCTGCGCACCGGCGCGGTCGCGGCGGGGCTCGAGGTCAGCGAGCTGCGCGTCGAGACCATGGACGAGCAGGGCGGCGCCGTCGCCGCCGAGCACCTGTGCCAGCAGCCGGGCGCCCTGCCCGACGCGATCGCCTGCGCCAACGACGAGCTGGCGCTCGGCCTGATGGCCGGCCTGCGCGAGCGCGACGTCGTCATCCCGCGCGACGTCCTCGTCACCGGCTGGGACGACGTGATGGCCGCTCGCTACGCCGAGCTGACCACCGTGCGCCAGCCCCTCCGCGACCTCGGCGCCACGGCTGCCCGGTTCCTCGACGACCTGGTCGCCGGTCGCCGGACCGAGCAGCGCATCGAGGTCCTCCCCACCGAGCTCATCGTTCGATCCAGCAGTTCCCCCCGCGAAAGGTAAGAACATGACCACCCACATCCGACGCACCGCACGCGCGGGCGCGATCCTCGGCCTGGCCTCCCTGGCGCTCGTCGCCTGCGGCCGTGACGCCGGCAGCGACGCGCCCGTCGAGCAGGGCGAGGCCATCGGTGACGGCAAGGCCACCGGCACGATCGAGGTCTGGGCCATGGGCACCGAGGGCGAGGTGCTCGGCGACTTCGCCGAGGCCTTCGCCGAGGAGAACCCCGACGCCGAGGTCGAGGTCACCGCCGTCCCGTGGGACAGCGCCCACGACAAGATCGCCAACGCGATCGCCGCCGGCGAGACCCCCGACGTGACGCTCGTCGGCACGACGTGGATGGGCGAGTTCGCCGAGTCCGGCGGCCTCGACCCGCTCCCCGAGGACCTCGTCGACTCCGCCGCCTTCTTCGACGGCGCCTGGGGCAGCACCGAGGTGGGCGGTACGTCGTACGGCGTGCCGTGGTACGTCGAGACCCGCGTCCTGTACTACCGCAAGGACCTGGCGGCGAAGTCCGGCTGGGACGAGGCGCCCGCCACGTGGGACGAGCTCAAGCAGTTCACCACCGACCTGCAGTCCAAGGGCGGCGCGGAGTACGGCATCCAGCTCCAGGCCGGCAACACCGGCTCGTGGCAGACGGTGCTGCCGTTCGCGTGGAGCAACGGCGTCGCGGTGACCAACGACGAGGGCACCGAGTACACCATCGACAGCCCGGAGATGGTCGAGGCCCTCGACTACTACACGTCCTTCTTCGAGGAGGGCGTCTCGCCGACGCGGATGCTCGACCCGGGCGAGCTCGAGAGCGGCTTCGCCGACGGCACGTACGGCTCGTTCATCTCCGGCCCCTGGCACACCGGGCTGGTCGAGGAGCAGGGTGTCGACGAGGACGAGTACGGCGTCGCGCTGCTGCCGGGCGTCGACAGCGCGGGCGGCACGTCGTTCGTCGGCGGCGGCGACCTCGCGGTGTTCTCCGACTCCGACAACAAGGAGAGCGCCTGGAAGTTCGTCCAGTGGCTCGCCGACCCGGCGACCCAGCAGGGCTTCTACGACGAGGTGGGCGACCTGCCCGCCGTGTCTGAGTCGTGGGAGACCGGCGAGCTCTCGGAGGACCCGCAGCTGGCCGTCTTCGGCGAGCAGCTCGACAACGCCCTCGCCCCGCCGGCCGTGCCGACGTGGGAGGAGGTCGCCACCGTGATCGACGGTGAGGTCGAGAAGGCCACCAAGGGTGCCACCTCGGTCGAGGACGCCGTGGCGGAGATGCAGCGCCAGGCGGAGCAGATCGGCACCGGTCTGTGACATGAGCACCGTCGCGACCCGCACCGGCACCCGCACGAGGCACGTGGACCCCACGCGGCGGCAGCAGGCCGTCGCCGCGTGGGCCCTCGCCCTGCCGTTCGTGCTGCTGTTCGCGGTGTTCAGCCTCGGCCCCGTGCTCGCGAGCCTGGGGATGAGCTTCACCGACATGCGGCGCACCGACATCCGCGACCCGTTCGCGGTCAACCCGGTCGGCCTGGACAACTACGTCCAGCTCGTGCAGGACCCGCTGTTCCGCAAGGTCACCCTCAACACCCTGCTCTACCTCCTGCTCGGTGTCCCGCTGACGATGGCGGTGGCCCTCCTGGTCGCCGTCGGCATCAACCGGGTCGAGCGGTTCCGCGGGTTCCTCCGCGTGGGCTACTACCTGCCCGTCGTGACGAGCATCGTCGCGGTGTCGGTGGTCTGGAAGTTCCTCTACCGTGACAACGGCGGCCTGTTCAACACCATCCTCGGCTGGGTCGGGATCGACGGCCCCGGCTGGCTCGACAGCACCACGCTGGCCCTGCCGTCGCTGGTCCTGATGGCCGTGTGGCGCAACTTCGGCACGCTGATGGTCATCTTCCTGGCCGGCCTCCAGACCATCCCGCAGGAGGTCAACGAGGCGGCCGAGGTCGACGGGGCCAGCGGCTGGTCGCGGTTCCGCCACGTCACGCTGCCGATGCTGCGACCGACCCTGCTGTTCGGCGCGGTCATCACCGGGCTCGGCTACCTCCAGTTCTTCGAGGAGGCGTTCGTCATGACCAAGGGCGGCCCGCTCGACTCGACCCGGTCGGCCACCTACTTCACCTTCGACCAGTTCGGCTTCGGCAACTACGGCTACGCCGCGGCGGCCAGCTACCTGCTCTTCCTCGCCGTCGTGCTGCTCACCTGGGTGCAGTTCCGCTGTCTGGGCGAGCGCGACGAGACGACAGTGAAGGGAGCGAAGCGATGAGCACCCTCACCGCTGAGAAGCAGGCGGCGCCGCCGAAGGCCCCGGCGTCGCGCGACGGAGGGGAGTGGCGGCGTACGCCGACCTGGCTCTACGGCGTGCTGTTCGCCGGCCTGTTCCTGGTCGTCGTCCCCTTCGTCTGGATGCTGCTCTCGAGCCTGAAGCCCGAGGCCGAGGTGCGCGCGGTCCCGCCGACCTGGTGGCCCGAGACGATCACCCTCGACAACTACTCCACGCTGTTCACCAAGCTCGACTTCCCGACGTACTTCCTGAACTCGGCGATCGTCGCGCTGGCCGTCACGGCCGGCAACATGGTGTTCTGCTCGATGCTGGGCTACGCGCTGGCCAAGCTCGACTTCCCCGGCAAGAAGGCGCTGTTCGCGATCGTGCTGGGCACCCTGATGATCCCGGGCGTCGTGACCTTCGTGCCGCTCTTCGTGCTGACGACCAACATCGGGCTGTCCAACACGCTGCTCGGGATGGTCCTGCCGTTCCTGGCCGGTCCGTTCGGCGTCTTCCTGATGCGCCAGTTCATCCAGGCGCTTCCCGACGAGCTCATCCAGGCGGCCCGCATCGACGGCGCCGGCGAGCTGAGGATCTTCTTCTCGGTGATCCTGCCGCTGTGCGGACCCGCGCTCGCGACGCTCGGGATCCTGACGTTCCTCACGTCCTGGAACAACTTCCTCTGGCCGCTCGTGGTGGCGCAGACCGAGGAGAAGTACACCCTCCCGGTCGCCCTCGCGCTCTACTCCGTCGGCCAGAACGCCACGCAGTACGGACTCCTGCTCGCCGGCTCGGTCGTCGTCGTGCTGCCCGTGCTCGCCATCTTCCTGGTCCTGCAGCGCCACATCATGCAGGGCATCGCCATGACCGGAATCAAGTAGGCACCCCGCCACTGACACCGACGCCCCTCTCGGGCAAGGAGGCACCACCCATGAAGATCCGTCCACCCGTCGCGCTCGTCGCGACCGCGGCCCTCGCGGCCGCCGCACTGGCGATCCAGCCGCCCACACCGGCCAGCGCCGGCGACCGCGGCCCGTCCGGGACCCGCGCGGTCCTGGAGGAGTACATGGCCGACAGCTGGGCGTCGATGGCCGCGATGACCGACGAGACCACCGGCCTCCCGGCCGACAACATCGGTGGCGAGCTCGCGGCCTCGACCCGCAGCGGCTACACCTCGCCGACCAACATCGGCGCGTACCTCTGGAGCACGGTCGCGGCCCGCGACACCGGGCTGATCTCGCGTCGAGAGGCGCGCGAGCGGGCGCGTACGACGCTCGAGACCGTCGCCGGGATGGAGAAGCACGAGCCGTCCGGGATGTTCTACAACTGGTACGACCCGGCGACCGGCGACAAGCTGGACGTGTTCCCCGGCGGCGGGCCGATCGAGCAGTTCGCCTCGAGCGTCGACAACGGCTGGCTCGCCACCGGCCTGCTCCTGACCGAGCGGGCGATCCCGGCGCTGAAGCGCGACGCCGCTGCGATCCGTGAGCAGATGGACTTCGGCTACTACTACAACCCGGACGAGGGCATCCGGAAGGAGCCCGGCAGCGACGCCCCGGTCGGCGGCCAGATCCGGGGCGGCTTCTGGGTCGACCCGCCCTCCGGTTGCTCGGTCGCGGGCAACTACCGCGGTGGCGAGGACGTCTACTACACCTGCCACCACTACGGCTCGTTCAACACCGAGCCCCGCATCGCCTCCTACCTCGGCATCGCCGCCGGCCAGATCCCGGCCCGGCACTACTTCGGCACGCTGCGCACCTTCCCGCCGACCTGCGACTGGTCGTGGACCGAGACCAGGCCGACCGGCGAGTGGCACACCTACGAGGGCATCGACGTCTTCGAGGGCACGCTGCCCTACCGGGGCCACCGGCTCGTCCCGACCTGGGGCGGCAGCATGTTCGAGGCGCTGATGGTGCCGCTGTTCGTGCCCGAGGAGACGTGGGGCGCCCGCTCGTGGGGCGTCAACCACCCGCTCTACGTCCAGGCCCAGATCGAGCACGGCATGGACGAGGCCGGCTACGGCTACTGGGGCTTCTCCCCGTCCAACGACCCGGCCGGCGGCTACCGCGAGTACGGCGTCGACCAGCTCGGCATCGACGGCCCCGGCTACACCTCCGACCAGGAGAAGACCTCCTGGGAGCAGGCGTACGAGGGGTGCCCGGACCGTGCCGGCACGCCCGCCCCGGAGACGTACGGCGACGGCGTGGTCACCCCGCACGCGTCGTTCCTCGCCCTGCGGTACGCCCCCGACCAGGCGCTGGCCAACCTCGCGAAGCTGCGCGAGGACTTCGACGCCTACGGCCCCGGCGGCTTCTACGACGCGATCGCGGTCCGCTCGGGGACGGTCTCGAAGAAGTACCTCGCCCTCGACCAGGGCATGGTCGTCGCTGCCCTGGGCAACGCACTGGCCCGCGACTCGCTCCGCCGCTACGTCAGCCGCGGTGCCCTGTCGAAGAAGGTCCGCCCGATGATGGAGCAGGAGGTCTTCACCACGAAGGCCCGCTGACCTCGCGCGTGCACGTCGGCGTCAGTCGAAGACGTCGACGTGCACGTGGTCGCGGTGCTCCAGGATCGCCCGGTCGCCGCCCGAGGACGAGGGGACGCGGTAGTCGCGCCAGCCGTCGCCGGCCCACGACCCGGCGCGCCAGATCCGGTCGTCGAAGATGATCGTCCGGACGTCGAGCCGGTCGGCGTTGGCGACCAGGTAGGACGCCACTGCCCAGCCTCGCTTCTTGTTCTCGGCGTTGACCGGCCGGAAGAAGACGTCGACCGCGCGGCCCTCGTAGTGCGCCGAGCCCTCCATGTGCCCGCTCGACACCCCGCCGGGCTCGAAGCCGCCGAGGGACAGCGTGCCGAAGCGTGCCTCGAGGTCCTCGCGCACCGTCGTCGCGCGGTCGACGAGGCCGGTGGCGTCGATCTCGTCGCTCGCCTCGTCGGCGTCGCCCGGCACGTCGCACCACAGCGCGCCGGGCGAGTTGCCCGTCAGCGCCGACGCCAGCGCGCGGCCGTCCTGCTCGTGGTCGGCGTACGCGTCGGGGTAGGCCGAGCGCTGCACCTCCTGCGCGGCGACGGTGATCTCCATCGAGTCGTAGCCGTCGACCTTCTGCAGCGCGTCGTAGAACGCGTTGGTCGAGTAGACCGGGTCCATCAGCTGCTCCACGGTGCCCCAGCCCTGCGACGGGCGCTGCTGGAACAGCCCGACCGAGTCGCGGTCGCCGTACTCGATGTTGTAGAGCTTCGACTCCTGGTAGGCCGTCGCGAGGGCGATGCTCGCGGCCCGTGCCGGCATCCCGCGCTCGATCGAGATCGCGGTGATCAGCGCGGCGTTCTCGGCCTGCTCGAGGTCGACCTCGACCGTGTGGCCGTCGACCTCGGCGGTGCAGCCGCTGGTGTCGAGGATCCGCGGCACGCCGCCGCGGTCCACCAGGACCAGCGCCGTCGCCGCGGCGCCGAGGGCGACCACCGCCCCGACCGCGGCCGTACGCAGGGACGGCACGGCTAGTTGGCGTGCAGCGCCGCGTTGAGGGCGATGCCCTCGCCCTTCCACGGCACGGCCTCGACGGCGCCGCTGACCGAGTTGCGGCGGAACAGGATGTTGTCGACTCCCGAGAGGCTCGCGGCCTTGACGACGGCGGGCTTGCCGTCCATGTCCGTGACCGTGACCTTGGTGCCGGCCGTGACGTAGCAGCCGGCCTCGACCACGCAGTCGTCGCCGAGGGAGATGCCGATGCCGGCGTTGGCGCCGAGCAGGCAGCGCTCGCCGATGGAGATGACCTCCTTGCCGCCGCCCGACAGCGTGCCCATGATCGAGGAGCCGCCACCGACGTCGGAGCCGTCGCCGACGACCACGCCGCCGGAGATGCGGCCCTCGACCATCGAGGTGCCGAGGGTGCCGGCGTTGAAGTTCACGAATCCCTCGTGCATGACCGTCGTGCCCTCGGCGAGGTGCGCGCCCAGCCGGACCCGGTCGGCGTCACCGATGCGTACGCCGCTGGGCAGGACGTAGTCGACCATCCGCGGGAACTTGTCGACCCCGAAGACCGTGACGTGCTGGCCGCTCGCTCGCAGCCGGGCGCGGGTGGCCTCGAAGCCCTCGACGGCGCACGGGCCGGCGGAGGTCCACACGACGTTGGTGAGCAGGCCGAAGATCCCGTCGAGGTTCTGCCCGTGCGGCTTGACCAGGCGGGCGGAGAGCAGGTGGAGCCGCAGCCACACGTCCTCGGTCGAGGCCGGGGCGTCGTCGAGGTCGGCGATCTCGACCAGGCGCACCTCACGTCGCACGCCACGGGCCTCGTCGTCGCCCTCGAGGGCGGTCAGCTCCGCCGGTGCGTCACCCTCGGTCGCGCCGAGGGCGGGGGAGGGGAACCACGCGTCGAGGACGGTGTCGCCCGAGGAGCCGGTGTGCAGGGTCAGCAGGGCGTAGCCGGAAGCAGCAGTCACGCGCACAGCCTACGGAGGCCGCCCCACCCGCCCGGGTGGTGGCCCACGGCCCCGCGGCTACTGCCCGGCACGCCCGTCGATGCACTCGCGCACGAGGTCGGCGTGCCCGCAGTGACGGGCGTACTCCTCGATCATGTGCACCACGATGTCGCGCACCTCGGTCGGCTCGCCGTGCACGTCGACGACGGCGTCGAGGTCGGTGCGGTCGAGGACCTCTCGGGCATACGCGACCTCCGACTGCCACAGCGCGTGGCTGGCGCGGACGAGGTCGTCGTCGGCGTCGGGGAACGTGAACCCCGCGTCCTCGGCCTCGTCGGCGAACAGCCGCGGGAGGTCCGTCCGGGCCTCGATCACCCGGCGGAACCAGCTCTGCTCCACCCGCGCCATGTGCCGCACGAGCCCGAGCAGCGAGATGTTCGACGGCGGCACCGCCTTCGTCGCGAGCTGCCCGGCGTCGAGGCCGTCGCACTTGAGCGCCAAGGTCTGCCGGTAGTGCTCGAGGTAGCCGACCAGACACTCCTTCTCGCCCCGCGTCGGCCCCATCTGCATCCGCGGGTCCTGGTCGGAGGGGAGCCACATGCCGTCATAACCGGGGTGCGCCATGCCACTACCCAAGCGCACGGTCGTCAGACGGACCAAGCGACTTCTCGCGCCCGGTCCGTCCGACGACGCGCCTCAGCGCTTGACCCGCAGCCTGACCTTCACGGCGCGGCCGGTGCCGTGCCCGTTCTTCGCCTCGGCGACGAGCGTGTAGCGGCCCGGGGCCAGCGAGCGCCCACCGATGCGGCTGGACAGCCGGAGCGTGCGCTCGCCGGCGCGGAACCGCTTGGTGAGCCGGGTGAGCGCCTTCTGGCGGCCGTGCCGCTTGACCAGGATCTTGACCTTCGCGCCCTGGGTGAGCCCGAGCTCGAGCTTCGTGCGCTTCGGGGACCTCACCGAGCCGACGCGGTGGATGGCCTTGCGGCTGCTCGTCATGGTGAGGCCCGGACGCGACCAGGAGACCGACGTGGTGGCGACGCGGGTCGTGGTGTTGCCGGCCTCGTCGGTGACGACGACCTTCGTGGTGTAGACCCCGGGGCGCACGTACGTGTGCTGCACCTTCGCGCCCGGCACCGAGCTGATCTCGTTGAACTGCCACGCGACCGAGACCGGACCCCACGCGTCGGAGGCCGTCACCGAGAACGTCGCGGGACGGTGCGTCTTCGCCCGCGTCGGGACGGTGAGCGCCCCGATGACGGGAGGACGGCCGTCCCAGGTGCGGGTCTGCACGGTGTTGTCCACGCCGTTGATCCGGCTCCACACCGAGGTGAGGTTGCCGTCGCGGTCCCACGCCACCTGCGGCTCGGGTGAGGGGAGCTGGCGGTCGGTGATGGGTCCCGTCAGGTCGTCGACGGCGACCCAGCCCTGGCCTGCGGGGCGGCGGGCCACCTGGACGAACGGCCGCCCGGCCGTGTCCCGGTTGACCCACGTCGCGGCGGTGCTGCCGCTCGCGTCGACGACCAGCGAGACGTCCGAGGCGCCGAAGCCGGGGTAGAAGGAGACCGGGCCGCGCCATGCGCCGTCGACCCGGTCGGAGTAGGCGACGTACGAGCCGGCCGCGACGTCCTGGATCCAGGCGGCGGTCACCCGGCCGTCGGGGAGCGCGACGAGCGAGGCCTGCCCGATCGCGCCGGTCGTGACGGTCTCCGGTGCCGACCAGCTGCCGCCGGCGGCGCGACGGGCGCTGACCAGGCTCCCACCCTCGACGGTCGTGTCGGGCCAGGCGAGGGTGGTGGTGCCGTCGGGTGCGACGGCCACGACCGGGTCCCCGACGTCGTCGGTCGAGGCGACCTCGACGGCGTCGGCCCACGCGCCGCCCGGGGCCCGCGTCGCGGCGCCCACGTGGTCCTCCGGCGCGGGCATCGGCGGGGCACCGCGGTCGTTGCTGCGCCAGGTCACCGCGGCCGAGCCGTCGACGGCGACGTCGAGGTCGGCGCGGTAGGCGTACTGGTCGGCGGGCGAGACGTCCACCGGGCTCGACCAGGTGCCGTCGAGGGCGCGCGTCGCGGCCCGGACGACACCGTCGGCGACCCAGGTGGCCGTCGTGGTCCCGTCCGCGGCGGCGTCGGCCTCGACGTCGAGCTGCGTCGCGGCGCCCACAGCGGTCGTGCCGAGCGGGACAGGCGCCGACCACGTCCCCGAGGTGGACCGGGACGTGGCCAGGACGGTGCTGCCGGCGGCGGACGCCTGCGCCCACACGACGGTCGTCGGGCCCCCTGCGTGCCCGCTGGCGATCGCCGGAGCGGAGACCTCGGTTGCGCGGACGGAGAGGTCGACCGGGTTCGACCAGGCGCCCTGGACGTGGGTGCTCGCGACGAGGCGGTTCGAGGCCCCGCCGGCGGACGCCCTGTCGGTGGCGACCCACACGGCGCTCACCGCCCCGGACGCGTCGGCGCTGACCCGCGCGTCGCGCGCCTGGTCGCTCGTCCCGGACAGCGTGGCGATCGGCGTCCACCCGTCGGGCTCGACGACCGGGGCGGCGACGACCGCCGGGACGGTGGCGAGCGTGCTGCCGGCGAGCGCCACGGCGACGGCGACGGGCGTGGCTGCGCGGAGCGCAGGTCTCATGGTTCTTCCCCCTGTGATGGCGCCGGCGACCTACCGGCGTCCGTACGACGCACAGTGTGCATGTTTTGTTGCGGCCACGTCGTGGGATGTGCCGTGGAAGGCCGGACGTCGACGAATCCGATTGGCGGGCGCCCGAGCCCGCGCCGTACGATCACCGCAGGCGTCTGAGCCGTCATCAGCGGCGAGCCTCGGGAAGAACGGGTACGGCGATCCGGCCGCGGCCCCACTAGAACCCGACGGGTACGGCCCGACACAGCCGCAACGAAGCGGGGGTCCGCAGGATCCCAAGCGAGGTGGTACCGCGGCTCACGTCGTCCTCGTGTCAGCAGACCGAGACGTACGACGCCCCGCAGGAGAGCACCGATGACCTACCCGAAGGTCTCGCACACCGCCCAGGACAACGGCGCCACCACCGTGGCCAGCAGCCCACGCTTCCCGGCGATCGAGGAGGCCGTCCTGGCCTACTGGGAGGCCGACGACACCTTCCGTGCGAGCGTCGAGCAGCGCGACGCCGGCGCCGACGGCGGCAACGAGTTCGTCTTCTACGACGGCCCGCCCTTCGCCAACGGCCTGCCCCACTACGGGCACCTGCTGACCGGCTACGTCAAGGACCTCATCCCGCGCTACCAGACGATGCGCGGCAAGCGCGTCGAGCGCCGCTTCGGCTGGGACACCCACGGCCTGCCCGCCGAGCTCGAGGCGATGCGCCTCAACGGGATCAAGACCACCGACGAGATCGTCGAGCTGGGCATCGAGAAGTTCAACGAGGCCTGCCGCCAGTCGGTCCTGAAGTACACCGGGGAGTGGCGCGACTACGTCACCCGCCAGGCGCGCTGGGTCGACTTCGACAACGACTACCGCACGATGAACCCGGAGTTCATGGAGTCGGTCATCTGGGCCTTCAAGCAGCTCCACGAGAAGGGGCTCGTGTACGAGGGCTTCCGCGTCCTGCCCTACTGCTGGCAGGACGAGACGCCGCTGTCCAACCACGAGCTGCGGATGGACGACGACGTCTACCAGATGCGGCAGGACCCGGCCGTGACCGTCGGCTACGACGTCACCACCGACGGTCCGTTCAAGGGCGTCAAGGTCCTCGTCTGGACGACGACGCCGTGGACCCTGCCCTCCAACCTCGCCGTCATGGTCGGCGAGGACATCGACTACGTCGTGGTCACCTCCGACGGCCCGACCGGCAGCCCGGAGCGCTACCTCATCGCCGAGGCCCGCCTGGCGTCGTACGCCCGCGAGCTCGGCGACGAGCCCGAGGTCACCTGGCGAGGGACGGGCGCCGACCTCGTCGGCCTCGAGTACGCCCCGCCGTTCTCCTACTACGCCGGCCACGAGCGCGCCTTCCGCCTCGTGCCCGCCGAGTTCGTCACCACCACCGACGGCACCGGGCTGGTGCACACCGCCGGCGCCTTCGGTGAGGACGACAAGGTCGTCACCGACCGCGAGGGCATCGAGGCCGTCATGCCGGTCGGCAAGGACGGGCGCTTCACGTTCCCGGTCTCCGACTACGAGGGCATGCAGGTATTCGACGCCAACCTGCAGATCATCGACCACCTCAAGGCCGCCACCCGGGGCGAGGGCCCCGCCGGCTCCGTCACCCCGGGCACCGTCCTCGTGCGCCGCGAGACCTACGACCACTCCTACCCGCACTGCTGGCGCTGCCGGCAGCCCCTGATCTACAAGGGCGTCTCGTCGTGGTTCGTCGAGGTGACCAAGGTCAAGGAGCGCCTCATGGCGCTCAACCAGGAGATCCGCTGGGTCCCCGACCACATCAAGGACGGCCAGTTCGGCAAGTGGCTGGAGAACGCCCGCGACTGGTCGATCACCCGCAACCGCTTCTGGGGCTCGCCCGTGCCGGTGTGGAAGTCCGACGACGAGCACTACCCGCGCGTCGACGTCTACGGCTCCTTCGAGGAGATCGAGCGCGACTTCGGCACGCTGCCGCGCGACAAGGACGGCAACCCGGACCTCCACCGCCCGTTCGTCGACGAGCTGACCCGCCCGAACCCCGACGACCCGACTGGGCAGTCGACCATGCGCCGCGTCACCGACGTCCTCGACGTCTGGTTCGACTCCGGCTCGATGTCGTTCGCGCAGGTGCACTACCCGTTCGAGAACAAGGACTGGTTCGACCACCACTTCCCGGGCGACTTCATCGTCGAGTACATCGGCCAGACCCGCGGCTGGTTCTACACGATGCACGTCCTGGCCGGCGCGATCTTCGACCGGCCGGCGTTCTCGACGTGCCTGAGCCACGGCATCGTCCTGGGCAAC
>JAESGW010000479.1_pt1 | contig 36783 bp, 28 predicted proteins | sample 9269791 | NCBI WGS metagenome assembly JAESGW01 (sample SAMN16773120, study PRJNA677053) | algae metagenome | isolation source: Aphanocapsa lilacina HA4352-LM1 and co-occurring heterotrophs from near cave... | place: USA: Maniniholo cave, near Haena, Kauai, HI | collected 2009-07-28
CGAAGAACCAGAACAGATGCTGGAACAGCACCGGATCGCCGCCACCGTCGGCGGAGAAGAAGGTGGTGCCGAAGTTGCGGTCGGTGAGCAGCATGGTGATGGCGCCGGCAAGCACCGGCAGCGACAACAGGAGCAGGAACACGGTCACCAAAATCGACCAGACGAACAGCGGCATCTTGTGCAGGGTCATGCCCGGCGCGCGCATGTTGAAGATCGTCGTGATGAAGTTGATGGCGCCCAGAATCGACGAGGCGCCGGCCAGATGCAGCGAGAGGATCGCGAAGTCGACCGCCGGTCCCGGATGGCCCGAGGTAGACAGCGGCGCGTAGATGGTCCAGCCCGCGCCGACGCCGTTGGCGCCCGGCTCACCCTCCACGAAGGTGGACATCAAGAGCAGCGCAAAGGAGGCCGGCAGCAGCCAGAACGAGATGTTGTTCATGCGCGGAAACGCCATGTCGGGCGCACCGATCATCAGCGGCACGAACCAGTTGCCGAAGCCGCCGATCATCGCCGGCATCACCATGAAGAAGATCATGATCAGGCCGTGCGAGGTCACGAACACATTGTAGGTGTGGGATTCGTGGAAGAACTGGACGCCGGGATACATCAGCTCGACGCGGATCGCGACCGACATCGCCGCACCGATGATGCCCGCGAAGATCGCGAAGATAAGGTACATCGTGCCGATGTCCTTATGGTTCGTCGAATAGAGCCAGCGCCGCCATCCGGTCGGATTGGCATGCGCGTGGTCGTCATGGGCGTGATCGTGGTGTGTCGCTGCGGTCGTTGCCATTTTGAAATCCTGCCTTGCAGTCCCTTATGGGACCTTTCAGGTCCCGTCGCCCTTGTCCCGATTGCTGCGCGCCTGGAAGGCTACTGCGCAGCCTGCCCAGCCGCGGCGTAGGTGTTCGCCGGGTTGGTCGCATACTTCTTCTTCGCGGCCTCAACCCAGGCTGCGAATTCCTGGTCTTCCACGACCCGCACCGCGATCGGCATGAAGGCGTGATCCTTGCCGCACAGTTCGGAGCACTGGCCGTAGTACATGCCGGTCTTGGTGGCCTTGAACCAGGTCTCGTTGAGACGGCCGGGGATGGAGTCGATCTTGATGCCGAAGGCCGGCACTGCGAAGGCGTGGATCACGTCGGCGCCGGTGGTCTGGACCCGGATCACCTTGTTGACCGGCACCACCATCTCGTTGTCGACGCCGAGCAGGCGCGGCTGCTTGTCAGCCGCCATCAGCGAATCGAATTCGAACTTGCCGTTATCGGGATACGAATAGCTCCAATACCACTGCTTGCCCGTGGCCTTGATGGTCAGATCGGCCTTGGGAATGTCGAGCTGCAGGAACAGGAGGCGGAACGACGGCACCGCAATGCCGACGAGGATCAGCACCGGAATCAGCGTCCAGGCCACCTCGATCAGCGTGTTGTGGGTGGTCTTGGAGGGGACCGGATTGGCCTTGGCGTTGAACTTCACCACCACCATGACCAGGAGTGCCAGCACGAACAGCGTAATCAGCGTGATCAGCACAAACAGGAAATTGTGGAACCAGACGATGTTTTCCATCACCGGAGAGGCAGCTGGCTGCAGCGTGACTTCCCACGGCTGCGGCTGCGCCGCCAAAGCCATCCCGCCGGGCACGAGCGTCATGCCCGCTACCGCCAACCCCAGCAACCGCCGGCCCATCAGGCCCTTCGACATCTTCATGCCGCTCGCGCTCCCTTGAATAAGTCCCCAAAGCATTGCCGCCGGATGGCCGCAAATGCCGCACGATCCGCCCTCACAAACGGCCAACCGGAGGTACTTCAGGAGTACACCTTCAAAAGTACCTGCAACAGTACCTTGGGCCAGATCGTTAGAACGCGTCGAAATCCAGCCTCTCAAACCATAATTCCAAGGCTCTCGCAATGCAGTAGTGGGGGGCCAGGCCATGCGTCACCGGCTATTCGACAGATGTCGGGTTTTCCAGCTAGATCAGGCAAAACCCGCGCCTTTGGCGGCCAGCGCTGCTTGACAGGCGGATTGCCGGATGTAGGCACGGCGAGGGCGTTTCCGGGGCGCGTGATTCGGCTTGCCCTGCGCCCTTTCCGGCGCGAGAAGGGTACGTCGGCTGCCTTCAAGACGCCGTCATTGCGTATCAGTCCGGTTGGTCCCAGTTGCAGAGCGTACGGCCTGGCCGGAAAACTCATGGCAAGGCTGGAGATTTCACCGGTACCGCTGGAACTTTAAGAGGATCGACCCGGATGGGGCGTTCGATACATCAGGCAAGGCATGGCACGGGATCCACTCGCTGGCTCGGCGGCCTGCTCGCGGCCGCACTCCTGTTCGGCCTGACCCAGGCGGCCAGCGCCCAGGGCGCGGTACGCTCGGTCCATGGTGACTGGCAGATCCGCTGCGATACCCCGCCCGGCGCGCAGGGCGAACAGTGCGCCCTGATTCAGAGCGTGGTCGCCGAGGACCGCTCCAACGCCGGCCTCACCGTGATCGTGCTGAAAACCGCCGACCAGAAGAGCAAGCTGATGCGGGTGGTGGCGCCGCTCGGCGTGCTGCTGCCGTCCGGCCTCGGCTTGAAGCTCGACAATCAGGATGTCGGCCGCGCCGGCTTCGTCCGCTGCCTGCCCAACGGCTGCGTCGCCGAGGTGGTGATGGACGAAAAGCTGCTCGGACAGCTCCGGAGCGCCAAAACCGCGACTTTCATTATTTTCGAGACGCCCGAAGAGGGAATCGGCTTCCCGCTCAGCTTGAACGGGCTCGGCGAGGGATATGACAAGCTGCCGTGATCGGCAGCTAGAGCAGCAAGCCCATCAGCACCAGGTTTTCGTAGACGCCCTCGACCAGAATTCGCTTGCGCTGCAGGCCTTCGACGGCGAAGCCGAATTTCTTGTAGAGCTGGATCGCCACCACGTTGTTTTCGCGAACCGTCAGTTCGACCCGGTGCAGCCCAAAAGCCTTTGCCGCGTCGAGCGCCTGTCGGATCAAACGCCCGCCTATTCCCTGCCGGCGGAATTCCGGCAGGATGGCGATGCCGAGAACACCGACATGGGCATAGATCGGCCTCGGGTTCGGCACGATGTCGCACCAGCCGACGACCTGCCCGTCCGACACCGCGACCAGTTGCGGATAACCCTGCCTGATATTGTTGAGAACGAAGGCCCGGGTCTGCTCCGGCGGCGGGGCTTCCAGAAACGCCAGATAGCGCCGCTCGCGGGCGACGAAATCGAGGGCTCGATGAAAGCTTTCGATATGGTCTTGCGTTATCGGAACTATTTCGACTGCAGGCATCGTCTCGGCATCGTGTTGATCGCGCCCCTCGCGGAACGGTCAGGAAACAACTATCTTGCTTATACCACTCCCACAACGGACTGATTTTATGACCAATCCTGCGACAACCTCCCTCCTCGACCGCGCCAACCTCGACCGCGATGCCGTCCGACGCGAGATCGCGCGGGGGCTCGAGGGCGCCGACGATGGCGAGTTGTTCCTGGAATATGGCCAGACTGAAGCATTGGGTTTTGACAATGGGCGGCTGAAGCAGGCGACCTACGACACCAGCCAGGGGTTTGGCCTCCGCGCGGTAAAGGACGACGCGGTCGGTTATGCGCATTCCTCCGACGTCTCGCTGCCGGCGCTGATCCGCGCGGCAGACGCGGTCGCCGCCGTCCGCGGCGGCTACAGTGGCAAATTAGCCAGCGCACCGGCGCACACCAATGTGCGGCTCTATGGCGACGAAAACCCGCTGGATGCGCCGGGGTTTGAGGCCAAGGTGAAACTGCTCGCCGAGATCGACGCCTACGTCCGCGACAAGGACCCGCGGGTGCGGCAGGCCTCGATCAGCCTCGGCGCGACCTGGCAGGTGGTGGAAATCCTGCGTCCCGACGGCGAGAGCTACCGGGACATCCGCCCGCTGGTTCGGGTGAATATTTCCGTGGTCGCCGGCCAGGGCGACCGCCAGGAGAGCGGGAGCAGAGGCTACGGCGGACGCGAGGGCTATGCGCGCTTCATCGAAACCAAGGCGTGGCGCGAGGCTGCCGACGGTGCGATCCGCGAGGCGTTGATCAACCTGGAATCGGTCCCCGCCCCCGCCGGCGAAATGGACGTAGTGCTGGGCGCCGGCTGGCCCGGCGTGATGCTGCATGAAGCGGTCGGTCACGGCCTCGAAGGCGATTTCAACCGCAAGCAGACGTCTGCTTTCGCGGGGCTGATGGGCAAGCAGGTCGCGGCGAAGGGCGTCACCGTCGTCGACGACGGCACCATGGCCTCGCGGCGCGGCTCGCTCTCGATCGACGACGAGGGCACGCCGACCAACCGCACCGTGCTGATCGAGGACGGCATCCTCGTGGGCTACATGCAGGACCGGCAGAACGCGCGGCTGATGAACATGAAGCCGACCGGCAACGGCCGCCGCCAGAGCTACGCCCACGTGCCGATGCCGCGCATGACCAACACCTACATGCTGTCAGGCGGCCGCGACCCCGCGGAAATTCTGGCCTCGGTGAAGAACGGCATCTACGCCGCGAATTTCGGCGGCGGCCAGGTCGACATCACTTCGGGCAAATACGTTTTCCAGTGCACCGAGGCCTACAAGATCGAAAACGGCAAGGTCGGTGCGCCGCTGAAGGGCGCGATGCTGATCGGCAACGGGCCGACCGACCTGCATAGAATTACCATGGTCGGCAACGACCTCGCGCTCGATACCGGCATCGGCACCTGCGGCAAGAACGGCCAGGGCGTGCCGGTCGGCGTCGGTCAGCCGACATTGCGGATGGAAAAGATCACGGTCGGAGGAACCGGCTAGTGAGCGACGCCAAGGAAATATCCCCCGCCAAGCCTGCGAGTTGGCGTGCGCAGGCCGTGCAGCTTGCGGCGATCGTCGCCGTCGTTTTCATCGCCAAGGGCGCGATCGCCGAGCCGTTCTATGTGCCGTCAGGCTCGATGGAGCCGACGCTGTTGATCGGCGACGCGCTGTTGGCGTCGAAATACCCCTATGGCTACGGCGCGGCTTCGCTGCCGATCCAGATCGCGCTGCCGGAAACCGGCCGGCTGTTCGGCGAGACGCCGAAGCGCGGCGACGTCGTCGTGTTCCGCTGGCCCGGCGACCGCGCGCAGGCCTGGGTCAAGCGCGTCGTGGGATTGCCGGGCGACCGCATCCAGATGCGCCAGGGCCAGCTCTTCATCAACGACCATGCCGCCTCGTTGCAGCCCGACGGCGTCGGCGAGGCCGAGAACGATCGCGGCGGCAGCGAGCGCGCCTACCGCTTCATCGAAACGCTGCCGAACGGCGTCAGCCACGCGATCTTCAAGATCCGCGACAATGGCCGGCTCGATAACACGGCAGAAGTGACGGTGCCGGCGGGAAACCTTTTCGTCCTCGGCGACAACAGGGACAACTCCGCCGACAGTCGCGTCGCAGTGCGCGGCGGCGGCGTCGGCATGCTCCCGATCGACAATCTGATCGGCCGGGCCGACGCCGTGGTCGGCTCCTGGGATCTCGGCATGCGCAGCCAGCCGGTATGGACATGGCCGTCGGGCTTTCGACTGGCGCGGTTTTTCACCTCGGTGCATTGATTGAAATAGCGCCGCGCGGACAGCCGTGACCTTCGACGACGTCAGAGAAATCGCGCTGGCGTGGCCGGAGGTCGAGGACGGCACTTCCTACGGCACGCCGGCGCTCAAGGTCCGCAAGAAGCTGCTTGCGCGGCTGAAGGAAGACGAAGAAGGCGGTCGCGCCGGTCGATTCATAAGCTTTCCCATCCTTGCGAGCGATCATGGACCGAGACCAATTCCTCGCGGCCGCCTTGCGCAATCCCGTCAACGAAATCATCGCCGAAAAATTACTTGAGTTGAAACTTCCCGACGCGTGGCTGGTTGCCGGCTGCCTGGTACAGAGCGTGTGGAACGTGCTGACCGAGCGCGCGGTCGATTACGGCATCAACGATTACGACGTGTTCTATCTCGATGCCGACAGGTCATGGGAAGCGGAAGACAATGTCATTCGCACGTTGGCGACGCGTTTCGCCACACGATCACCGTGCTGCCAGCGAAATGAGCCGTCCTTACCGCACCACACCCGATGTGAACCCCGCCTTGCGTCGCGGCGGCTTGATGTCTTTCTTCAGGAAGCAATGTGCTTCCCTGCCGGCATAACCCGGCCGCGCGTAAGTCCAGGCGCGGCACTGTTTGTCGGCGGCACAGGCGGCCTTGCAGGCATCGTCGCCTTCGCTGCTCTTGAGGTCGAAACTCTTGTAGTCGCCGCCGAACCGGTCAATCGAGGTCTCGACCGCGCCGTTGCGCGGCTCGACCACGCCGGCGCCGCGCACGCCGGACACGCAGCAATTATTCTGCACCCGCGCCGGCACGCTGCTCTTGAGCCAGCAGACCGCGCCGCTGGTGATATCGGTCGGATAGTTGAAGCTCCAGGCCCTACAGCGCCGGTCGCGCTCACACACCAGCGCACAATCCGCCGGATCGCCCGAGATCACGGGCGCGCTCACATAGTCGCTGCCCGGCCGGTCAAAATTGGCCTGCGCCAGCGCCGGGCGCGCGGATACGGCCGCTGCCAGGAAGGCGAGCGCCACCACACACGCCCTGAGCAGGCGATCGATCTCCATTTCCGAGGCTTTCAAATCCGCGCTTTGTCGTGGGTAGTATTTGAACGCCATCAACCTGTACGGCGGATGAACGGCTCAGGATCTAGGCAACCCATTCAACTAAAACGCGTATTCCTGATAGGCTGGTTCCACGGAGCCGCCCCAGGGGCCGTTGAACTTCTCCAGCATCTCTTCAGCCGGGGTCCGGCCCGATTCAAGGATATGCTGCAGGGGTTCGAGGTAGCGGCTCTCGTCGCGGCCGAAATGATCTGCCCGGTTACGCCGCCGCAAGCCTGCATGGGACAGTTTCAGGCATTCCTGGGCGATCTCGAACAAATAGCGATCCTTGATCCTGGCCTTGAAGCCGAAGCGGGGAACGTCATCGCGCAGCGCTTGGCGCTCCGCCGCGTTCCAGTGGCTGACCAGTTCCCAGGCCGCATCCAGGCTATCGTTGTCGTACAGCAGGCCGACCCAGAACGCCGGCAGCGCCGGCAGCCGGTCCCACGGCACGCCATCGGCGCCGCGCATTTCCAGGTAACGCTTGAGGCGCACTTCCGGAAAGATCGTGGACAGATGATTGGCCCAGTCCGACAGCGTCGGACGTTCGCCGGGAAACAGGTTGTTGCGGCCCTCGAAGAAGGCACGGAACGAGGAGCCCGCGACGTCGATATAGGTGTCGCCGCGCTTGATGAAGTACATCGGCACGTCGAGCGCGTAATCGACCCAGCGCTCGAATCCCATACCGTCTTCGAACACCCACGGGATCATGCCCGATCGCGCATTATCGGTGTCGCGCCAGATCTCGGAGCGGAAGGAAAGAAATCCGTTCGGTTTGCCTTCGGTGAACGGCGAATTGGCGAACAGGGCAGTCGCCACCGGTTGCAGCGCCACCGAGACGCGGAGCTTCTTGACCATGTCGGCTTCGGAGGAGAAGTCGAGATTGGTCTGCACCGTGCACGTCCGGTACATCATGTCGATGCCGTACTGGCCGACCTTCGGCATGTAGTTGGTCATGATCTTGTAGCGGCCCTTGGGCATGACCGGGATCTGCTCGCGCGACCATGACGGCGTCATGCCGAGCCCGAGGAAGCCGATTCCCAATGGCGTCGCGATCTCGCGCACCTGCGCCAGATGCGCCATCAGTTCGGACTGGGTCTGATGCACGGTCTCGACCGGCGCTCCGGACAATTCGAACTGCCCGCCGGGCTCCAGCGAAATCGCGCCGCCGCCGGTGACGTCGTACAGCCCGATGATGTTGCCGCGCTCCATGATCGGCTCCCAGCCGAGCAGAAGTTGCATACCCTCGAGCAGCGCGCCGATGCCGCGCGCGCCCTCGTACGGCACGGGCTGAAGGCCTTCCAGCGTGAACGGGGTCTTCTCGTGCTCGGTGCCGATGCGAAATTCGGACGGCGGCTTCACACCCGCCTCCAGCCACGCCACGAGTTCGTCGCGCGATTGCAGCGGCGTCATATCGATCTGGTCACGCGCCATAAAAAATCCGGATCCCTGGCGATTCGATCGAACGCGCCGTGTGGCTGGAAATCATGCGGACGGCATCGTCCGCAAGAACGAAAAATATCGCGGCAGTCATCGCGCAGGCACGCTGTCTCGGGCAGCGGCCGCCTTGACGTCCCCGCAGGAGCAGCCCAGCCGGTCGAGCAGACCGCAGAGCTTCATGGCATCGGCATCGGACAGCTTGGAGCCGACGTGCTTTTCGATCGCGGCCGAGTAGGCACTCCACATCTTCTTCTGCAGCTCGCGCCCGGTCTCGGTGATCTCGACGAACTGCCCGCGCTTGTCGATCTTGCATTCGCGCCGCGCCGCCAGCCCCTCGTCCACCAGACGGTCGATCAGCCGAGAGGTCGAATATTGCGGGATAAGCATCTGCTTTTCCAGTTCAACCGGGCGCATCTCGCCGGAGGGCGCGCGCGACAATTCGAGCAGCGCGTCATACCAGGCCAGCGGCGGGAAACCGGCCTTCTTCAGATCCTGCTCGACAGCGTCCAGCACCCGGCTCTGCACCCGCATCAAGCGGATCCAGGCGGCGGTCGCCTCGGTCGATGGTTTGCGTTTCATGCTCAAGTCCGTCTCTGTCACAGATCAGTGTACCGCACTAAATGCAGCTGCATCAATCTTGACTATTCCATGCAGATGCATTTAGTCACCTCACCCAATAATATCGAGGGAAGGAAAGCCAATGAAACTGTATTATTCCCCGGGCGCCTGCTCGCTGTCCCCCCATATCGCACTTCTGGAGGCCGGTCTCCCCCACGATCTGGTCAAGGTGGATTTGCGCGCCAAGAAACTCGAAAACGGTGACGATTTCCTGAAGGTCAACCCGAAGGGCCAGGTGCCGGCGCTGGCGCTCGATTCGGGCGAACTTATCACCGAAGGGCCCGTCATCGTGCAGATGATCGCAGACCAAGCCGCCGGCAAGAACCTGGCGCCGGCTCACGGTAGCGCCCAGCGCTACAAGCTTCTGGAGTGGCTCAACTTCATCACCGCCGAGTTGCACAAGAACTTCGGCCCGATGTTCTCTCCCGTTCTGGCCGACGAAGCCAAGGCGTTCTTCAAGGACCGGGTGATGGCCAAGTTCAGGTATATCGACAGCCAGATGGCCGGCCGCGACTATCTGATGGGCAGCCAGTTCACCGTCGCCGACGGCTATCTGTTCACGATGCTGTCCTGGGCGGACCGGATGAAGTTCGATCTCTCGGCAATGCCGCACCTCCTTGCCTACAAGGCCCGCGTCGCCGCGCGGCCGAAGGTGCAGGAAGCGCTCACCAGGGAAGGCCTGATGAAGGCGGCATGAAGCCGGCGTCAGCGTCACCCTCGCGACCGAGGAAGCGCCGATACAAAATAGTGCGAGTTCGATGCGGGCGAGGAAATGCGACGGCGCATCTCCTCACCCGATCATTTTCTGGAGAGACCAGCGCACGCCGCCCGACCGAGCAATTTCCGATTGTGCGACTGCCATGACGGCACGCCCAAATAAGCTGTGTAAAAGTACGGAGATACAATATTACAGTTTCTTAGCGACCTCCCCCGCAAATTCAGGGTACGCGCCGGGCACGCCGCAAGCGCCCGAGTCGTTTTCGGTCGTTCAGGAATTCATTACCACGTTCGATCGGTCACAAGTTCGCTGAAGCGGGTGCACTTTTTCCGTGAGGATTGGTCGTGTCTATCGAGCGATTCCTGAAGCAGCGTGCCGTCGATATCGTGATGGAAGGCACCTATGTGCTTCCCAACTGGTACGACCCGCAAGGCAAGCTTCGCACCTTCGCCTGCCGGGCCACGCGCGTTTCGCCGTTCCGGATGATGGTGGACATGCCCGTGGTCGGCAAGGTCGGCGACAACCTCACCTCCTATTTCCGGGACATCGGCAACTTCGAGGGCATGATCAGCGACACCGCGAGAGGCGGCGCCCTGCTTGAACTCGAGATGACGCAGGCGATGCGCGCGAAGCTCGCGGACAAGCTCACCTGGCTGGAGAAGAAGACCAAGGATCCAGCGAGCATCAGTGATGCCAGGAAAACGCCCCGCTTCGTTCCGAAGGCCGCGCTCTCCACCCTGACGCTTGCCGACGGCACCGTCTACAGCTGCTTCGTCCTCGACGCCTCGCTGTCAGGCGTCGCCGTGGCGACAGAGGTCCGGCCGCCGATCGGAATGCCCGTCGGCATCGGCGCCTGCATCGGCCGCGTCATCAGGCACACGCCTGACGGTTTTGCCGTCAAATTCGTCAAGCAGCAAAGCCGCGACGAGTTGAACGGGCTGGTCGTGCAAACGAGGCCGGTTTGAGGGGGCTCACCGTCGTCCCTGCGAACGCAAGACGTTTGTTGAAGAGACGCAAACCCATCATCCCGTCGCCCCTGCGAACGCAGGGGCCCATACGCCGCGGCCGATGTGAAGGGCACGAAGGAAGACGGCTTCGTTCCCAAAGGCGACGCCAGTTGATGAACGCAGAGCATCAGACACTGCGCCCTCTTGCTAGATCACGCGGTATGGGTCCCTGCGTTCGCAGGGACGACCACGCATTTTGCTCCGCAGTTTACGCCGCTGCCTGCTTCTTCGGCGGGAACTTGCCGTAAAAAGTCTCGCCCTTGGCCGCCATGTCTTCCAGCAATTTCGGCGGCGTGAAGCGCGAGCCGTATTTGGCTTCGAACTTGTGGCACAGCTCGACGAACTTCCGCGCACCCATGAAGTCGATGTAGGACAGCGTGCCGCCGGTAAACGGCGCAAAGCCGAAGCCCAGGATCGAACCGACGTCGGCCTCGCGCGGGTCGGTGATGACGTGGTCCTCGACCGTGCGCGCCGCTTCCACCGCCTGCACCACCAGGAAGCGCTGCTTCAACTCCTCGACGTCGAGCGTATCGGGGTCGAGATGCTTGGGCTGCAGCGCTGAAAGGCCCGGCCACAGGCTCTTCTGACCCTTGCCCTTCTCGGGATAGTCATAAAAGCCCTTGCTGTTCTTGCGGCCGAGACGGCCCTGCTTCTCGACCAGTTCCACCATCAGCTTCTTCTGGTCGGGGTTGATGGCGTTGGGACCGAGGTCGGCCTCGGTCGCCTTCATGATCTTGAGTCCGAGGTCGAGCGCTACTTCATCGGACAGCGAAAGCGGACCGACCGGCATGCCGGCCATCTTGGCGCAGTTCTCGATCATCGCCGGCGGCACGCCTTCGAGGAACATCTCGTTGCCTTCGGCAACGTAGCGCCCGACGCAGCGGTTGGCGAAGAAGCCGCGCGAGTCATTCACGACGATCGGCGTCTTGCCGATGGTGCGGACGTAGTCGAGCGCGGTCGCGAGCGCGACATCGCCGGTGTTCTTGCCGAGGATGATCTCGACCAGCATCATCTTCTCGACCGGCGAGAAGAAATGGATGCCGACGAACTTGCCCTGCTCCTTGAAGGCCTCGGCCAGTGAGGTGATCGGCAGCGTCGAGGTGTTGGACGCGAAGATCGCATCGGCCTTGAGGTATTCTTGCGCTTTGGCGAAAGTCTCAGCCTTGACCTTGCGGTCTTCGAACACGGCTTCGATGACGAGGTCGCAATCCTTCAATGCGGCGTAGTCTGCAGTCGGCGTGATGCGCGACATGATGGCGTCGGCCTCGGCCGGCTTGGCGCGGCCCTTGGCGATGAGACCGTCGATGACGCTCCTGGCGTGGGCCTTGCCCTTGTCGGCACTCTCCTGGTCGCGGTCGATCAGCACCACGTCGAGACCGGCGCGCGCCGAAACGTAGCCGACGCTCGCGCCCATGAAGCCTGCGCCGATCACGGCGATCTTTTTGACCTTCGTCGGCGGCACGTTGGGCGGACGCCGCGCACCCTTGTTCAGTTCCTGCATCGACAGGAACAGGCTGCGGATCATCGCCGCCGCTTCCTTGGAGCGCAGCACCTTGGTGAAGTAACGCGACTCGACGCGCAGCGCAGCATCGATCGGCAACTGCAGGCCTTCATACACGCAGCTCATGATGGCGCGCGCGGCCGGATAATTGTCGTAGGTCTCGCGGCGGTAGATGGCGTTGCCAGCCGGGAACATCATCATGCCGGACTTGGAGAAGACCGGTCCGCCCGGCAGCTTGAAGCCCTTCTCGTCCCAGGGCGCGACCGCCTTGCCGCCGCCCTTGATCCAGTCCTTGGCGGCCTTGACGAGATCTCCCGCCGGCACGATGGCGTGGATCAGGTTGAGCTGCTTCGCCTTCTCGACCGTGACCGGATCGCCCTTGAGCAGGATCGTCATCGCGTCCTGCGGCGGCACCAGGCGCGGCACGCGCTGGGTGCCGCCGGCGCCGGGGAACAGGCCGACCTTGACTTCGGGCAGACCGAGGCGGGTCTTGGGATTCTCAGCCGCCACGCGATAGTGGCAGGACAGCGTCACCTCGAAACCGCCGCCGAGCGCGAGGCCGTTGATCGCGGCCGCCCACGGCTTGCCGCAGGTTTCGATGCCGCGTAGCACCAGGGAGAAACGGCGGCTCTGATCGAACAGCATCTGGTTCGCCGCGACCTCGCTCTGCTCCTTGAGAACTTTTGCGTATTCCTTGTTCATGCCCTCGAGCATGGAAAGATCGGCGCCGGCGCAGAAGGCCTCCTTGCTGGAGGTGATGACGACGCCCTTGACCGTGGCATCGGCCGTGGTCTGTTTCAGGATCTCCTCGAGCTCTGAGGTCGAGGTCTCGTCCAGCACGTTCATCGAACGTCCCGGGATATCCCAGGTGACGAGCACAATGCCGTCGGCGTCGGTTTCAACTTTGAAGTTTTTGAAGGCCATGGTGGTTACTCCCTCGATGCCGGCAGCCGTGCGGCGCGGCGGTGTTGGATTTCGTAGGGTGGGCAAAAGCGCGAAGCGCTGTGCCCACCATCACTTGCGAAGAACTTGGTGGTGGGCACGCTTCGCTTTGCCCACCCTACGAAGCGTCGCCTTAGACCCGCTCGATGATCGTCGCCGTACCCATGCCGCCGCCGATGCACAGCGTCACCAGCGCAGTGGACTTGTTGGTCCGCTCCAGCTCATCGAGCACGGTACCGAGGATCATCGCACCGGTGGCACCGAGCGGGTGACCGAGCGCGATCGCGCCGCCATTGACGTTGATCTTGGCGTTGTCGATGTCGAAGGCCTGCATGTAGCGCAGAACCACCGAAGCGAAGGCCTCGTTGAGTTCGAACAGGTCGATGTCCGACTTCTTCATGCCGGAACGCTCGAACAGCTTTTCGGTGACATCGACCGGACCGGTCAGCATCATCGCGGGCTCCGAGCCGATATTGGCGAAGGCACGGATCTTCGCGCGCGGTTTCAGGCCGTGTTTTGCGCCCGCTTCCTTGCTGCCGAGCAGCACAGCGCCGGCGCCATCGACGATGCCGGACGAGTTGCCGGCGTGATGGACGTAATTGACGCGCTCGATTTCCGGATGCGACTGGACCGCCACCGCATCGAAACCGCCCATCTGGGCCATCATGGTGAAGGACGGCTGCAGTTGCGCCAGCGACTGCATGGTCGTGGTCGGGCGCATGTGCTCGTCCTTGGCCAGGATGGTGAGGCCGTTGAGGTCCTTTACCGGCACCACCGACTTGTTGAAGCGGCCCTCGTCCCAGGCCTTTGCGGCGCGCTGCTGGCTCTGCACGGCGTAGGCGTCGACGTCGTCGCGCGAGAAACCGTATTTGGTGGCGATCAGATCGGCCGAAACGCCCTGCGGCATGAAATAGGACGGCACCGCCATCGAGGGATCCATCGGCCAGGCGCCGCCGGAAGCACCGATGCCGACGCGGCTCATCGACTCGGCGCCGCCGCCGATCACGAGTTCATGCTGGCCGGCCATGATCTGGGCGGCGGCAAAGTTCACGGCATCGAGGCCGGAGGCGCAGAAGCGGCTGATCTGAACGCCGGGAACGGATTCTCCGAGACCCGCCTTCAGCGCAGCAAAGCGCGCGATGTCGGATCCGGCCTCGCCGACCGGATCGACCACGCCGAGGATCACGTCGTCGACGACGTCCTCCGCGAGATTGTTGCGTTCCTTCAGCGCCTGCAGCGGCACGGTCGCGAGCGCCAGCGCGGTGACCTCGTGCAGCGAACCATCGGACTTGCCGCGGCCGCGCGGGGTGCGAACGTGATCGTAGATATATGCCTCAGGCATAACGGCCTCCTTGTATGAGGATCATAATATTATAGGCGATGGGACGGAGAAGCGGCGAAAAATCTCAGAACGCCTCCGCGGCCAATTCCATGGTGGTCGCGCATCCCGACTGAATGCGCGCGAGATGAACCGAGGTTTCCGGCAACATCCGCTCCATGAAGAAGCGGCCGGTCACCAGCTTGGTGGAGAGATAGGGCGTGGCGCCGGAGCCTGCAATCTTGTCCTGCGCGACCTTGGCCATTCGCGCCCACATATAGCCGAAGGTGACGAGGCCGAACAATTGCATGTAGTCGGTCGCCGCCGCGCCGGCATTGTCGGGCTTGGTCAGCGCATTCTGCATCAGCCAGCCGGTGGCTTGCTGCAGGTGGCCGAGCGCGGTCGAGAGCGGCGTCACGAACGGCTTCATGGCTTCATCCGCACCATGCTCCTTGGCGAAGGCGCCGACTTCACCGAAGAACGCCATCACCGCGCGGCCGCCGTCGCGCGGCAGCTTGCGGCCGACCAGGTCGAGCGCCTGAATGCCGTTGGCGCCTTCGTAGAGCATGGCGATGCGCGCATCGCGCACGAACTGCTCCATACCGTGCTCGGCGATGTAGCCGTGACCGCCATACATCTGCTGCGCCAGCACCGCGTTGGAGAAGCCGACGTCGGTCATCACGCCCTTCATGACCGGCGTCATCAGGCCCATATGATCGTCGGCCTCCTGGCGATCCTTCGGATCGGTCGAACGATGCGCAACGTCGCTCTTCAGCGCGGTCCAGACCACCATGGCACGCGCCGCCTCGTTGAAGGCGCGGATGGTGAGCAGCACGCGGCGCACGTCCGGATGCACGATAATCGGATCGGCCGCCTTGTCCGGCTCCTTTGCGCCGGTCAGAGAGCGGCCCTGCAGACGCTCGCGCGCGTAGTTGACGGCGTTCTGGTAGGCTACTTCGGACTGCGCGAGGCCCTGCACGGCGACGCCGAGGCGGGCTTCGTTCATCATCACGAACATGCCCTGCATGCCCTTGTTCTCTTCGCCGATCAGCCAGCCGGTGGCGTTGTCGTAGTTCATCACGCAGGTGGAATTGCCGTGAATGCCCATCTTGTGCTCGATCGAGCCGCAGGACACGCCGTTGCGGGCGCCGAGCGAACCATCGGCGTTGACGAGAACCTTCGGCACCACGAACAGCGACACGCCCTTGATGCCGGCGGGCGCGCCTTCGATGCGCGCCAGCACCAGGTGGATGATGTTGTCGGCCATGTCGTGCTCGCCGGCCGAAATGAAGATCTTGGTGCCCGATAGCTTGTAGCTGCCGTCGGCCTGCTTGACCGCCTTGGTGCGCAACAGGCCGAGATCCGTGCCGCATTGCGGCTCGGTGAGGTTCATGGTCCCGGTCCATTCGCCCGCGATCATCTTCGGCACGAACATCTGTTTCTGTTCGGGCTTGCCGTGCACCAGCAGCGCCGCGGTAGCGCCCATGGTCAGGCCGCCATACATCGAGAACGCCATGTTGGCGGCACTCTGGAATTCGGTGACAACCTGGCTCAACGTCACCGGCAAGCCCTGCCCGCCATATTCCGCCGGCGCCGACAGCCCGAGCCAGCCGCCTTCGGCGACCTGCTTGAAGGCTTCCTTGAATCCCTTCGGCGTCGTCACCGAGCCATCGTCACGCCGCTTGCAGCCTTCGAGGTCGCCGACACGGTTGAGCGGCTGCAGCACCTCTTCGGAGAGCTTGGCGGCCTCGCCCAGGATGGCTTCGCGCACATCGGCGGAGGCGTCGGTGAAGCCGGGAAGGTTGTCGTAGCGATCGATCTGGAACACGTCGTTGAGCAGGAAGGTGACGTCTTCGACGGGGGCTTTGTAGATCGGCATGGTGTTCTCCCGGCAGGGGCAGGCTTAAAGAGTTGGCGGAGCGCTTGAAGTGAAATCTGCGGTGTCTTCCGGAAGCCGACCTTAGCCGGTTTCCCGATGTTCGAGGGAGCAAATCCGCCGGACGGCCGTTGCGACATAAACGGCGCCGGAAGGCACCCCTCACTGCTTGGCGAGTTGCTCCCCCATCAGGCGGTGCAGCAGGTTGATCGCTTTCAGCGGACGCACCATCACCTTGAAGTGCGTGATCCTGCCGTCATCGCTGAACGTGATGATGTCGACGCCGTTGATCCTGATGCCCTCGATCTCGTTCTCGAATTCGAGAACCGCGCCGCGCTCGCTGCGCCACTCGCCGATATATTTGAAACCCGGGCCGCCCAGCACCTTTTCGGCGCTCGCCAGATATTTGAAGGTGATGTCGCGGCCGCGTTGCGGCGTGTGGACCACGGGGCTTTCGAACACCGCATCGGGATGCAGCAGATCCCACAGCGCCGCCGTGTCATGGGACTTCATGTAGCCGTACCACTTGTCGAGGCCGCTCATGGTCATCATGTCCTCCTGTGCAGGCGAGGTCCGGGCGTTCGCGCAAGGCAGGGCCCGATTATGCGCGTTGACGCATATGCAACTTTATGCATAGTGTCAATCACTGTCCTGAATGACCGGAGGACCGGCGTCTTGGCGCTCGGTGACGCGATCCTTGCCTGCCTGACCGAACGGCCGATGACGGGCTACGAGCTCGCCAAGACCTTCGATGCGTCGATTGGATTCTTCTGGAAGGCCAACCACCAGCAGATTTATCGCGAGCTGACCCGGCTGCGCGACCGCGGCCATATCCAGGGCCGCGAGGTCGTCCAGTCCGGCAAGCCGAACAAGCTGGTCTACACGCTTACGCCAGAGGGAAGAGCCGCGCTGAGGCATTGGGCCGCGCGGCCGAGCGTTCCCGCCTCGATCAAGGACGACCTGCTGGTGCGGCTCTATGCGCTCGACAGCGTCGATATCGAACCGCTGCGCACCGACCTGATGGCGCGGCTGGAACACCACCGCGACCGCTTCGCCCGTTACGAGCGGCTGCTCAACAAGCGCTTTCCGCAAGGTACTGCGTCGCCGGCCGATCTCGGCAAACTGCTCGGGCTTCGCATCGGCCTCAGTCATGAGCGCGCGGTGGCGGAATGGTGCGAAGAAGCGATCGATGCGTTGTCTGCCCTGTCGGCCGGCGCCGATCGCGGCAAAGTCGTGGCCATCGGCGACGAAAACAACGGGTAGACCGGCCGATCTCGCTCGCTGTTTAACTTTAGGGCCGCATAATCCAAATCCTTAACCCGTTATTTACCGTAAGGAACAAAAGTCAGGTTCTGAGGCAGATGAGCTGCGCGGGATTCCATTGTCTATTCAGTGGGACGCGCGGGGAAGCTGAGGGCGCAGGTGCAGCGCCGGAGCGAACCGGACGAGATCATGAATTCGCGCGTATCGTGGAGTGTTGACGGCATCGATCCATCCGTCCGCGAAAGGGCCGAGGCAGCCGCGCGCCGCGCCGGCATGTCGCTGAACGACTGGCTCAATTCCTCCATCGGCGAACCTGCCCCACCCAATTTCCGTGCCCCCCACGACCAGCGCACAGGAATGCCGAGCCAGGAAATTCGCGAAGTCGCCGACATTCACCAGCGGCTGGATTCGATTACCCGGCAGATCGAGCAGATTTCGCGGCCCGCGCCGCGCGGCGAAGCCCCGCGCGCCGAGCCGGGCGTGGCCCGCCAGCTCAACGACGCCATTTCGCGCCTCGATGCGCGGCTGTCGCAGATTTCGAACCCGGCGCCCGTCCGCCAGGCCGAGATCCAGGACAAGCAGCGCCAGGCCGATATGGTCGAGCGCGCCGCAGCCCAGGTCTATCGCCCCTCGCCGCCGCTCAGCCCGGCATCGATGGACTTTGCGGTCGCCGAAATCGCCGCGCGCCAGAATGAACTCGACAGTCCGTCACCGCGTCAGGCGCCGCTACGGCAGGCGGCCGCGCCGATGGCGCCGGCCGGTCCGGACTTCTCGTCGCTGGAACGTCATCTTTTCAAGATCACCAGCCAGATCGAGGCGCTGCAGCGCCCGGATCACGTCGAACAGTCGATCGCGGCCTTCCGCAGCGAACTCGCCGAGATCCGTCACGCCATCACCGAGGCGATGCCGCGCCGGGCGATCGAGTCGATCGAGAACGAAATCCGCACGCTGTCCCGCCGTATCGACGACACCCGGCAGAACGGCAGCGACGGCCAGGCGCTGGCCGGCATCGAGCGCGCACTCGGCGAAATCCGCGAGGCGCTGCGCTCGCTGACGCCGGCCGAACAACTGGCCGGCTATGACGACGCGATCCGCAATCTCGGCGCCAAGCTCGATCTGATCCTGCGCTCGAACGACGATCCCTCGACGGTGCAGCAGCTCGAAAGCGCGATCGTCGCACTTCGCGGCATCGTTTCCAACGTCGCCTCCAACGACGCGCTGGCGCGGCTGGCCGACGACGTGCACACGCTGTCGACCAAGGTCGACCAGCTGACGCGTTCCAGCGGCAACAGCGACTCCTTTGCCATGCTCGAACAGCGCATCATCGCTGCGCTGACCTCGACGCTGGAGAGCCGGCAGCAGCCGGCCGCGAACGATCACTCGGACTATCTGGAAGGCGCGCTACGCACGCTAACGGAGCGGCTCGACCGCATCCCGGTCGGCAACGACAATGCGTCGGCGTTTGCCCATCTCGAACAGCGCGTCACCTATCTGCTGGAACGCCTGGAAGCCTCTGACCGTCCCGCTGCGCCGTCGATCGATCTCGGGCGGGTCGAAGAGGGTCTGCACGACATCCTGCGTTCGCTCGAACGGCAGCATGCCAGCCTGGTCTCGCTTGCGGATAGCAATCGCCAGGCCGAGGCGCCGCAGCCGATGGATTCCGGCATCGTCGACCTCGTCAAGCGCGAATTGTCCGACATCCGCTTCGGCCAGTCGGAAACCGATCGCCGTACGCAGGACTCGCTCGAAACCGTTCACAGCACGCTCGGCCACGTGGTCGATCGCCTGTCGACGATCGAAGGCGATCTGCGCACAGTTCGGGCCGCGCCCGTAGCGCCGCCGTCGGCCCCGGCGCCGGCCGAGATCCACGAAGAGACGCCGCGTGGGTCCTCGCTGCAGTCCCTGATGCAGCCCTTGGCTCCGCAGCCCCTGGCGCCGCAACCATTGGCGTCGCAACCTCTGGCGCCACAGCCGAAACCCGAACTGCCGAATCCCGCCGCGCTGCAGGGGGATTCTCAGGAGCATTTCGCCGCCGCACCGCGCGACTTCCACGCCGCGCAGCTGGCGCCGCCACCGATCCCACCGCGCGCCATCAGCGAAATCCTGGAGCCGCTCGCCGCGCCGTCGCGCACGGCGATTGCACCGGAATTGCCACCGGATCATCCGCTGGAGCCGGGCACGCGGCCGTCCGGACGCATGTCTTCGCCGTCGGAACGGATCGCAGCTTCCGAGAGCGCACTCAGCGAGATTCCGGCAGGCCCCAAGGAGCCGGTCAGCTCATCGAGCTTCATTGCCGCCGCGCGCCGCGCCGCGCAGGCTGCCGCCGCCGCGCCGCCCCCCGAGAAGCCCGGACGTTCGGCAGCCAAGGCAGCCGCCAAGGCCGCGCCGAAGGGCGGCGACAAGGTCAAGGCCGACGACAAGACCCCCTCGAACATATCGTCAAAGATTCGCGCGCTGCTGGTCGGCGCGAGCGTGGTCGTGATCGTGCTCGGCACCTTCAAGACGGCGATGACGCTGCTCGACACCGGCAGCGAGCCGCAAATGCCGGGAATCGAAAACTCCGTCGAGCCGGCCGCCCCGGCGCAAGCGCCCGCGGAGAATGCCGCCAAGCCTGCGCCGCCGGCAGTCGCCCCGCCCTCGATGATCTCGCCGACGCCGGTGGAGAAGCAGTCGAACAATTCCTCAGGCCCGAACACGCTGGACAGCGCGCGGCTCCTGATCCCGTCGCAAGCCGCAGCGACCGCTGCCGGCGACATCACCAACGCGATCCCGGCGACGCTGCCCGCGACCGGCCCCAAGCCCACGACGATCTCGGTGCCGCCAGGCGAGCGGCTGCCTGATGCGATCGGTGGCCTGACGCTGCGCACTGCGGCGATGCGGGGCGATCCGGGGGCCGCCTACGAGATCGGCCTGCGTTTCGCGGAAGGCAGAGGTATCGAGTCGAACCTCGACGAAGCCGCCAAATGGTATGACCGCGCCGCACGAGCCGGCGTGGTACCCGCGATCTTCCGGCTCGGCACCTTCTACGAGAAGGGCCTGAGCGTAAAACGGGACGTCGATATCGCGCGGCGTTACTACATGCAGGCGGCCGAACGCGGCAATGCCAAGGCGATGCATAATCTCGCCGTGCTCGACGCCGATGGCGGCGGCAAGGGCGCCGACTACAAGAGTGCGTCGCAATGGTTCCGGAAGGCTGCCGATCGCGGCGTCGCCGACAGCCAGTTCAACCTCGGCATCCTCTATGCCCGCGGCATCGGCGTCGAACAAAACCTCGCCGAATCCTTCAAATGGTTCAGCCTCGCGGCGGCCCAGGGCGATGCGGACTCCGGCCGCAAGCGCGACGATATCGCCAAGCGCCTCGACGCCCAGTCGCTGGCGGCTGCGAGGCTTGCGATCCAGACCTATACTGTGGAGCCTCAGCCCGACGACGCCGTCAACGTGGCTGCGCCGGTCGGCGGCTGGGACTCAGCCCCCGTGCAGACCATCCCGGCCAAGCCCGCCGCCAGGCAGGCTGCCGCCAAGCGCCCCGCGCCCGCGAATTAAGATTACGTAAGTCGCGGCCAGCCCGCTGGCACCGCCCTCACCGCGGCCATAAATTGCTGTAGCGGATCGGACCAGCCCGATCCCCAATCGGCTCGGCGCGCGAAGAGGATTGCTTGTCAGACCAGGATAACCAGGGCGGGGAGAATTTCCGGAGGTCGCCGACAGGCCCTTCGGTCACAGCGCCGCATATTCCGCGCTATCAGCCTCCGCCGCCGCCCCCACCGGCTCAAGCGCCCCGCCGCAAGCGAAATTACTGGTCGATCGCCATCTTCGTCCTGCTGGTTTCCGGTGTGGCGATCCGCGCCTACCAGGACCTGTCGCAACCCGATGCGTGGGACTATTGGAAGGACCAGTACATCTCGCCGAGCATGACGTTCTCGGTGGTCGAAAAGGCCGATCTCGGCGGCGCCGAGCAGGGCCGCCGCGCCCTCTTCGTCAGCGGAACGATCGGGCCCGCCGCGGCGAACGCGTTTCGCGACCGGCTTGACCAGGCCCGCCTGACCGCCGGCGACATGGTCCTGCTGTCCTCGCCCGGCGGCGATTTGAACCAGGCCACGATCATGGGCGAGATCATCCGATCGCGCGGCCTCACGACGGCGGTCGGCATCCCCGACGCCTCCGGCCGCATCAAGCCTGCCTATTGCGCCAGCGCCTGCGTGGTCGTCTTTGCCGGCGGCAAGACCCGGTTCGGCCTGCCTGGCTCGGCGCTCGGCGTTCACCGGTTTGTCACAACCAAGCCCATCAGCGATCCGGTCGCCGAGACCCAGCGGATCGCAGGCGCCGTGCTGGGCTACATGACCAAGATGGGCGTCTCGTCCTCGATCGTGGAGGCGATGTCCGAGACCCGGGATATCCGCTGGCTCAGCCCCAAGCAGGCGCTGGCGATGAACCTCGTCACCGATCCCCTCGGCAAGCCCTGAGCCCATCATCCCTGCCGAATGCACCGCCGGATTGCCTCCGGTACGCCCTGACAACCACGCGGGCATGCGAGGCAAAAATTTGCCTTGCCGGGCATTTTTAGTCCCGCCTGCCGTCGAATTCAGTTATGCAAAGGCGCGGGAACCGGCCCTGCGCACGCAAAGGTGCATGCGCGAACCGGCTGCCGCTGCCGTCAAATACACAGAAACCACGTCCTGACCGGCCTCAACCGGCCAGCGGCAAAGCTTAAAAAAGCAGACGCGCGTGCAACTCTACCTCCCGATCGCCGACATTCCGGTCAATGTCTTCCTCATCCTGGCGATGGGCGCAGCGGTCGGGTTCGTCTCCGGCATGTTCGGGATCGGCGGCGGCTTCCTGATGACGCCGCTCCTGATCTTCGTCGGTATTGCGCCTGCCGTGGCGGTTGCCTCGGTCGCGAGCCATATCGCGGCATCCTCGTTCTCCGGCGCGTTATCCTATTGGCGACGGCGAGCCATCGACCCGACACTGGCGATGGTGCTGCTGAGCGGCGGCACCATAGGCACCGCGCTCGGCGTCTGGACCTTCACCCTGTTGCGATCGCTCGGCCAGCTCGATCTCATGATCGGGACGTCCTACGTGATCCTGCTGACGACTGTCGGCGGGCTGATGTTCTGGGAAGGCCTGCGCGCCCTGTTGCGGGCCCGGCGCGGCGGCGCGGCCACCGTGCGACGCCCGGGCAGCCATGGCTGGATCCACGGATTGCCGCTGAAGATGCGGTTCAAGCGCTCGAAAATCTATCTGTCGGTGATACCCGTCGTCGTCATCGGCCTGATCATCGGCTTCATCGGCGCCGTCATGGGCATCGGCGGCGGCTTCATCCTGGTGCCGCTCCTGATCTACGTGCTGCGGGTGCCGACCTCGACAGTGATCGGCACCTCGATGGTGCTCACTCTGGTGACGATGGTGTTCGCCACCATGCTGCATGCGGTCACCAACCATCTGGTCGATGCCGTGCTGGCGCTGATCCTGATGGTCGGCGGCGTCACCGGCGCCCAGTTCGGCGCGCGGGCCGGACAGAAAATCCGTGGCGAACATTTGCGGCTGCTGCTCGGCCTCCTGGTTCTCGCCGTCGGCATCCGCTTTGCCGTCGAACTGGTGATCCGGCCCGAGGATCTCTTCACCGTGCGCGAAACGGGGGTCACCGGATGACCGCGCGCCTCACCCAGTGGCTGGCAGGCCTTGCGGTGGGCGCCGCACTGACGATCGCGACTGCACAGGCGGAACGGCTGATCGTGTCGGTGTCGAACCACCGCGTCACCGTAACGCCGAACTATTCCGGCGATGAACTGGTGCTGTTCGGCTCGGTGGAAAAGGACGCCACCACGCCGCCCAATCGCAGCTACGATCTGGTGGTGACGGTTGCCGGCCCGCGCGCCGACATGGTGACACGGCGCAAGGAGCGCAAGTTCGGGATCTGGATCAACACCGACTCGCGGCAATTCCTCAACGTTCCGACCTATCTGGCGCTGTTCTCCAACCGCCCGTTCGACGCCATCGCCTTGCCCGAGGTGCTTCGGCGGCAGCAGATCGGGCTGAACAACGTGCTTCTGACCCAGCGTGTCGGCCCCGACTACGCCGACGTCGTCCCCGATGACGCGTTCCGCAGCGCCTTCGTGCGGCTGCGCAAGCAGCACGGGCTCTATCGCGAGGAGACTTCGGCGGTGACGTTCCTGACGCCGACCCTGTTCCGCACCAGCATCCCACTGCCGGCCGAAGTGCCGATCGGCACCTATAATGTCGAGATCAAGCTGTTCGCCGACGGCGCATTGGTGACGAAGACCGACACCGCGTTCGAGATCGTCAAGGTCGGCTTCGAACAGTTCGTCGCCAACACCGCTCGCCAGCACGGATTTGTCTACGGGCTCGCCACCGCATTCATGGCACTGATGACCGGCTGGATGGCCTCGATCGTGTTCCGGAAGGATTAGCTCAACCCTCATGTTGAAGAGCGCGACGTCGCGCGTCTCGAACCATGAGGCCCGCGGCCCATCCTTCGAGACGGAGCTTTGCGCCCCCTCAGGATGAGGTCGGAGGGTTTGGTCGCTTATTTCCCGCCGACAATAAATCCGATGCCCATCGCCACCACGCTGAGCAGCATCGCCAGCGTGGACAGCCATCCCAGCCAATAAAGCGGGCCGCCGATCACGAAGCGGCCCATCACGTCCTGGCGCCGCGCCATGAACATCAAAAGCACCATCACGGGCACGGCGAGCACACCGTTGATGACGGCGCTCCAGTACAGCGCCGAGATCGGATTGATCGAGGTGAAATTCAGCGCGATGCCAATACCGGCCGACAGCGCCAGCACGGCATAGAAGGCCGCGCCTTCCTTTGGCTTGCGCGCGAGCCCGACCGGCCATCGCCGCCCCTCGCCCACGGCGTACGCCGTTGCGCCCGCGAGCACCGGGATCGCCAGCAACCCGGTGCCGACGATGCCGAGCGCGAAGATCACTTCGGCGAATACACCGGCGATCGGGCGCAGTGCTTCCGCGGCCTCTGCCGAACTCTGGATATCGGTCTTCCCCGCGGCATGCAGCGTCGCCGCGGCGGTGACGATGATCGACAGCGCGATCAGGTTGGAGAAGGCCATGCCGACGATGGTGTCAGCGCGGATGCGGTGGAATTCCCTGCGCGCGCCATAGTGCTTTTCGATCAGGGGCCGCTTCGTCGCATCGACGCGCTGGTCTTCGGCTTCCTGCGAGGCCTGCCAGAAGAACAGATAGGGTGAGATGGTGGTGCCGAGGATGGCGACGATGGTGGTGAAATAATCGGCGTTCCAGCTCAGCCGCGGAACGAGGATGCCGGCCAGCGCCTCGCCCCATGACACCCTGGCAAAGGCCAGCGCGGCGACATAGGCGAACAGGCTCAGCGTCAGCCATTTCAGCACCGCCACGTAGCGCTTGTAGTCGAGAAATATCTGCGCCGCGACCGATGTGATGCCGAAGAAGAGCACATAGACGATGCTGTGGCCGCCGATCAGCAGCCTGGTGGCATCGGCCATGGCGCCGAGATCGGCGCCGATGTTGATCGTGTTGGCGATGAAAAGAAGTGCCACCACCACGTTGAGCAGCCATGGCGAGTAATGCCGGCAGACATTGCCCGATATGCCATGGCCGGTGACGCGGCCGACGCGCGCGGAGATTTCCTGGATCGCGGCCATCAGCGGAAACGTCAGCAGCATGGTCCAGCCGATGCCGTAGCCGAGTTGGGCACCAGCCTGGCTGTAGGTGCCGATCCCCGACGGATCGTCATCGGACGCGCCGGTGATCAGCCCCGGGCCAAGCGCCTTCAGCGCATTACGAAAGCGGAATGGTGGAGTCGGCTCAGGCAGCGTCGCCGGCTTCGAATGGCCAGCGCCATTGTGCGACGAATGTCTGGTGTGCGAATTGTTTCGATCTGCCATGCCAACGGTCCAAAGCCGCGGCGACAACGAAGCTGCGCAGCGCAGGTTCCAGCCACCGAAACCTGACGATAGCCGTCGGCATAAGCACGGCTCAATGACAGCGCGATGCGGCGATGGCGTGGAGCTTGTTGTCGCCGAGGACGTGAGCCATCAGGCCGGCGTTGCGGAAGATCTTTGCGAACGCGGCATCGCGGATGCTCAAACCACCCGCGTAGGCGCCGAACGCCGGCATCACCGCGCGCTCGCCGTCGGAGGCAAAACATCGCCGCTCCATCGAGCGGCCACGGGTGGCGACGCGCGCCTTGGGATGCAGATGGCCGGCAATTTCGCCTGGCGCGCCGGTCGGCTCATGCCGGAACGCAATCGGCCCGATCGCGACTTCGTTCGCGACCGCGCCGCCGAGATCGGACGGCAGCGCTGGATCGTGATTGCCTGAAATCCAGATCCAGTCGCGCCGCGCCTGCATCGCCGAAAGGGCATCGCGGTTGTCGCCCGACAGCCGCTCATGCGCGCGGCGGTCGTGAAAGCTGTCGCCGAGCGCGATCACCATGCGCGGGTCGTGCCGCGCGATGACGGCCGCAAGCCTACCTAGCGTCGCCACTGTGTCATAGGGCGGCAGCAGCACGCCGCGCATTGCGAAACTGGAGCCCTTTTCCAGATGCAGGTCCGAGACGACGAGCAGCCGCTGATCCTGCCAGAACAGCGCGCCGGAGAGATCGGCGAGGAACGTCACGTCTGCGATCGTAACCTTCGAGGCGCGCACGTCCTGATCGTCTCCCGAAGATTGCGTCGCTGCCGTCACGTTGTGCCTGTCTAACCTGTCGCCTCTTTGACGAGTTCTTCGGCGGCTTCCGCCAGCAACTCGTCTGCCGCCTCGCCATAAACTGACTCGCGGCCGATTTCCAGCATCACGGGGACGGCGAGCGGCGAAACGTGCTCGAGTTCCCGATGGGTGATTCGGCCTTGTATGCGCGAGAGCATATCACCCAATCGCTTGAGATCGAGCAGGCCGGCGGCGGCATCAGCGCGCGCCGCGCGCAGCAGCACGTGGTCGGCCTGGTGCTTGCGCAGCACGTCATAGACGAGATCGGTCGAGAACAGCACCTGGCGGCGGCTTTTCTCCTCGCCGGTGAAGCGGCGCGGAATAAGCCCCGAGATCAGCGCGCAGTTGCGGAAGGTGCGCTTCATCAGCGCGGATTCCGCCAGCCACGCCTCGAGGTCGTCGCCAAGCATGTCGGGGGCGAACAACGCGGCGAGGTCGATCTTGCCAAGCCGGATCAGATGCGAAATATCGCCGACGCCCCAGATCGCGAGCGCATATTCATTGGCGACGAAGCCGAGCGGCCGGGCGCGCGCGCGCTCCAGCCGGCGCGTCAGCAGCATGCCGAGCGTCTGGTGCGCGAGACGGCCCTCGAAGGGATAGACCACCATGTAATGCTTGCCGCCGCGCGGAAAGGTCTCGATCAGGAGTTCGCGCACGGCCGGAACGCTGGAAAAATCCCGTTGCAGCGACAGCCAGTCGCGCACCTGTTCCGGCAGCGCATTCCACTGCCGCCGGTCGTCGAGCAGTTTGCGGACGCGTTCGGCCAAATAGGTAGAAAGCGGAAACTTGCCGCCCATGTAGGATGGCACCTTGGCATCCCTGTCGTTGGCGCGGGAGACGTAGACCTGATCCTCGACCAGCGCCTCGTAACGCACGACTTCGCCGCCGAACACGAAGGTGTCGCCGACGACCAGCCCCTCGATGAAATATTCCTCGATCTCGCCGAGCATCCGGCCGCCGCGGCCGATGATGCCGGTCGTGCCGGAGCCACCGCCGCGCGAGCGCACCAGCCTTACCTTCAGCATCGCTTCCTCGACGATGGTGCCGACGTTGAGCCGGTAGCTTTGTCGTACCCTGGGATTGGCGACGCGCCAGCGCCCCTGCTTGTCCTGCTTGATGCGCGCGAAGCGTTCGTAGGTTTTTAGTGCGTAGCCGCCGGTGGCGACGAAATCGACCACGTCGTCGAAGTCGGTTCGCGTCAGCGCCGCGTATGGCGCCGAAGTCAGCACTTCCGTGTAGAGTTCATCGGATAGAAACGGTTCGCCGCAGGCGCAGCCGAGCACATGCTGCGCCAGAACATCGAGCGCGCCGGTGCGCAATGGCGGCGTATCCTGCGCATTCTCCGCGATTGCATCGATCGCCACGCGGCACTCCAGCACCTCGAAGCGGTTGGCCGGAATGAGCACGGCGCGCGAAGGCTCGTCGAGCCGGTGGTTGGCGCGGCCGATCCGCTGCATCAGCCGCGAAGAGCCCTTGGGCGCGCCGACATTGACGACGAGATCGATGTCGCCCCAGTCGATACCGAGGTCGAGCGAGGAGGTGCAGACCACGCCGCGCAGTTTTCCGGCCGCCATCGCGTCCTCGACCTTGCGGCGCTGCGCGACGTCGAGCGAGCCGTGATGAAGAGCGATGGCGAGACCGTCGTCGTTCATGCGCCAGAAATCCTGGAACAGCATCTCGGCCTGGCTGCGGGTGTTGACAAAAATAAGCGTGGTCTTGTTGCGCTTGATCAGTTCGTACATTTCACCCAGCGCATGGCGCGCGGTGTGGCCGGCCCAGGGCAGGCGCTCCTTTGTGTCGAGCATCTCGACAACCGGCGCCGCCGCGCCGCCAGCCACGACGATGTCGGCGGCCGCCTCCCTGCCCTCGCGCTGCGGCACCAGGAACCGCGCCAGCGATTCCGGTTCGGCCACCGTCGCCGACAGGCCGATCGCGTGCATTTTTGGCGCCAGCCGCCACAGCCGGGCCAGGCCGAGCGACAGCAGATCGCCGCGCTTGGACGTCACGAGCGCATGCAGTTCGTCGAGCACGATGCGTTTGAGCGAGGAGAACAGAAACGGCGCGTCATCCGACGACAGCAACAGCGCCAACTGCTCCGGCGTGGTGAGCAGAATGTCCGGCGGGTAGCGCCGCTGCCGCTGCCGCCGCGACACCGGCGTGTCGCCGGTGCGGGTCTCGACCTTGATCGGCAGCCCCATCTCGGCAACCGGCGTCTCCAGATTGCGCGCGATATCGACGGCCAGCGCCTTCAGCGGCGAGATATAGAGGGTGTGCAGGCCGCCGGTGCGCTTCACGCCGCGGCCGGTGGAGACAACGTTCTTTGCATCGCTGGCTTTGGAAGCGGCGGAAGCAGACAGTTCCACCAGCGTCGGCAGAAATCCGGCCAGCGTCTTGCCGGCGCCGGTCGGCGCAATCAACAGCGCCGAGCGGTCATCGCGGGCCTTGCCCAACAGCGCCAGTTGATGCTCGCGTGCCGACCAGCCGCGCGAGGCGAACCAGTCGCGAAACGGGCGCGGCAGCAGGTCGGCCGTTTCCGACGGCGGGACGGAAAAGAGATCGAGCGTCGACACGCCCAAGAGGTAAGCGGTTCAGCCGGCTTCGTCGAGGGCCGGAGCGGATTGGCGGCAGGTGGCAGCGGCGAGTCTCCGCCGTCGTTCCGGGGCGCGCAAAGCGCGAACCCCAGATGCGCAACTGCGCATCGGGGAACCTCGAGATTCTCAGGGGCGCAAGGGCGCCCCATAGTCGATGCTGCGCATCGCCCCCCGGAATGACGGTTACTCCGTCACCGGCTTGTCGGAAATATCCCAGTCCTTGCCGTTGAACTCCGAGATGAACAGCGTCTTCATCGGGGTATAGTCGTCCGGCGTGTAGCTGAAATTGACGCCGTCGAGGAAGTAGGGCGAGTGGAAGCCCGCCAGCGTCGTGGCGTGCTTGAGCACGTTGGCGCGGGTGAGTTCGTTGCCGCAGCGGCGCAGGATCTCCGCCATCGACGCGACCTGGCCATAGCCGGCGAAGGCGATGGTGTTGTCCTGATCGACCGTGGGCAGATATTTCTTGCGCAACTCCTCGAACGCCATCACGTCCGGATCCTTCTCGAAGCGCGGCACGCCGACTTCCTTGGCGTAGCGGATCGCGACGATGCCGGTGCAGTTCTCGAGACCGGCGGCGCTGAGGATCGAACGGCCGGTTGAACCCGCGGACAACAGATGCAGCGGCTTCCAGCCGAGTTCCGCGACTTTCCGGATCGACTGCGACGACGCCTTGCCGGTCGAGATGTTGTAGAACACATCAGCGCCCGACTTGGAGAGGTTGATGAGCTGCGAGTCGACCGTCGGCTCGGTCAGGTCGTAGCTCTGTTCCATGATCACCTTGGCGGTGCCGCCGGCATCGGCCAGCACCTTCTTGAACGGACCGAGGAAGTCACGGCCGAAATCGTCGTTCTGGTAGAGGATGCCGACCTTGGCGTTCGGCTTTGCCGCGATGACATGCCTGGCGAGGATGCGCGCTTCGGTCGGATACAGCGGCAGGCCCGCCATGGTCCATTTGAAGTTCTTCGGATCGTTCCATTTCGACGCGCCGGTATTGAGCAGCAGTTGCGGCACGCCCTTCGAGTTGAGGTATTTGTGCACGGCCGTCTGCGGCGCGGTGCCGAGCGAACCATACAACGCCAGAACTTCCTCCTGCTCCACTAGCCGCCGCGTCGCCTCGACGCATTTCGGCGCGCTGTAGGCGTCGTCCATGCTGAAGAATTTTACCTTGCGTCCGTTGATGCCGCCCTTTTCGTTCAGCATCTGGAAATAGGCCTCGCCGACACGCCCGAGCACGCCGTAGAGCGAGCCGGGACCGGAGTGCGGCACCGTCTGGCCGAGCTTGATTTCGGTGTCGCTCGCGCCCGGATCGTATTTCTTCTCCTGTGCCCAGACGAAGGGCGCGGGCATCGCGGAGGCAAATACGGTGGCAAGCGTGGTGGCGCCGAATTCGCGCCGCGTGATTTTGTTCTTCATTGTTGTTTCTCCCTGATTGGGAGCCTTGATCTGCCATTCCGGCGTCAGTGGCAATAGCTCACATGCCGCACGCATTGCCGCCATACGCGGTACGCGTAGCGTCTAGACTCAAGTTTTAATGGCGACCACGACGAGGCCGGGTACGGGCGTGTCGTCCTCGTTGCGGGCGGAGCGATCTTCCAGCAGGGACAAATTAAGGCCGGAGGCTTCGACCGAAGCGCGCACATAAGCAGCACTGTGGGCATAGCGAAGCCCGTGGCCGAGAATGACGCCCTCGCCCTCGTGGGTCTCGGCGGTGAAAGCCAGCAGGCCGCCCGGCGTCAGCACGCGCGCGGCTTCCGCCAGCACGGGATCGAGATCGGCCACATACACCATTGCGTCCGCCGCAAGCACGAGATCGGCGCTGGCGTCAGCCCTGGCGCGCAAGCCCTGCAGCATGTCGGCGACTTCCAGTTCGGCATATAGGCCGCTCGACCGCGCCCGCTCGATCATCCGCGGCGACAGATCGACGCCGAAGAAGTGATCGACCCCGTTGGCAAAGGTAGTGGCGGCCAGGCCAGTGCCGCAGCCGAGATCGATCGCGCGCCTGAAGAACGCCGGCTTCCGCGCGGCCGACCGCACCGACAGCACCGCCCCGAACAATAGCTCCGGGCCACGATAGCCGAGATCGCCGACCAGCGACAATTCAAACCGCGGCGCATATTGGTCGAACAGCGTCTGCACATAGGCCTGCGACATGCCGGACAACGGCGCCGCTCCGAGCCGGATCAGCCGCAGCCGTGCGCCGTGACGATCGCCGGGATCGCTGGCCTCGGCCTTGTGAAACGCCGAAATCGCCGCATCATGCTCGCCAAGCTTCTCGCGGATGTTGCCGAGCGTGAACCACGCGGAAGTAAAGTTCGGCGCCAGTTCGATCGCCTGCAACAGGAGATCGGCGGCGGCCGGCAGATCGCCCTTCAATTGCAGATCGCGGGCGAATTCAAAACGGCGGTCGGCCATCAGATCGCCGGAGGAGAGAAACAGGCGGGCAGGCATCTTGGGAACCAGGCTCGTCACCGCCGGAATCGGACCGGCCATTCCATCAAGCAGGGACTTTTTCAAGAGATGGATGCACGGGTCAAGCCCGTGCATGACGACCAAACACCGCACGACTAAACATCGCAGCCGGACGGCCTATATACAGAGCATGCGCCCGCAAGACATCCTGATGCCCGTCCCCGCCGGCCTCTGCTGCAAGCCCGGCAGTTTCCATATCGACCCGGTGCGGCCCGTCGAGCGGGCCGTGATCACGCACGGCCATTCCGATCATGCCCGGCCCGGCCACGGCGCAGTGCTCGCCACCCAGGAAACGCTCGACATGATGCGGCTGCGCTACGGCGACAATTTTGCACGCAGCACACAGGCGGTGAGCTATGGCGAAGAAGTCCGGCTCGGCGACGTCAGGATCAAATTCCATCCCGCGGGCCACGTGCTGGGCTCGGCGCAGGTCGCGGTGACCTGCAAGGATACCTGCATCGTCGCCTCAGGCGACTACAAGGACGCGAGCGACCCGACCTGCGCGCCGTTCGAGATCGTTCCCTGCGATGTCTTCATCACCGAGGCGACGTTCGGCCTGCCGGTGTTCCGTCATGGCAACGCGGCGGATGAGGTGAAGAAGCTGCTCGCCTCGGTCGCGCTGTTTCCGGAGCGCGCCCATCTCGTCGGCGCCTACTCGCTCGGCAAGGCGCAGCGCGTGATCGCGCTGCTGCGCGAGGCGGGCTACGACGCGCCGATCTATCTGCATGGCGCCATGGAGAAGATCACGCATTATTATGAAAGCCGTGGCATCGCGCTCGGCGAGCTGCGCCCGGTCAAGGGCATGAAGAAGGCCGACCTCGCCGGCACCATCACGCTGGCGCCACCGTCAGCCACGTCAGATATCTGGACGCGGCGTTTCCCCGATCCGGTCACGGCGTTCGCCTCGGGCTGGATGCGGGTGCGAGCGCGCGCCCGCCAGCGCGGCGTCGAGCTGCCGCTTGTGATTTCAGACCATGCCGACTGGGACGGACTGACCGCGATGATCGAAGCCACCGGCGCCGGCGAGGTCTGGGTCACGCATGGTCAGGAAGACGCGCTGGTGCACTGGTGCAAGGCGCGCGGGCTTGCCGCGCGGCCGCTCGACCTCGTCGGCTATGGCGACGAGGAGGCGAGCGAAGCCGTCACGGCCGACGAGGCCGAGGCATGAACCGCTTGGCCGAACTGCTCGATCGCCTTGCCTATGAGCCCGGCCGCAACAACAAGCTGCGGCTGCTCACGGCCTATCTTCGCGACACTCCCGATCCCGACCGCGGCTACGCGCTCGCCGCGCTGACCGGCGCGCTGTCGTTCAAGCACGCCAAGCCCGGGCTGATCCGCGACCTGATCACTGACCGCACCGACCCGGTGCTGTTCGGATTGTCGTATGACTACGTCGGCGACCTGTCGGAAACAGTCGCGCTGATGTGGTCCAAGGCCGCGCTTCCCGGCCACAACAATCCACCTCCCCCCACCCTCTCCGAGGTCGTCACTACACTCCGCACCCTCGGCAAGACCGAACTGCCAAAACAGCTTGCGCGCTGGCTCGACGAACTCGACGAGACCGGCCGCTGGGCGCTGCTGAAGCTCGTCACCGGCGCGATGCGGATCGGAATTTCGGCGCGGCTCGCCAAGACAGCGGCTGCCGCGCTCGGCGACAAGGACCCGCACGATGTCGAACTGATCTGGCCCGGACTGGCCCCGCCTTACCTCGACCTGTTCGCGTGGCTGGAGGGTCGCGGCGACAAGCCGGTCAATCTCGATCCCGCGCCATTCCGGCCTGTGATGCTGGCGCACGCGATTGAGGATTCCGATTTCGGCAACCTCGATCCCGGCGATTTCATCGCGGAATGGAAATGGGACGGCATCCGCGTGCAGGCGGTCTCGGGCCGCGACGAGCGCGGCCATATGCAGGCGCGGCTCTATTCGCGCACCGGCGAGGACATCACCGGGAGTTTCCCCGACCTCGTGCCGTCGCTGCATCTGCCCGGCGCGATCGATGGCGAGCTGCTGGTATTGCGCGAAAGCCGCGTGCAGACATTCAACGTGCTGCAGCAGCGGCTGAACCGGAAGATCGTCTCGCCGAAGCTGATGAAGGAATTTCCAATCCATCTGCGCGCCTATGACCTGCTCGGCGACGACGAGAACGATCTGCGCGAACTGCCGTTCGAAGAGCGCCGCGCGCATCTCGAGAGGTTCGTCCGCAAGCTCGACGACCCGCGCATCGACCTGTCGCCGACGGTTGCCTTCGATAGCTGGGAAGCGCTGATGGCGGCGCGTGCCGATCCAGCAAGCGCCGGTGCCGGCGAGGACGCCGAGGCGGTCGAGGGCGTGATGCTGAAGCGGCGTGAAGCACCCTATCTGCCGGGCCGGCCCAAGGGCCAGTGGTGGAAATGGAAGCGCGACCCGCACATCATCGACGCCGTATTGATGTATGCGCAGCGCGGCCACGGCAAGCGGTCGTCCTATTATTCGGATTACACGTTCGGCGTCTGGACCTCGGGCGACGAAGGCGAACAGCTGGTGCCGGTAGGCAAGGCGTATTTCGGCTTCACCGACGAGGAGTTGCTGCAGATCGACCGGTTCGTCCGCCGCAACACCACGGAAAAGTTCGGACCCGTGCGCCATGTCGTGCACGAGCCGGACCTGGGCCTGGTGCTGGAGGTCGCCTTCGAGGGATTGGCGCGCTCACCGCGGCACAAATCCGGCGTCGCGATGCGGTTCCCGCGCATCAGCCGGCTGCGCTGGGACAAGCCGCCGCGCGAGGCCGACCGGCTGGAGACGCTGGAGCGGATGCTGAAAGACGTGACAGCAAATTAACGTTCCACCCGCGCATGGCAGCCATTGACGGCGAGACGCGGGTTCCCCATGTGCCCCGCCGTGCCGTATAGTGGGCACGACTCGCGAGGAGCAACCGATGCCGAACGACATCCGAGACCTGCCGGCCAGCAATGACGGTCTGTACCGCTTTCTTGGCGGCTCGCCGCTGTCGGTGGCGTTCCGGCTGATCCTGCTGTCGATTTTGGTCGGCGTGGTGCTGGCCGCGATCGGATTCGATCCCTGGAATATCCTCTACAGCATCCGCATGCTGTTCCAGCGGCTGTGGGACCTCGGCTTCGACGCCGTCAACTGGCTGTGGCGCTACTTCCTGCTCGGCGCCGTGATCGTGATCCCGATCTGGCTGCTGTCGCGGCTGTTCGGCAGCCCGCGCGGGCGATAGCACTTACAAGCGGTAGCAGCCGATGCGGTTGCCATTGATCGGCTGCGGCGACGTGCCCGGCATCCTCGCCGGGCCATGAGCATGCATTCGCCGGCATCGTCCCCCAAAGTCACGACGGCACAGGTGTTTGCCATCGCGGGTCCCGCGATGGTCGCGAACCTGACCACACCGCTCATCGGCATCGTCTCGACCACGGCGATCGGCCGGCTCGGCGACGCCACGCTGCTCGGCGGCGTCGCGATGGCGTCGGTGCTGTTCGACTGCATGTTCTGGCTGTTCGGATTCCTGCGCATGAGCACGGTGGCCTTTACGGCGCAATCGCTCGGCGCCGGCGAGACCAATGAACTGCGCGCGATCCTGATTCGCGGATTGATCGTCGCGGCCATCGTTGGCGTGGCGCTGATCGTCCTGCAAAGTCCGCTCGCCACGATTCTGTTGAACGCGATGGGCGGCAGCGAGGGTGTCACCCAAGCGGCCAAGACCTATTTCACTATACGGATATGGTCCGCGCCGCTGGCGCTTGGCAATTATGTCGTGCTGGGCTGGCTAATCGGACAGGCACGCGCGAGGCTAGCCCTGGGCACGCAGATCAGCATCAACCTCATCAACATGATGGCGACCGCGCTGCTGGTGCTGATGCTCGACTTCGGCATCGCCGGCGCCGCCATCGCCACACTGATCGCGGAAACTGCTGGCCTGATGCTCGGCCTGCTGATCGCACGCCACCTTTCGAAAGGGCAATTCGCGGCGTCCCGCGCATTGCTGTTCGACCGCGGCAAGCTGATGCGCATGCTCGCAGTCAACCGCGACATCATGATCCGTACGGCATCGCTGATCGCAGCCTTTCTGTTCTTCACCGCGCAGGGCGCCCGCGCCGGCGACACGACGCTCGCGGCCAACGCGGTGCTCAACAATTTTCTGCTGATCAGCGCCTTCTTCCTCGACGGCCTTGCCAACGCCGCCGAGCAGCTCTGCGGCCGCGCTTACGGCGCTCGCGACAAGGCGGCATTCGCAGGCGCCGTAAAGCTCGTCGTGATGTGGGGCTTTGGTTTTGCGCTCGCGGTCGCCGCCTGCTTCATGCTGTTCGGGCCGTCGCTGATCGACTTGATGACCGCAAGCGCGGAGATACGCCGCATCGCGCGGGATTATTTGCCGTTCGTTATCTTCGCGCCGCTGCTCGGCGTGTTCGCGTTTGCCTTTGATGGCATCTATATCGGCGCCACCTGGGCACGCGACATGCGCAATCTTATGATCGCCTCGCTGGCGATCTTCCTCACCGCGTGGTTTGCGCTGCGCTCGTTCGGCAATGCCGGGCTATGGGGCGCGCTGCTGGTGCACTATGCCGCGCGTGGGGGACTGGAGGCGGCCAGGTATCCGACGCTGCTGAGGAAGTCGTTTGCGGTAGAGCGCTAGCTCGTAGCCCGATGAGCGCAGCGATATCCGGGACGGCGTTAGAATGGCCCCGGATATCGCTTCCCTCATCCGGGCTACAGCTCTTCACTACAATCATTTCACCGGCCATTCCTCGGCAGTGATCGTCGCGGCGTCAGCGCCGACGATCTCCGACAGCGAGTCGCGGCCGGTTCGAAGCAAGGTGGAAGCAAGATCGTTCTTGATATCTTCCACCAGCCCGAGGCCCTTGTAGACCAGCGACGAATAGATCTGGATCAGGCTGGCGCCGGCGCGGATCTTCGTCAGCGCGGCGCCGCCGGTATCGATGCCGCCGACGCCGATCAGGGGAAACGCGCCTTCGGCGCGAACATAGGTTTCCGCCACCATCCGCGTCGACAATCGAAACAGCGGCCGACCCGACAACCCACCCTGCTCTTTCGCCCTGGTCTGTTCGCGCAGGGTCAACGGACGCGCCAGCGTGGTATTGGCGACGATCATGCCGTCGACGCGGCGCGAACGCGCGATCTGCACGACGTCGTCGAGTTCGGCGAGGCTGAGATCCGGCGCGATCTTGAGCAGCACCGGCGAATCGCCGGCGTTCTTGCGTACCCGCTCGCGCGCATCGATCACCTTGGCGAGCAGATCGTCCAGCGCGCCTGATGCCTGCAGATTGCGCAGGCCCGGCGTGTTCGGCGAGGAGACGTTGACGGTGAAATAGCTTGCGACCGGCGCGAACACCTCGATCAGCCTGACGTAGTCGGCGACGCGGTCGGGCGAATCCTTGTTGGCCCCGACATTGACGCCGACAATGCCGCCCTGATGCGCGCGCGCCGCCAACCGCCGCAATACCGCGTCGGCGCCGTCATTGTTGAAGCCCATGCGGTTGATGACCGCTTCATCACGCTCGAGTCGAAACAGCCGCGGGCGCGGATTGCCGGCCTGCGGCTTCGGCGTCACCGTACCTATTTCGACAAAGCCAAAACCCAGCCGCAGCAGCGCGTCCGGCACCTCGGCGTTCTTGTCGAAGCCCGCCGCCATGCCGATCGGATTGGGAAAAT
>JAESGW010000480.1_pt1 | contig 36679 bp, 32 predicted proteins | sample 9269791 | NCBI WGS metagenome assembly JAESGW01 (sample SAMN16773120, study PRJNA677053) | algae metagenome | isolation source: Aphanocapsa lilacina HA4352-LM1 and co-occurring heterotrophs from near cave... | place: USA: Maniniholo cave, near Haena, Kauai, HI | collected 2009-07-28
CGACGCCCTGCCCATCGTCGATGTCGCGAGTTCGAGTCTCGTCATCCGCTCCAACTTCACCAGCGCGCAGAGCGCGACGCCCTGCCCATCGTCGATGTCGCGAGTTCGAGTCTCGTCATCCGCTCCAACTTCACCAGCGCGCAGAGCGCGACGCCCTGCCCATCGTCGATGTCGCGAGTTCGAGTCTCGTCATCCGCTCCAACTTCACCAGCGCGCAGAGCGCGACGCCCTGCCCATCGTCGATGTCGCGAGTTCGAGTCTCGTCATCCGCTCCACGGGGTAGTAGTGGACTACCCGTCGCGCAGTTGCGGGTTGGCCACGGGGAACGGTGTCGGGTGGCGCCTGGAGTCAGCGGTTCAGCTTGGCTGCCCGCTCGAGTCGGCCCAGTGCCTCCTCGGCGTTCTCGACCGCCATCGCTGAGTCGTCTGCACGGCACCTCACAACCATGTTCCGCAGTCGGCGCCGGTCCTTGGCGTTCAGGTCGACGTCGCGGAAATCGCTGGCCGCGATGAGGTTGGCCAGGACGACGAAGTCGGTGCAGTGCCGACTCCTTGCCCGGTCCGCGACGATCTCGGTCCGCGCAGCCGCCTTGGCCACCAGTGCCCCTACCAGGGTCGGCCGCGGCACGGCGCCGGTCTTGGACCCGACCATGACCTCGACGACATCGGTCCTGGCGAGGGCTTGCGTGGTGCCCGGCGCCGAGATCGTCGGCGCCCCGCCGACGCCGACCCGCGAGGCGGCTCGCTCTCCGACACCCTCGGGGATCAGGACATCGAACTGCGCCAGGTCGCGGTTCCAGCGGTGCTGGATCCCGTCGCCTGAGGTGTCTGGGATGAAGCCGATGTCCGTCAGCGCGCGGGTGAAGGTCTCCAGCATGTCCGGGGAGGCCCGGATGTCGACGACCGTGTCGACGTCGTTCGTAGGGCGGGCAGGCGTGAGGCCTCGCTCGGCGCAGTGAAGGTGCACCAGCTGGCCACCGATGAGCGTCCAACCGGTCTCGACGCGCTCGCTGAGCTCCATTAGGGCGTGCCAAGACGCCTCCTGCGCGTCGCTCATCGCAGGAAGGATGATTGGGTCCGTCACTGGTGCGCTCCCAGTCTGGATCCTGACCTGGCTCCAGCTTGTCGGCCCGCTGCCTTGTCCGCTTCGTAGGCGAGGAGCTCGTCCAGGTCGTCGAGCAGGCGCACCGCCTCTCGCTTCTCCCGCGCACCGTCGTGCTCGACCAGGTCTGCGGCGAGCGCGAGAGCGGAGCGCGCAACATCGTCGAGGTCGAGTGCGGCCGAAGCATCGCGATGCGCCGCGACGACGTGCAAGATGACGTTCGCCCGATCGCGCGAAGCCGGCGAGAGGAGATAGTCGTCTTCCAGAGCCCGCACGTCGGAGTCGACGACGTAGCCCTCGACGACATCGCCTGCCGACATGTTCGAGTGGGGCAGCGAGATCCCTGACAGGTGGACGCGACGGTCGACGCGGACGTCGGGGAGGTCGCGCGGCGAGGCCACGTAGAGCCTGCGTTCAGCGCGGTTGCGCAGCAGGTGGGCCAGCAGCGCGGCTACTTCGTCGAGGTCTGCGTTCGGGGCGGCGGAGTGTGCGAGAAGGTTCCGCAGCCTGCTTCGCGCGCGCGAACGGGCCGGGGGGCTGAGTTGCGCCGCGGCACGCGGAGCCTCCGACTCGGCCAAGCCGACGGCGAGCAGGTCCCATGCCGACTTCGCCGACAAGGGCCGGCCAGGGCCGGCGTGCTTTGCCACGCGCTGGACGCTGCCCAGGTCGACAGCCCATTGGTTGCCGATCTTCTGGGCCTCCAACGAACCGTCCCGGATGCGCTGATGCACTCGCTGCGGATGTACACCCAGGCGCTCAGCAGCTTCAGCGACGCTGATGTACGGTCCGACCATGATTGCCACTTTCCTATAAGTCCCTACAGGTTTCTGAAAACCATATAAGAACTTACAGGTTTGCTGCAATGAGGTGAGCCTGAGCGCGACGCTCCACACCCCGACCCGATATTCCGCTGCGTTCTGCCGGCGTACGGGACTCCCCGACCGGCCACTCGCAGCGGACTACTCCCGGGGGCGTCCACCGCGGCGGACGGCACGCCCCGTAACCGATGGGGCGGAAGTGAGACTTGCGCCTTCTGTGACCAGAGAGGACAGTGAGGCGTCCGTTCTTCTCGGATCGAAGGTTCTTCCCATGGCACTTCCCCGCCGATCTCCCCGCCGATCTCCCCGCCGATCTCCCCGCCGACTCCCGCCCCGGCTCGCCCACCAGATCGCCGACGGTGACCGCCCGCGCCCGCTCTGGCGCCACCCGGCGAGCATCGCCGCGGCGTCCCTCGCCCTCACCCTCGGCGCCGTCCCGCTCCTGCCCGACGGCGGACCGGCCGACCAGGGCGGTATCGCGCCGACGGCCGAGTCGACCGGCGCGCCCGGCGCACCGCGCCGTACGCGGCTCACCGCCGCGATGCGGGCCGAGATCGACCGCGTGGTGGCCGAGGGCGCCGCCCTCGACAGCGCGCGCGGACGTACGACGCGGGCGCGCGCGGCCGTACGGTGCGCCACCTTCGAGGGCCAGCGCTACTGCCTGGGATTCGGCTGGACCAACCAGTCGGCCGAGGCCCTCGCCGAGCGCCTCGGCGCCCGCCCTGACCTCGAGCGCGAACGCACCGGCGACCTCGACGCCGACGGGCTGCTCGCCCGCACGGAGCGGCGTACGCCGGCCGCCCGGGCCGCGGCGGAGCGGGCCGAGCTCACCATGGCCGCGCGGTCGGTCGGCAAGGTCTGGATGCTGCGTCACGAGATCCAGGGCGTGCCGCTGCCCGACGGGTTCGCCGAGCGGCACCCCGAGGTCACTGCCGGCATCGACGCACGCGGCGGGTTCGGGGAGTCGTACCCGCAGCGGTCCAAGATCCTCACGAGCAAGGTCGCCCGGCCCCAGCGCACCACCTACTGGTGCGGTCCGGCTGCCATGCAGGCGATCGGCTGGAGCTCGCAGGGCACGCGGAAGACCCAGGCCTACTGGGCCCGCCGCCTCGGCGCCACCACGGCCGGCACCGGGATCACCGACATGGTGCGGGTGATCAACGACAGGACGCACTACGACGACGCCGACCACGCCGGGCCCTACGTGGCGCTCGACATCAGCGACTTCACCTTCAAGCAGTGGTACCGCCTGATGATGCGCCACGTGCACGACTACCAGGCCCCCGTCGTCCTGCACCCGGTGCTCGAGAAGCAGTACTACCCCTACCTCGACGACGACGCGAGCGGACACTTCCAGGTCGGCCGCGGCTTCGACCAGAACCCCGACGGCAACCGGCAGATCGGCTACTTCGAGCCGTGGGACCAGTCGCGGTTCGACCCCAGCGAGCCCGCGATCGGGCGCGTGCAGTGGCGCAACGCCTACAAGTCCTACCGCGCCAACCTCGACCACTTCCAGCACAACGTCGGAGTCTGAGGTGCGAGCCCGTACGCCCGCCGCGCTCGCGCTGCTGGTCGTCCTGGGCGCGTGCAGCGGCGACGACCGCCCGGTCGACCTGCAGCCCGACGGCCCCTCGCCCACCGCGGACATCGACGACGGCCTGGTCGTGGTGGAGCCGACCACCGCGCTCCTCGACTGGCAGGACTCGGGCCTGGAGGCGGGCACGCGCTACGTCCGAGGTCCGGAGTGGGAGGTGGTCGGCAACGAGGCGGGCACCGAGGTCGAGCTCGTGCACGACGGAGACGCGGTGACGATCGCAGCCGGCGCGGGCCGCACGATCTCCGAGGTCCTGATGAGCGAGTCCTGGGCCGTCGTCGTCCGGCAGGACAAGGCCGAGACCGACCCCAGCCAGGTCGTCACCGTCGACCTGGCGACCGGCGAGCAGGGCGAGGTCGTCTCCCCCGCGCCGGCGAGCGGCGGCTCGTGGGCCCTCATCGGCGGCGACCTCTACTACCCCACGTACGGCGACGACCGGGCGTACTGCCTGGCCACCAGCGCACTCGCCGACAGCAACGGCGAGGACGGCTGGTGCGCCCCTCGCAGGACCGGCTTCTCCGGCCTCACCGCGAGCGAGCTCGGCGTGGGGATGATGACCTTCGACGACGCCCGCCCGGTCGCCTGCCGGACGGTCAACCTGCTCGAGGCCGGCGTGCCGCAGCCGCTGGAGCACGCCAACGAGTGCATGACCTGGGACGTCGTCGCCACCGCCGACGGAGCGCTCTGGTCGGAGGTGCCGCAGCCGCGCCGGCAGGAGGAGGCGATCTTCAGCGCCTCCGGCCCGGAGACCTTCTACGCCCTCGGCCCCGGCACCACCGGCAGCGCCGTGCCGTGCGGCGACTCGGTGTTCTTCGTCCGTGACCCGCAGGGGCCGGACGAGCCCGCGCGGCTGATGCGGTGGACGCCGGACCGCACGCTCGAGGTCGCGTACGAGTCGGCGTCGGTCGGCAACGCCTTCCTCGGCGAGCCGGTGTGCGGGGGCGGTGTGCTGAGCCTCTCGTCCTTCGGCGAGGAGGGGGACGAGCTGGTGTGGGCTAGCGTCGGGTGACGTGAGCTTCACCGGATTCCCCGTCGCCGCCCTCGACTTCTACGACGACCTCGAGATGGACAACACGAAGTCCTTCTGGGAGGCCCACAAGCACGTGTGGAAGGAGTCGGTCGAGGCGCCGATGAAGGCGCTGATGGCCGAGCTGGAGCCGGAGTTCGGCAGTGCCAAGGTGTTCCGGCCCTACCGCGACGTCCGGTTCGCGAAGGACAAGACGCCCTACAAGACCCATCAGGGCGCCTTCGTCGCAGCCGGACCGCGCACCGGCTGGTACTTCGAGATCTCCCCGCGCGGCACCCGGGTCGGCTCCGGCTTCTACGACGCCGACGGACCCCAGCTGGCCGCGATCCGCGAGGCGATGGCCGACGAGAAGACCGGCACGGCGCTCGACCGGCTGCTCGAGCGGCTCGAGAAGGACGGCTTCGAGGTCGGGGGCGACCAGCTCAAGACCTCGCCGCGCGGCTATGACGCCGACCACCCGCGCATCCACCTGCTGCGCCGCAAGCAGCTGTTCCTCGGCCGGTCGTACGGCTTCGAGGCCGACGCGATCGGCGCCGGCCTGGTCGACCGGGTGCGCACGGACTGGCGTGCGATGCGCCCGCTGGTCACGTGGCTCCGTGCCGTCGAGGTCGACTGAGCGCGGCGCGGAGTTCCCGAGCCGGACGGTCGTCGTTCACGCCGGCGATGCCGAGCCCGGTCAGGCTGGCGCCATGGCCAAGAGACTGTTCCTGCTCCACGTCGGCCCCGACGCGGTGGACGTCGCCGCGATGACCGACGGGCTCGCCCTCGGCGGGGTCCGCCTGCCCGCCGTCGACGCCGAGGCGTACGAGCACGCCGCCGTCGAGATCCGCCGCTCCCACAAGGCCGCCGGCCTCCGGCGCAAGCAGGTCGAGGGCTCGTGGGCGTCGGTGTGCCGCCGCGCCCGCAAGGCGAAGGCCGACTGCTTCGTCAGTGTGCCGGCCTGCTTCGACGCGACCCCGGAGCAGGCCGCGCTCGCGCTCGACGGGCTGGCCGACTTCCGTGTCGTGCTGGTCGTGACCAGCGGCTTCACGTCGGAGCCGCCCACCGCCTGGACGTCGCTCGTCGAGGAGGGACGTACGCACGTGCTGCCGACCCGCCTGACCGACGAGCAGCTCGCGGCCCAGGTCGCCCGGATCGCGCTCATCGAGGAGGAGGCCCGCCTCGACAAGCGGCTGGCCAAGGTCTCGAAGCGGCGCCGGCAGGTGAACCGGCGGCTGGCCGCCTAGGTCTCGATGGTCGCCGCGCGCGCTGGAGTCACCGGATATCCGGTGACCGCCCTGCTTCCATGTACGGATCCGTACCTCGAAGCACGAAACCCGGGTGCGAAGCAGGGCTCAGTGGGGCTGCCAGGCGTCCTCGTCCTCGGTGAGCGCCGCGACGCCCGGGGGGAGCTTGCCGTCGGCGAGGTCCTGGATGGTGACCTGCTCGAAGACGCCGCGTAACGAGCTGCGGGCGGCGATCCACACGTGCTGGAGGACCTGGGCGGAGTCGTCGTACTCGACGGCCTCGGGACGCAGGCCGTAGACGGAGACGAGGGGGCCGTCGACCGCGCGGATCACGTCGGCGACGGTCACGGTCTCGGGCTTGCGGGCGAAGCGCCAGCCGCCGGACTGGCCGCGCTGCGACACCACGACGTCGGCCCGCCGGAGGTCGGCGAGGATCGCCTGGAGGAAGCCGTGGGGGATCCCCTGCGCCTTGCCGAGCTGCTCGGCGCTGACGGCCGCCCCGTCACTGCGCACCGCGATCTCGATCAGGGCCCGCAGGGCGTAGTCGGCTTTGGCGGAGACGCGCATGCGGTCAGTTTGTCAGACAAATCGACCGACTCACTGTTCTTGGTCGCCCCCCACCCCGTCAGGTGGTCCCGCACGCCTGTCACAGGCCTGTGACCTGCGACATCGGGCGAACGTGTTGCGCGACGGCGCGTCGCGAGGCATCATTTTGTTACTGACGAGTAGCCGATGCGCTCGTCACCGAGATCCACATCCGGATCCACACCCGCACGCGACATGGACAGGTGGAAGCAGTGAGCCACTACAAGACCAACCTCCGCGACATCGAGTTCAACCTCTTCGAGGTGCTCGGCCGCGACGAGGTGCTCGGCACCGGACCGTTCGGCGACGTCGACGGAGAGAGCGCCCGCGAGATCCTGCGCGAGGTCGAGCGCCTCTCCCGCGAGGACCTGGCCGCGTCCTACGAGGACAGCGACCGCAACCCGCCGGTCTTCGACCCCGCCACCCACACGGCCCCGGTGCCGGAGTCGTTCGCCAAGAGCTACCAGGCCTGGATGGACGCCGAGTTCTGGCGCCTGCAGGTCTTCGAGGAGATGGGCGGCACCCCCGCCCCGTCGTCCCTGGTCTGGGCGATCGGCGAGATGGTCCTCGGCGCCAACGCCCCGATCTGGATGTACGCCGCGGGTCCCGCGTTCGCCAACGTGGTCCACCGCAACGGCAACGACCGCGACAAGCAGGTCGCGCAGTTCATGGTCGACCGCCAGTGGGGCTGCACCATGGTGCTCACCGAGCCCGACGCCGGCTCCGACGTCGGCGCCGGCCGCGCCAAGGCCACCCCCAACGACGACGGCTCGTGGAACATCACGGGCGTCAAGCGCTTCATCACCAGCGCCACGCACGACATGAGCGAGAACATCATGCACCTCGTCCTCGCGCGCCCCGAGGGCGTCGAGGGCGTCGGCGGCCCCGGCACCAAGGGCCTCTCGCTGTTCTGGATGCCCGAGCACCACTTCGACCTCGAGACCGGCGAGCTGACCGGCGAGCGCAACGGCGTCTACGTCACCAACGTCGAGCACAAGATGGGCATCAAGGTCTCCAACACCTGCGAGGTCACCTTCGGCGACCCGCAGGTCGGCGGCGGGGAGCCCGCGAAGGGCTGGCTGCTCGGCGAGGTGCACGACGGCATCGCGCAGATGTTCCAGGTCATCGAGAACGCCCGGATGATGGTCGGCACCAAGGCCATCGCGACCCTGTCGACCGGCTACCTCAACGCCCTCGACTACGCCAAGGAGCGCGTCCAGGGCGCCGACCTGACCCAGGCGGCCGACAAGACCGCCCCGCGCGTGACCATCACGCACCACCCCGACGTACGCCGCTCGCTGATGACGCAGAAGTCGTTCGCCGAGGCGATGCGCGCGCTGGTGCTCTACACCGCCACCTGGCAGGACCAGGTGATGGTCGCCGAGCACGAGGGCACGGCCGACTCCGACGAGGCCCGCCTCGCCGCCGCGGTCAACGACCTGCTGCTCCCGATCGTCAAGGGCTACGGCTCCGAGCGCTCGTGGGTGCTGCTGGGCACCGAGTCGCTGCAGACCTTCGGCGGCTCCGGCTTCCTGCAGGAGTACCCGGTCGAGCAGTACGTCCGCGACGCCAAGATCGACACCCTCTACGAGGGCACGACCGCCATCCAGGGCCAGGACTTCTTCTTCCGCAAGATCGTCAAGGACCAGGGCCGCGCGCTCGGCCACCTGGCCAAGGAGATCGAGGGCTTCATCGCCTCCGAGGCGGGCAACGGTCGCCTCAAGAACGAGCGGGCGCTGCTCGCCACCGCGCTCGAGGACGCCAACGCGATCGTCGGCCACATGATCAACGACCTCATGTCGTCGGCCGAGGAGCTGCGCAACATCTACAAGGTGGGGCTCAACACGACCCGCCTGCTGATGGCCCTCGGCGACGTCGTCTGCGCGTGGCTGCTGCTGCGCCAGGCCGAGGTCGCGCTGGCGAAGCTGGCCGGCGAGGTGTCGGCGAGCGACAAGGCGTTCTACGAGGGCAAGGTCCTCGCGGCGCAGTTCTTCGCCCAGACCAACCTGCCGCGGCTCAGCGCCGAGCGCGCCATCGCCGAGGCGACCACCCTCGACCTGATGGACCTCGACGAGTCGTCCTTCTGATCCCAGGGTCCACCCCGGCAACGGGTTCGTACGTGCACTCCCGCCCCCATCAGTGGGGGCGGGAGTGGCATGTCCGGCCAGTTGCCGGGCATCGCGGCCGGCCGTCGCACCTCGACCACCGAGGCCTGAGGGACTCTCGGATGACAGGTGTCACGGGGAGGTCGTGACACCTCGGCCGGGGGCGCGAGGCCGTACGACGACACGCTGGTCGCATGAGACGCACCCCAGGACGTTCCTCTCCCCCGCTCCGCTCCTCCGGACAACGCCCAGGGGACCCCGCGAAGACCACACCAGCGATCCGCGCGACCGGGCTGCGCAAGGCCTTCCGAGCGACCGACGGCACGACCGTGGTCGCGGTCGACGACGTCGACCTGACCGTGAGGCCGGGCGAGATCGTCGCGTTCCTCGGCCCGAACGGCGCCGGGAAGACGACGACGGTCGACATGCTGCTCGGCCTCACGGCACCCGACGCCGGGACGATCGAGGTCTACGGCTCGTCGCCCGGCGACGCCGTACGACTCGGGCAGGTCTCGGCGGTGATGCAGACCGGTGGCCTGCTGGGTGACTTCACGGTCGGCGAGACCGTCCGGGCGATCGCCGCGCTGCACGGCCGCTCCGACCGCGTCGAGATCGTGCTGGAGCGCGCCCACCTCACCGACCTCGCCGCCCGGCGGGTCGAGGCGTGCTCGGGCGGTGAGCAGCAGCGGCTGAAGTTCGCGCTCGCGCTGCTGCCCGACCCGGACCTGGTCGTCCTCGACGAGCCCACGACCGGCATGGACGTCGCGGCGCGCCAGGAGTTCTGGCGGGCGATGCGCGAGGACGCGGCCCAGGGCCGGACCATCGTCTTCGCCACCCACTACCTCGCCGAGGCCGACGAGTTCGCCGAGCGCACCGTCCTGATGAACCACGGCCGGATCGTCCACGACGCCGCGACCGCCGACGTGCGGGCGGCGTACGGCGGGCGCACCCTCACCTTCCGGCCACCCGCGGGGGTGGTCGGCACCGACGGAGTCGACGTCGACTGGCTGGCGCGGGTGCGTCACGCCCTCGAGCCCCTCGGCGTCACCGACGTCGACGTCTCCGCGGCGAGCCTCGAGGCCGCCTTCCTCGCCCTGACCGCCGAGACTCCGGTCGACACCGTCCTCGAAGGAGCCACTCGATGAGCACCACGACCCTCGGCCGCACGCGCACCGCGGACGGCGTCCGACCCACGCCCCGCCCGGACATGCTCGCCTACGCGCGCCTGGACCTGCGCCGGCAGCTGCGCGACCGGATCGGGATGTTCTTCGTGGTCGGCCTGCCGACGTTCATGTACCTCGTCTTCGGGATCGGCTCCGACGACCCCGTCGGCAGCGGCAACGTCGGGATGTACGTGATGATCTCGATGGCCGCGTACGGCGCCGTCACCGCGACCACCAGCGTCGCGGGGAGCGCCGCGACCGAGCAGGTCATGGGATGGGGTCGCCAGCTCGGGCTCACGCCGATGCGGCCGGTCGCGTTCGTGGCCGCCAAGGCGGGCGTGGCGATGGCGGTCGCCACCGTCCCGGTCGTCGCGATCTTCGGCATCGGCGCCGCCACCGGCGCGCGCGGCGACTGGGCGGACTGGCTGCTGTCGGGTGCGCTGGTGTGGCTCGGCTCCGCGCTCTTCGCGATCTACGGCCTCGCGATCTGCCTGGTGTTCCGTGGCCCCAACGCCCCGGGCATCGCGTCCGGCCTGGTCGTGGTGCTGGCCTTCCTCGGCAACGTCTTCACGCCGATGAGCGGCTTCATGCTCGACCTGGGACGGCTCACGCCGCTCTACGGCTACGTCGCGCTGGCCCGGTTCCCGCTCACCGAGGGCCACCTCCCGGTAGGCGGGAGGGACCCGCTGTGGCTGCCGGTCGCTAACGTGCTCGCGTGGACGGTGATCTTCGGGCTGATGGCGCTGTGGGGCGTACGCCGGAGCCGGGCGCGCACGTGACGGCCGCCGGCGCCGGGCACCCGCTGCCCGACAACCCCTGGGAGAAGTGGGGGTGGGCCTTCGCCGCCATCTGGCTGGTGTTCCTCGCCTTCCCCGTGATCGGGGTCGTCGAGTCCGGGGCCGGGACGCCGGCGAAGGTCGTCGCGATGCTCTGCATCGCCGGGTTCGCCGTGGCCAACGTGCTCGGCTACTCCTCACGCCTCGGATCGTGGTGGGCGCTCGGCGTGATGGTCGTGCTGGCCCTGGCCACCGTGCCCGTCATCGGCATCGGGGTCATCTCGTTCACGCCCTACCTCGCGATCCTCTCGGCGCTCGAGCTGCCGAACCCGTGGTGGAAGTGGGCCGTGGGCGTCTGGACGGCCTTCCCGCTGCTGTCGCTGCTCGACATCGACGGCTTCCCGACCTTCTTCTTCCTCATGCTCTGGCCGATCATGATCGGCGGCGTGATGCTGCGGCTCTTCGGCGAGCGCGAGTACGCCGCGAACGCCGCGCTGCGCGAGCACGCGGTGGTCGTCGAGCGCGAGCGGGTGGCCCGCGACGTGCACGACGTCCTCGGGCACTCCCTGACCGCGCTGTCGGTGAAGGCCGAGCTCGCCGCCCGCCTGATCGACCTCGACCCGGTCCGGGCCAAGGAGGAGCTCGAGTCGATCCAGGCCACGGCGCGGCAGGCGCTGGCCGAGGTGCGGGCCACCGTCGGCGGGCTGCGCGCGGGCAACCTCGAGGCCGAGCTGGCGGCCGCGCCGCGGGTCCTGGCCGACGCCGGCGTCGAGACGCGGGTGGAGGGCAGCGTCGCCGACACCGACCCCCGCCACCGGGCGCTGCTGGCGTGGGTGCTGCGCGAGTCGGTCACCAACGTCGTACGCCACGCGCGGGCGCGGTCGGTCGTCATCGAGCTCGGCCCGGCCGGGATCGCCGTCACCGACGACGGCGACGGCTGCGACGGCCCCGAGGGCAACGGCCTGCGCGGGATGCGCGAGCGCGTCGCCGGCGCGGGCGGCACCCTCGACGTCGGACCAGCCGCTCCCGGCACCCGGGTGGAGGTGGCACTGCCGTGATCAGGTTGCTGCTCGCCGACGACCAGGCGCTCGTGCGTGGGGCGCTGGCCGCGCTGCTCGACCTCGAGCCGGACCTCGAGGTGGTCGCCCAGGTCGGGCGGGGCGACGAGGTCGTCGAGGCGGCCCGCGCCTCGGGAGCCGAGGTGTGCCTGCTCGACATCGAGATGCCCGGCCTCAACGGGATCGACGCCGCGGCCGCCGTACGACGGGACCTGCCGGGCGTGCGGTCGCTGGTCGTCACGACCTTCGGGCGGCCGGGCTACGTCCGCCGCGCCATCGAGGCCGGGGCGTCAGGGTTCGTCGTCAAGGACACCCCGGCCCGCCAGCTGGCCGACGCCGTGCGGCGCGTCCACGCCGGGCTGCGCGTGATCGACCCGGACCTCGCGGCGGAGTCGCTGGTCGACGGACCGAGCCCGCTCACCGGCCGCGAGCGCGAGCTGCTGACGTACGCCCTCGACGGGTCACCGGTCGCGGCGATCGCCGCGCGCGTGCACCTGTCCGAGGGCACCGTGCGCAACCACCTGTCCGCCGCCATCGGCAAGACGGGCGCGACCACGCGCAGCGAGGCCGCGCGGATCGCGCGCGACCGCGGCTGGTTGTAGATCTCGTCGCCGACTGCCCGGCTCACATCTCCCGGCGCTCCTCCACGTGGGTGGTCCGGGAGCGCTGGTTGTTCATCACGAGGGCGAGCACGAGGGCGAGGACGCCGGCGATCACCAGGATCCAGCCGACCGTGGTCGGCTCGACGACCTCCTGGACCGAGGCGGGGAACTCGTTGATGGCGAAGAGCAGGATCAGGCCGATGACGAGCAGGAGGATGCCGATTCCGATACCCATGACGACTCCTTCGGTGGGATGTCCCGCAGGGCGGGTGCGACCGGCTCGGGGCAGGCCGTTGCGGGCAGCGTACGCAACGAGGGCCGGACCCCAGCGGGTCCGGCCCTCGTGTCGTCAGGAAGGGGACCGGCTCAGCGGACCTTGCCGACCTTGATCTTGACCGACTTCGTCGTCGAGGCCGCCTTCGCGGTCACCTTGACCGAGAGCTTCTTGCCCTTCATGGCCCTGGTGACCTTGAGCTTGGACTTCGTCGCCTTCTTGATCTTCTTCTTGCCGGCGAACCACTGGAACTTGTAGCTCACCGCGGTGCTGCTGCGGAGGAGCTTGTCGAGGCCGGTGACCTTGACGGTCTTGCCGACCTTGGGCTTGCCCGCCACGTCCAGGCCGGAGACGATCGCGGCCAGGCCGGCCGGGACGTCGACGGTCGGGGTGGGCGTGGCGACCGGCTGGGTGGCCGGGGGCGTGACCGCGGCCGCGGCGACCGGGGCGGTCGGCGCCGACTCGGCGTGCCCGTAGTCGCGGTCCTCGGCCCCGGCGGTCACCAGGACGGTGATCTTCTTGCCGATGTCCGCGGCGGTCGGGACGTAGGTCGGGCCGTACTCGCCGACGATGAACTCACCGTCGCGCAGCCAGTCGTAGTAGTACTCGGTCGGGGTCGGCGTCCACGTGCCGACCGAGGCGGTGAGGGTCGCGCCCACGACGGGCGCGCCGCTGATGGTCGGTCGCGACGTGTTGACGACCGAGCGCTCGTCGTCGTGCTCGCCCGGCACCAGGACGGCGTCGATGTCGACCTCGGTGGCGCCGGACTCCAGCACGAGGTCGTCGGCGTCGGTGACCCGCGCCGCGTTGTCCCAGTACTCGTAGGTCCACTGGCCATCGGCCCAGCCACCGAACTCCACCCGGTAGGTGCCGGCGGGCAGTCCCTCGAGGACGTACGTGCCGTCGTCGTCGGCGTAGGCGCTCTGGGCGTACTCCCACTCGCCGTCCGTCTCGACGAGGGCGTCGACCCACGCCCCGCTCACGCCGTTGCCGGCGGAGTCGGTGACGGTGCCCGAGAACTGGGCGGCCGGGGCGAGCTCGGCGTCGATGCCGGACGTGGTCCCGGCCGCGGCGACGGTGACGTCCTCGGCCTCCGCCCGGGTGGCGACGTCGTCGTACCACTCCGTCGCGTAGGTCTGCGCACTGTCGTAGTCGTCGCTGAACTCGACGCGGTAGCTGCCCGCGGCCAGTCCCTTGAGGTCGTAGGACCCGTCCATGCTGGTCGCGGTGCCGGCGGCCCACCGCCAGTAGGTCTCGCCGTCCTCGTCGAGGACGGGCTTGTACGCCCTGACGTAGACGAGGTGCAGGCCCGTCTGGTCCGGCCCGGTGACCTCACCGGTGATGTGCGCGCCCGCGGCCAGCTCGGCGTCGGCCACGAACGTGCCCGACCCGGGCAGGGTGATCGTGTCGGCGTACCGGACCTCGGCGGCGTCCTCGTAGTACTCCGAGACGAAGCCGTTCTGGTAGTCGACGAACCCGATGCGGTATGCGCCCTCCGGCGCGACGAAGGAGTAGTGACCGGCCTCGTCGGTGTACGTGTAGTCGATGCCCTCCCAGTACTGGTCGAGCTCGTTGTACTCGAACAGCTCGATCTCGACGTCCTCGAGGGCGCCCGCCCCCGCACCGGTGACGGTGCCGGAGATGGTGCCGTCGGCGGCATGGGCGGCGGGCGCGAGGCCCAGGACGCTGGCGGCCAGCGTGGTCGTGATCAGTGCGACGGCAGGCCGACGCAGACGTGCATGCATGAAGAACCCCCACTTGGAGACACGGCGCCGCGAGTCGGCCCGGTCGATGTCGCGAACCTAGGCACGGACGGCATGCCCGCGTGGCGGAACGCCGCAGAACCATCCGTACCGACCACGCCACGTCCACCCCCACGGGTGGACGTGCCCGGAGCGCCTACCCTTCCCCCATGGCCGACGCGCAGGCAGGACCTCACGCAGACCAGCAGCCCGACCAGCAGCGACTCGTCGACCTCGTCGCCGTCTGGTGGGAGGCCGTCGACTCGTTCACGCGGCTGCTCGAGCACGTCGCCGACGAGGAGTGGTCGACGCCGACCGACCTGCCCGGCTGGGACGTCCACGCCGTCGCCGCGCACACCGCGCACCTCGAGGCGCTGCTCGCCGGCCGGCCGCACGACGAGGTCGAGGTCGGCGACGCACCCCACGCGCGCGGGATGATGGGACGGTTCACCGAGCAGGGTGTCGTGGTCCGGCGCGCGGAGGACGGCGACGCCCTCATCTCGGAGATCCGCGAGGCGACGACCGCACGGCACACCCAGCTGCTCGCGGACCCGCCGACCGACCCGTCCGCTCCCGCGCCCGGCGTCTTCGGCGCCATCGGCTGGACGACCGGGCTGCTGCTGCGCAACCGGCCGCTCGACGTGTGGATGCACGAGCAGGACGTACGCCGCGCGCTGGGCCGCCCGGGCAACCTCGACTCGGCGGCCGCGATCCACTCGGCCGACTACCTGATGGAGAGCCTGCCGTTCGTCGTGGCCAAGCGCGCCGGGTCGCCCGCCGGGACGGTCGTACGCCTCGAGGTGGCCGGTCACGCGCCGGTGACCGCCGTCGTCGGCGAGGACGGGCGCGGCCGCTCCGCCGCCGAGGACGACGACCTGGCCGGCGAGCCGACCGCGACCCTCGCCATGGACCGCGAGACCTTCGTGGTGCTGGCGGGCGGACGACGCGAGGCCGCACCGGGGGACGTGCGGGTCAGCGGCGACGCGGCCCTGGGCGAGCGCGTGCTCGCCGCCATGGGCGTGACCCCGTGAGCGCCCGCCCAGCGGGCACCTGGACGACGTCCGACATCGGTGACCTCACCGGCCGCACCGCCCTCGTGACCGGGCCGACGGAGGGCGGTCTCGGGTTCCACACCGCGCTCGAGCTGGCGCGGCACGGCGCCCGGGTCGTGCTCGCCGGTCGCACGCCCGCCAAGCTCGACGCGGCCGCGCGGGCGATCGCCGCCGAGGTGCCGGAGGCCCGGCTCGAGCACCTCGTCGTCGACCTGTCCGACCTCTCCTCGGTGCGGGCTGCGGGAGCGGCGGCGGTCGGGCTCGGACCGCTCCACCTGCTGGTCAACAACGCCGGCATCATGGCCACCCCGCTGCGACGTACGGGCGACGGGCTGGAGTCGCAGATGGCGACCAACCACTTCGGACCCTTCCTGCTGACCGGCCTGCTGCTCGACCAGCTCGTGGCATCGGGCGAGGGCCGCGTGGTGACGCTGGCGTCGCAGGCGCACCGGATGGCCCGCACCGCCCCGCTCGGCGACCCGCGGGTGCGACGGCGCTACAGCCGGTGGCGGGTCTACGGCCAGACCAAGCTCGCCAACCTGCTGTTCACCTTCGAGCTCGACCGCCGGCTGCGCCGCGCCGGGCTCCCGGTCGCCGCGCTCGCCGCCCACCCGGGGCTCGCGGGCACGCACCTCGCGGTCAACGGCCAGCTCGGCACCACGCACGGCCGGCGCGCCGCGATCCTCGACGCCGCGGTCAAGCTGGTGTCGCAGTCGGCCGAGGCCGGGGCGTGGCCGACCCTGATGGCGGCGACCGCCGACCTGCCCGGCGGGACGTACGTCGGCCCGAGCGGGCCGGGCGAGGCCGCGGGCCCGCCGCGGGTCGTGGGCACCACCCCGCTCGCGCGCGACGAGATGGCCCAGCGACGGCTGTGGGAGGCCAGCGAGCAGACCGTCGGGCTGAGCTGGCCCTAGCTCCGGTCCCGGACCCGGACCAGGCCGGCCAGGGTGCCGAGCCAGGCGGCGCCGTCGCGGTCGAGCATGATCTGCGAGCCGTCGCTCCCGGCCAGCAAGCCGGTGCCGGTGCGGACGCCCCACCTGTTGCGCCCGGTGTCCGCATCGATCGCGCTGAGGTACCACGCGCTGACCCCGGTCAGCGAGGACCGCTTCGTCCAGGCGTAGAGCAGCCCGTTGGCGTGGCTCGCCACGACGCCCGAGGCGGGCGAGACGGCGTCGCTGGTCCAGGCGAGCACGCAGGCGCCGTCGACGAGGTCCACGCGGGCGATGCCCGGCTGGGTGGTGAATCCGAGCAGCGTGCTCCGCGGCGAGGAGTAGCCGTCGTTGTTGGCCACGACCACCCCCGAGCCGAGCGGGGCGAGGTCGTGGTCGGTGGCGCCGTCGCCCGTCTCGAAGACCGACTGCCGGCACACCTCCCGGCCGTCGGCGCGGGCGAGGAGCACCACGCCGAGCCGGTCCTCGACCTCGTCGGTGATCGCCACGACGCCGCCGTCGAGGAGCGTCGGCGCGGAGCCGCTGGTCCCGGCGTACGCGGTGCGCCACACGGGCTGCGGGGTCCCGTCGGCGCCGACGGCGAGCCGGTGCAGCGCCTCGGCGGTGACGACGTACGCCCCGCCCTCGTCGGTGGTGACGTCGCGGTCCACCTCTTCGCCGAGGTCGATGACGCCGACCTGCCCGGTCGCGGGGTCCACGGTGCCGACGAGGCCGGCGTGCGACGCCCACCAGATCCGGCCCGACCAGTCGGGTGCCACCGTGACGAGGCAGTCGCCGTGGGGGACGTAGGGCTTGAGGTCCCACTCGGCCTCGGTCGACAGGTCCGGCTCCCCGTCGGTGCCGGTCCGGACCGCCAGCACCCGGCGGTCGCCGGTGGCGACCACGACCCGGTCCGCGGCGTCGAGATAGGCCGCGTCGCCGTCGCACGCGGTGTCGTCGGGCACGTCCGGGAGCTCCCGGGTCGCCACCGGCCGCAAGGTGCCGGGGTCGACGAGGCGGAGCGTACGCCCGGACCCGCTGGCGCAGAGGGCGACGACGACGTCCGTCGAGGTGAGCTCGAGGCGACCGCAGCGCTGGAGGCCGAACCACGCGGTCTCGACCTCGGGCTGGTGGCCGAGGGGACCGGACCGGGCTGCCTGGTCCTGTGCCGCGTGGGGGTTCGGAGCGACCCCGACGGTCACGGGGTGCGGCGTCGAGGGGCGTCCCACGTAGCCCGGGCCCGACCAGGCGCCGGGCGCCGGCGGGACGGGCAACCACCCGTCGGGCACCACCACGACGGCGAGCGCGACGGCCGCGACGCCGCCGGCGAGCCAGGCGCCCGCGCGACGGCTGACGTAGGTCCGGTCCTGCACCCACCAGCGCACCCGCGGGACGCACAGGAGCGCGGCGGCGATCAGCAGGACCACTGGCCCCTGGGCGATCCAGAGGAGCAGGAGCGCGCCGACCAGCCAGACCACCGGGCGACCCTAGACGAGCAGCCCGCCCGGCCGGCGGAGGCGCAGCGGCGACGGCCGGTGCGCCTGCGTCACATCGTCAGTCGGTGGCGACGCGCGGCTGGGGCGCGGTCAGCGTGAGGTCGGCGAATGCCCCGTGCCCTCCGCCGCTGCGGAGGAAGACCCGCGAGCGCCGCGGGCGCGGCATGCGGGCCACCGGCGGCTCGTTGATCGGGACCTGGTCGTGGCCGGTGTCGGTCCCACGAGCGACCAGCGTCCCCGTGAACTGCTCCAGCGACTTGATGCGCCCACTGAGGTCGATGCCCTGGTTGTCGTTGCGGTCGCGCTTCATCGGCGGACTCCTTCTTCGCCACCCGGCGGTCCCCCACGGACCACCTGGAGACGAGGCTAGGAGCGCGCCGAGGAGCACAGCAGCGACTAGCGGAACCCTTCGACGAGTCTGCGGGAGACGGTCTGGACCACACGGTCCTGAGCCGTGCTCCCTTGACCCGGTCCGGACAGCAACAGACCGGCGGTCCCCTGCACCGCCGGTCTGTCGTCTGTGTGTGTCAGCCGGCAGCGGGCCGCGTCGTGGACCCCACGTCCACTGCGCGCCGCTGCCGGGGCAACGACGGCCGCGCTCCCTCAGCGCGGACGTCGTGCCCGGACTCCCCCACGGAGCCGATGCGGATCATCGGGCCACGCCCGACGAGCCGCTCACCCTGGTGTTGCGCGTGCTCATCTCTTCTCCCCGTGTCGAGTGGTCACGACTAGAAGGATGCGTACGGAGGCGTCCTGATACATCCGTGTTTCCACGGAGGTCCAGACCACCGGGGCGGGTCAGGCCGCGGCGCGGGCCTCGCTCTCGAGCTTGCGGCCCAGCAGGCGGCGCGTACGCCGGTCGCCGGTCGCCATCTTGTAGAGGATCGCGAGCTGCTCGGGCGCGTTCTTGCGGTTCGTCGTGGCGAGCCAGCCGTTGGGCAGGGACAGGCGGATGACCTTGTGCCAGGCCGAGGCGACCTGCTGCGGCATCGGGCGCGCGCAGTAGGTGAGGTCGTACTTCTCGAAGAGGGCCTGGACCTTGGGCGCGATCTCCGCGTAGCGGTTCGACGGCAGGTCGGGGAACAGGTGGTGCTCGATCTGGTGCGACAGGTTGCCGGTCATGACGTGGAGGGCCTTGGAGCCGGAGATGTTGGCGCTGCCGAGCATCTGGCGGACGTACCACTCGCCCTTGGTCTCGCCCTCGATCGAGCGCTTCTCGAAGGTCTCGACACCCTCGGGGAAGTGGCCGCAGAGGATGACCGAGTTGGACCAGAGGTTGCGGACGACGTTGGCGGTGAAGTTGGCCGCGAGCGTCGGCAGGAAGGAGCCGGTCGGGATCGACAGGACCGGGTGGACGAGGTAGTCCTTGGTGGCCTGCTTGCGGATCTTCTTGAGGACCTGCTTGGCCCGGCGGCGGAACTCGGGGTCCTTGGTCTGCTTCTTGGCGACGACGGCGCCGAGCTCGAGGTCGTAGGCGGCGATGCCGTACTCGAAGAAGACCGCGTTGATGAAGCAGAAGACGGGCTGGGCGAGCGAGGCCGGCGTCCAGGGCTGGTCCTCGTCGACGCGCATGATGCCGTAGCCGAGGTCGTTGTCCTTGCCGATGACGTTGGTGTAGGTGTGGTGGAGCTCGTTGTGGCTGTGCTTCCACTGCTCGGCCGGCGAGGCCATGTCCCACTCCCAGGTGCTGGAGTGGATCTTGGGGTCGCGCATCCAGTCCCACTGGCCGTGGAGGATGTTGTGCCCGATCTCCATGTTGTCGAGGATCTTGGAGACGCTCAGGCCGAGGGTGCCGAGGACCCACGCCGGCGGGAAGGCGCTGAAGAGCAGCACCGCGCGCGAGCCGAGCTCGATCTTGCGCTGGGTGTCGATGACGCGCCGGATGTACGCCGCGTCGGCCGCGCCGCGGGTGTCGATGACCTCCTGGCGGATCGCGTCGAGCTCGATGCCGAGCTGCTCGATGTCGGCCTCGGTGAGGTGCGCGATGGGGTTGGCCTGGCCGAGGACGGCCTTCTTCTGGATCGTGGTCATGTCGGGGGTGTCCTTCCGTGCATCGGTGGTTGAGGTGCGAGCGGAGCGAGCCTCGAAACCACTCGGCGGGGGTGGGGTCAGGTCAGTGGTCGATGTGGCACGGGCCGGCTGCGGCGTTGATGCAGGTCTGCACCTTGATGTCGCCCGTCTCGCCGGGCACCGCGGTGGTGATCGCGCCGTTGCGGAGGTCGCGGACGCTGCCCTCGCGCAGCGGGATCACGCAGCCCATGCAGATGCCCATGCGGCACCCGCTCGGCATGAGCACGCCGGCCTCCTCGGCCGCGTCGAGGATCGGCGTCGCGCCGTCGAGGTCGAGCGTGGTGCCGGACGCGAAGGTGACCGTGCCGCCGTCGCCGGGCTCGACCCGGGCGGTCCGGAACTGCTCCGTGGTCAGGCTCAGCCCGGCCTCCTCGTGGTGGGCGGCGAGGGCGTCGAGCAGGCCGGCGGGACCGCAGGCGAGCGTACGGCGCTCGGCGAGGTCGGGCACCAGGTCGGCGAGGTCGGCGACGTCGAGCACGCCGTGCTCGTCGTCGTAGCGCGCGACGAGGCGGATCGCGCCGGCGGCGTCGAGGGCCTCGAGGTCGCGGATGAAGATCGAGTCGGGGTGGCTGGGGGCCACGTGGACGACCACGATGTCGTGGTCGGCGCTGCGCGCGGGGCGGAGCACGCCCTCGTCGGTGCTGGGGAAGAGGTTGCGCAGCATCCCGATGACGGGCGTGATGCCCGAGCCTGCGGTGACCATGAGGTACTTGCCGCCAGCGGGCGGGAGCACGAACTCGCCGGACGCCTGCTCGAGGTGCACGAGCGTGCCCGGGCGTGCCTCGTGGACGAGGTGGTTGCTCACCAGGCCGTCGGGGACGGCCTTGACCGTGATGGAGATGCGACCGTCGTGGCGCGGGCCGTGGGTGAGCGAGTAGGCCCGCCACTGGCGTACGCCGTCGACGTCGATGCCGATGCGGAGGTACTGGCCGGGGACGTGGCCGGCCCAGTCGGCGCCGGGGCGGATCACGATGGTGGCGGCGTCGGCGGTCTCGGGGATCACCTGCTCGATGCGTCCGCGCAGGTCGGCGCCCGAGCGCAGCGGCGCGAAGAGGTCCATGAAGTCGGCCGGCAGGTAGGGCGTCGTGGCGGCCTCGGCGACGCGCATCGCGCGGTCACGGAGCCGGGAGCCGCGCGTCACGCGCTCGGCGCCCGGGTCGAGGAAGGTCGTCATGCCATCAAATGTCGCGGATCCGGGGCGGATCTTCCTGCCCTGCGGACGTGAATCAGGACTAGACTCTTGTTCGCTGCGAACAAACCGAGCGGTGGAGACCCGAATGAGTGAGCGTCCTGTGCGCCCGAGCACACAAATGCAGACCATCGTCGGGCTTGACCCCGCGGTGGCGGAGGCGCTGCGGGCACCCTTGCCCGACGTCGCCGACCGGGTGGTGCGGACCATCATCGACGAGGTGCCGAGCTATGCCGGCGCGTTCAGCGGGCGGATGGGCGAGGTGATCCGCAACGCGGTGCAGCTCGCACTGGGCGGGTTCCTCACCCTCGCGACCCGCCAGGACGGCAAGGCGCCGCCCAAGGCTCCGGCGATCGAGGGGGCCTACCAGCTCGGCCGCGGCGAGGCGCGCAGCGGGCGGACGGTCGAGGCGCTGCTCGCGGCCTACCGCGTCGGCGCGCGGGTGTCGTGGCGCGACATGGCCGACGCGGCGGTCGCGGCCGGCATCGACGCCGAGCAGCTCGCCCGCTTCGCCGAGCTGGTCTTCGCCTACATCGACGAGCTGTCGGCCGCCTCGGTCGCCGGCCACACCGACGAGCTCGAGAGCAGCGGCCGGATCCGTCAGCGCAACCTCGAGCGCCTCGCACGGGCACTGCTCACCGGCGCCGCCGCCGACGCGGTCACCGCCGCCGCCGAGCGCGCCGACTGGGAGCCCTCGACCACCCTGACCGCCGTCGTCCTGCCCGAGTCGCAGGTCTCCGCGGCGCTGACCGCCGTCGACCCGCGCACGCTCCAGCCCACCGACGACGTCCCCGGCCTGCCCGAGGGCCACGCGTCGCTCCTCGTGCCGGGCACGGGCTCGGCCACCGCGCGCCGTACGCTCCTGCGATCGCTCCGCGGCACCGACGCCGTGGTCGGGCCGTCGACGCCGTGGCTCGAGGCAGCGGCCTCGCACCGGCGTGCGCTGCGCTGCGCCGCCCTCGGGATCGAGGGCCTGGTGGACTCCGACGAGCACCTCGCCGCACTCGTCCTGTCCGCCGACGCCGAGGCCCGCGTCGACCTCCGCGCCCGGGTGCTCGCCCCGCTCGCCGACCTGCGCCCCTCGACGGCGGAGAAGCTCACCGACACCCTGCGCAGCTGGCTGCTGCACCACGGCCGGCGCGACGCGGTCGCCGAGGAGCTCTTCGTCCACGCGCAGACGGTGCGCTACCGCGTGGGGCAGCTGCGCGAGGTCTACGGCGACCGCCTCGAGGACCCGGCCTTCGTGCTGGACGCCACGCTCGCGCTGGCCTGACGCCGGGCCGCCGCGGTGGCTGCCCACTGCTGTAACGCCGGGTTGGTGCTTGTAGGCCCCCTGATGCAACGGGGTGGGTAGTGGCACTAACCCGGCGTTACAGCCGTTGACGGGGCGACCGGACCGGCCGCCGGGTTCGCGAGCGTCCCGGCGAAGATCAGCGACTCGGCCTGGTCGGCGAGGTCGACCATCTGGAGGGTGTTGCGCAGCTGGAGCCGGTTGAGGCAGCTGTGGGCGAACTCCGGGCGCAGCAGGTCGTACGCTTCCGCGGCGTCGGCGAGCTCCGGGTGGTCGGCGGCGTGGCCGGAGATGCAGTCGCGCACGAGGCCCCAGAACCGCACGTCGTCGAGCATCCCCGCGCCCGACAGGACGCCGCCGAGGTGGCGCAGGAAGCCGTCGAGGACGTCGGTGTGGATCGCGAGTGCGGCGAGGTCGGGACCGACCACCGACCGGATCCGCTCGACCTCCGCGGGCAGCGGCCGGTCGGTCACGACCGCCACCTCCTCGCCGATGTCCTTCATCACCATCCGGACCGGGACGTGGCCGCGCAGCACCATGATCAGGTTCTCGCCGTGCGGCATGAAGGCGAGGTCGTGGGCGAGCAGGCAGTGCACGAGCGGGCGGAGGTAGGCCCGGAGGTAGGTCGCCACCCACTCGGCCGGGTCGAGACCCGACGCCGCGACGAGCTCGGCGACGAGCGGCACACCGGCGTGGTCGCGGTGCAGCAGCGACGCCATCGTCGCGAGGCGCTCACCCTCCGCGAGCTGCGGGACCGGGCTCTCGCGCCACAGCGCGGCGACCATCTTGCGGTGCGCGGACGGCACGGGGAGGCGGTGGTAGGCGTCGCCGGTCCAGCCGATCGCGGCGTGCTCCCTGAGCACCGAGAAGCCGAGACCGGCCAGCTCGTCGTCGCCCGCGACGACCTCGGCCACCCAGTCGTTGATGGCGGGTGTCGCCGCCATGTAGGCCGGCGAGAGACCGCGGAGGAAGCCCATGTTCTGGATGGCGAGGGCGACCTTGACGTAGGAACGCTCGGGCCGCTCGACGGGGAACAAGGTACGGATCGACTGCTGCGCGCGGTGCACCACGTCGACCTCGCCCAGCGGCACCAGCGCCTGCCGGGCGACGTCGGGGGCGAAGGTGACGGCGAGCCGGTTGGACCACTGCCACGGGTGCACCGGCAGGTAGAGGTAGTCGACGGGGTCGAGGCCGAGGTCGCGCAGCTGCTTCTCGAAGTCGACGAGCACGTCCTCGCCCAGCTCGGCGAGGTAGTGCTCCTCCTCGGTGAGACCGGCGGACAGGGACAGCAGCGCCTCGTCGCGGCGTACGGCGAGCCAGTGCAGGCGTACGTCCGCGCCGGTCTCCGGCGCGTAGGCGGCGAAGTCGTCGACCCCCCAGCCGATGCGGCCGTTGCACGCGACGAAGCCGGGGTGGCCCTCGGTCATGGCGGCCTCGATCTCCTGGTAGCCGGCGTGGACGAGGTCGGCCGAGGTGAGCCGGTGGTGGGTGAGCTTCCACGCGGACGAGGCGAGCGTGCTCGCGACCTCCTCGAGGTAGGTCGCGAGCAGGTGGTCGGGGATGCCGAGCGCGTCGTTGCAGTCGACGACGAAGTCCTGCGCGTCGACCATCGCCGGCGTCCCGTCGAGGGTCCGCTCGATCGAGGAGGCGTCGACGACCCAGTGCTCGAGGGGGTGCCGGCGCGCGGCGAAGGCGTACGCCGAGCGCCCGAGGTCGAGTCGCCAGCCGCCGGCGTCGGGCTCGGGCGAGAGCAGCCGCTCGTGGCTGAACTCGGCGATCGCCTTGGCGACCAGGTCGCGGTGCGCCCTGGCCATGACGGCGGGAGTGAGGTGGGCGGTGTGGCGGGAGATGGGCCGGGTCCTCATGAAGCGGCTCCGATGGTCGAGGCGGCGAAGTCGGCGCGGCTGCAGAAGCTCAGCGCCGCGGTCTTGTCGGGCAGGTCGAGGTGGCGGGCGACGACGAAGCCGACCGCGGCATTGAGGGCGGCGATCTTGTGGTTGCGCGCGTCGGGCTCGACGACGACGCGGCGGACGGCCGGGTCGTCGAAGCACTCCTCCATCACCCGGCGCATCACCGCGGCGGTGAAGCCGTGGACGGGGGCGTCGGTCGGCGCGACGAGCACGTGCATGCCGACGTCGCCGGGTCGCAGCTCGGGCAGGCCGGCCAGCGGGGAGTGGGCGGGGTCGTAGCGCTCCACCAGGAAGGCGGGCTCGCCGTCTGCACGGCCGAGCAGCGCATGGTGGTGCGGGTCGGCGTCGATCCGGGCGTACTCGTCGTGAACCTGCTCCGGCGTCGCGTCCTGCATCCCCCAGTAGACCGACCGCGGGTGCGTGACCCACGCGTGGAGCAGCGGGAGGTCGCGGACGTGGTCGAGGGCTTCGAGCGTCAGTCTCATGCGGGGACCTCCTGGTCGGAGGACATGCGGAACCGGTCAGGGATGCCCCACTCCTGGAAGGCGATCCGCTTCTCGACGGCGTACGGCTCGCGGCCGAGGACCTGCGCGAGGATCACCGAGCTGCGCATCGCCCCCATCCCGAGGTCGGGCGCGACGAAGCCGTGGGTGTGCTCCTCGGCGTTCTGCACGAAGACCTCTCCGCCGGCGTGGTCGACGGCGAAGGTCGGGCTCGCGAGGAGCCGGCCGTGCTCGTCCCAGCGGATCCGGTCGCGGACCGGGTCGAGGAAGTCGGGTACGCGCGGGGCGTACCCGGTGGCGAGGACGAGGTGGTCGGTGCAGAGCCTGCCTGAGGTCCCCTGCTCGGTGTGCCGCAGGTCGAGGGCGTACGCGCTCCCGTCCCAGTGCGCGTCGGTCACCTCCGTGGCGGTGAGGAGCGTGGTGTCGACGCCGCCGGCGGCCGCGCGGCGGTAGAGCTCGTCGAAGATCGCGTTGATCGTGTCGGAGCTGATCCCCTTGGACAGCGCGGACTGCCCGCGCTGGACCTCGGCGCGGCGGGGCGCCGGCAGGGCCTGGAAGTAGGACGACCACTCGGGCGAGGTCATCTCGAGGGTGAGCTTGGTGTACTCCATCGGGAAGAACCGCGGCGAGCGGGTGATCCAGCTCAGCTCGAAGCCGTGCGCCTCCTGCTCGGCGAGGAGGTCGGCGTAGACCTCGGCCGCGCTCTGGCCGCTGCCGACGACCGTGACCGAGCCGGCGGACAGCAGCTCGGCCTTGCGCGCGAGGTAGTCGGCCGAGTGCAACGCCGGCCCGTCGACGTCGAACGGCAGCCGCGGCGCGGTGCCGGTGCCGAGGACGAGGTGGTGGGCACGCCAGCTGCGGCCGGTCGCCGAGCGGACGACGTACGCCTCCCGGTCGTGCTCGACCGCGACCACGCGCTCGCCCCAGCGCACGGAGTCGAGACGGTCGGCCGCCCAGCGGCAGTAGTCGTCGTACTCGCGGCGGAGGGGGTAGAAGCTCTCGCGGATGTAGAAGGGGTAGAGCCGACCGACGTCCTTGAGGAACGCGAGGTAGGAGAACCGGGAGGTGGGGTCGGCCAGTGTCACCAGGTCGGCCATGAACGGCACCTGGAGAGTGGCGTCCGGCAGCAGCATCCCGGGGTGCCAGGAGAAGCCGTCGGCGGCGTCGAGGAAGACCGCGTCGAGGTCCTCGATCGGGTCGGCGAGGCAGGCGAGGCCGAGGTTGAACGGGCCGACGCCGATGCCGAGCAGGTCGTGGACGCGCGCGTCGGTCATCGCGCGACCGCCAGCCGCTCGACCCTCGGTCGCGGCGCGGGTGCCGCGAGCCGTCGCTCGCCCTCGGCGCGGACCATCGCGACGACGCCGAGGATGTCGTCGAGGGTGGCGATCGGGTTGAGCAGGGTGAGCTTGAGGTACGCGCGCCCGTCGACGCGGGTGGCTGCGACCAGCGCTCGGCCCTGGTCGAAGAGCTCGGCGCGGATGGCGGCGTTGTGCCTCGCGAGCGCCGCCTCGTCGAGACCGTCGGGGCGGTGGCGGAAGACGATCGTGCTGAGCTGCGGGGCGGCCGCGACGTCGATGTCCGGCATCGCGGTGAGCTCGGCACCGACCGCGTCGGCGAGGTCGATGACCGTGTCGAGGTGCTCGCCGATCGCGTCGGCGCCCATCACGCGCAGGGTCATCCAGAGCTTGAGCGCCTCGAAGCGGCGCGTGGTCTGCAGGCTCTTGTCGACCTGGTTGGGGTGCGCGGAGTCCTTCGGGTTGAGGTAGTCCGCGTGCCAGGTGACGTGCCCGAGGGTGCTCCCGTCGCGGACGAGCAGCGCGCTGCAGGAGACCGGCTGGAACCAGGTCTTGTGGTAGTCGACGGCGACGGAGTCGGACAGCTCGATCCCCTCGAGCCAGCCGCGTCGGCGCGGCGAGACGAGCAGGCCGCCCCCGTAGGCGGCGTCGACGTGGAACCACGCGCCGTACGCCTTCGCGAGGGCCGCGACCTCGGGGAGGGGGTCGATCGCACCGAAGTCGGTGGTGCCGGCGGTGGCGACGACGGCCATCGGCACGCCGCCCGCGGCCACGGTGTCGGCGAGCGCCGCCGACAGGGCAGCGGGGTCCATCCGCCGGGACCGGTCGACGCGCACCGGGACGACCGCCTCATCGTCGAGACCGAGCATCCGGGCCGCCTTCTGGACCGAGAAGTGCCCGTCGCCGCTCGCGAGGATGCGCAGTCGCTCCAGCGGCGCGACCTGCTGGCCGCGGGCGAGCAGGAGCGCCTGGAGGTTGGACTGGGTGCCGCCGGTGGTGAAGATGCCGTCGGCGGCCCCGTCGTACCCGATCCGGCCGGCGGTCCAGTCGACGAGGTGACGCTCGATGAAGGTCGCGCCCGCGCTCTGGTCGAAGGTGTCGAGGCTGGGGTTCACCCCGCTGATGAACACCTCGGCCATCAACGCCGGCATCACGACCGGGCAGTTGAGGTGGGCGGCCGCGGACGGCTCGTGGAACCAGATCGCGTCGTCGAGCCAGAGCCTCGAGAGCTCGGCGAGCGCCTCGGCGCCCTCGCCCAGGGGGTGGTCGAGGTCGACGGCTGCCACTCGCTCGGCAGCCTCGCGGGGCGTGGCGCCGGTGAGCGGCCGCCCGGCCGTGCCGGCGAGGTGGTCGACGAGGTGGTCCACCGCGGCGCCCATGGCCCGGCGGTAGCTCCCGGCGGCGTCCGGGTGGAAGAGGTGGGGCGGGGGTGCGGGCACGAGCGGACCTTCCGAGATGAGATTAGGTAAGCCTTACCTTACTCACCTCCAAGGAGGGCGGCGTAAGGTGCCCCGGTCACGAGGACCGGACTGCCCCGGCAGGGCTACAGCTCCCGGGCGTACGCGGCGGCGCCGGCGACCCAGGTCGCGGCGACCTGCTCGGCGAAGGCCCGCAGGCGGGTGGCGTGCTCGCGGTCGGAGTCGCCGGCCAGAGGGTCGGCGTCGAGCAGGACGAGGTCGGCGGGGTGGCCGACGGCGACCGTGCCCCAGCCGTCGGTCGAGGCGGCGAGCGCCTCGCGCGCGGTGATCGACTGCTCGGGGTGCCACGCCTCGCGCTCGTCGCCGGAGCGGTGCACGGCGGACGCGATCGCCAGCCACGGGTCGAGCGGCGAGACCGGGGCGTCGGACCCCAGCACCACGTCGACGCCGTCGTCGAGCATCCACCGGAGCGGGAAGCACCGCTCCGCACGCCCGGGCCACAGCCGCTCGGTGACGTCGCGGTCGTCGAGCAGGTGCGCGGGCTGCACGCTCGCCCGTACGCCCAGGCGCGCCATCCGGCGCACGTCGTCGCGAGTGGTGAGCTGCACGTGCTCGATGCCGCCCCGGGCGCCCGTGACCTCGAACGCCGCCAGCGCCTCGGCGACGGCGCGGTCGCCGATGGCGTGCACGGCGACGTCCAGCCCGCCCGCTGCCGCCCGCGCCAGCAGGGACCGCAGCTCGTCGGGGGTCTGGTTGGGCTGGCCCTCCTCCGCGCCCGGCACGGCCTTCTCGGCGTACGGTTCGCAGCACCACGCCGTCCGGGTGTTGAGGGACCCGTCGCTGATGATCTTCAGCGGCCCCATCGTCAGGCGGGGGTCGCCGTCGAGCGGGTCGCCGGACCGCAGGCCGCGGGCGAGGACGTCGTCGAGGCCGTCGGCGTAGCAGGCGTGGCGGACCCGGAGCAGGTCGGCACCCTCGGCCCACCGCGCCGCCCAGTCGGCCACGCCACCGCTGAACTCGAGGTCGACGAGGCCGACGACGCCCTGCGCGGCAGCCGCGTCCATCGAGCGGCGGTAGGCGTCCGGGCCGGTGCCGTCGGTGCCGAGGACGGTGGCGAGCCGTCCGTACGCCATGAACCACTCCGCCTCGCTCACCACGCTGTCGCGGGTGGGCAGGGCGAGCATGTGCAGCGCGGTGGTGTTGAGCCAGCCGTGGTGGCCGTCGCCCGCGATCAGCACGATGGGCTGGTCGGTGTCGATCGCGTCGAGGTCGGAGACCGCGGGGTTGTCCGGCCAGGCGGTCGGCCGGTGCCCCCAGCCGATCACGGGCAGGTCGGGCCACTCCTCGAGCCGCTCGCGCACCGCGGCGACGGCGTCCGCGCTGGAGCGCGCCGGCCCGAGGTCGAGCCGGGCCGAGGCGAGGGTCCACTGGCCGAGGTGGACGTGCTGGTCCCACAGCCCCGGCATCAGCCAGCGCCCGTCCGCGTCGTACGCCTCGCCGTCGTCGGACCGGTCGTCCAGTCCGACGCCGAGCTCGACCACACGGCCGTCGCGGACCCGTACGTCGACGAGGCCCGGCACGGCCTCGGTGACGGCCACGAGGCGGGCGTTGCGGATCAGCATGGGGCCACCGTAGGAGGTGACGCTCACCTCACGGCCGCGACCCCGCCCACCCAGACCGCCACGGGCCGGGCGAGGACGGTGACGTCGGTGGCCAGGTCACCGTCGACGACGAGCAGGTCGGCGAGCCGGCCCACGGCCAGCCGGCCGGCCGGCACGCCGCAGTCCTCCGCGGCGACCGACGTGGCGCTCGCGAGGGCGTCCGCCACCGGCCAGCCGCCGTCCACCAGGGCGGCCACGGAGCGCCAGAGGTGGCCGTGCGGCTTGGCGGGCATCGCCCCGGCGTCGAGGCCGGACACCACGCGGATCCCGTGCTCGCGCAGCCGGGCGGTGTTGTGGGCCGCCCGGGCGAAGTGCTCGTCGCGGTCGGTGATGCCGAGGCGCTCCAGCATCTCCAGGATGTGCGGCGGCATCGCCGAGACCGGCGGGAAGCGCGACGGGTCGTTGCCCAGCGTCGGGTCGACCGTGATCCCGGCAGCGGCCACGCGGTCGAGCAGGGCCGGCGGCGCGGCGGCACCGCCCTCGGCGAGGCAGGTGAAGTGCTCGAGCCCGTCGGACCCCGCCGCGACCGCCACCTCCGCGCCCGCGACGGAGTGGGTGTGCGCCACCACCCGCAGGCCGGCCCCGTGCGCGGCCTCGACGACGTGCCGGAGGGGTCCCACCTCGAACTGCGCCCCGAGCTGGTCGCTGCCCGGCGTGAGGAAGCCGCCGCTGGCCATCACCTTCACGATGTCGACTCCGCGCTCGACGCGATCGGCCACGGCCCGGTCGAGGGTGGGCGGGTCGTCGGGGTCGACCTCGCCGCCGAGGAAGTGGCAGTGCCCGAGCGGGATCGTGATCGGCGGACCGGCGGCCACCACCCGCGGCAGCCCCTCGGTCTCGCGGCCCCGGTGGGCGAGCGCCCGGTAGCCCACGTCGCCGAGGTCGCGGACCGTCGTCACGCCGCCTGCGACCTGGGCCGCCAGGCTCGCCGTCACCACCTCGTCCACCGCGTCGGTGGCGGCGCTCCCCGCCCACTCCAGGCTCCCCGGCGTGCCGGGGAAGGCGCCGGACGCGACCAGGTGCACGTGGCAGTCGACGAGCCCGGGGAGCAGCGTCCCGGCGGCCTCGGTCACGGGCACCTCGGGCGGCAGGGCGTACGCAGCGGGCTCGACGCCGACGATGCGGTCACCCTCGACGAGCACCGTCGCGCCGCCCGGCAGGAACCGCTCCCCGTCGAACGCACGATCCGCCTGGACGGCCCACCGCGTGCCCATCCCCCGTCCCATCTCCCGATGGTCCGCCCCCGGGCCGATCGGTGCACCCCGTCGCGCCGCTGGACCAGACCAGACACCGTGCCGACATAATGGGGACCGTGGAGTGGCGGGGGCCTGTCGTGCTGGTCGCGCTCCTGGCGATCGGCGCCGGGAGCGGCTACGTCGCGTCCGCGCAGAGCCGCCAGGCGAGCGTCGGCTCCGGGGTCCCCGCGCCGGTCCCGGCCCAGCGCCCGGAGGTGCCGATCGAGGCGCCGCGCCCGTACGCCCCCGATCCCGACGACCCGGCGCTGCTGCCCGACCTCGAGATGAGGACGGCGACGCTGGGGACCGGCAAGTTCGAGATCACCTTCCCCGCCCCCGTCGGCTGGCGCACCAACGCCAACGCCAGCAACGAGTGGAAGTGGAAGAAGCCCGGCACGTCCAACAACAGCTACGTCATGCGCATCGAGCAGATCGACAGCCAGGACATCACCATCGAGGACGCGATCGACATCCGCATCGAGCGGCTGCGCGACGAGCAGGACGACGTCGACATCGTCGCCCGCGGCGCGGCGTCGCTGGAGTACACCTACCGCAGCAACGAGGGCAACGCCCGCCACAGCTTCATGCGCTGGCTCGACCTCGACCTCAGCGGCCAGGCCGACGTGGAGATCGTGGTGCACGGGCGCGAGCGCGACGTCGAGGGCGCGAGCGACCTCATCGACACCGTGGCCGACGGCATGCGTGGTGCCGGCGGCGGGCCCCTGTGACGCTGCCCGGGCAGCCCGAACGGGAACGGCCGACCGCGTCGACGCCGCGCCTCGCCGCGGCGCTCGTGCTGCTGGTGGCCCTCGGGGCGGCGGCCGGCTTCGGCGCCTCGTGGGCGCTCGGCGAGAACCCGGGCGGTCAGGGCTCCGCGGCCCCGGTCGTGGCGAGCGGCCCGAGCGTGCCGGTCGATCCGGTCCCCGACCTCCTGCCCGACCCCGACATCCCCCCGCTGGCACCGTCGGTCCCGCTCGTGCGCCAGTCGGTCGGCGCCGGGGGCTTCCGGATGTCCGTGCCGGTGCCGCGCGGGTGGACGTTCTCGGAGAACTCGCTCAACGAGTGGCAGTGGCGCCCGCCCGACCAGCCGGCCTTCGGCTACGTCCTGCGCGTCGAGCAGGTGCTGAGCAACCGGCGCTCCATCGAGTGGACCCTCGACCGCCGCATCGACGAGCTGCGGGAGGACGAGAGCAACCTCGACATCCTCGCCGAGACCACCGACAGCCTGCACTTCTCGTTCGTCACCTCCAACCACCTGCGCCACGGCTTCCTGCGGTGGCTCGACCTCACCGGCTCGGACAACGCGCAGGTCGAGGTCGCCGTCACCGGGCGCGAGGACGACGTGCCCGGCATGCGCGACCTCATCGCCCGCGTCGCCGCCGGGGTGAAGCTCGGAGACCCACCTGCCTGACGGGCCCGGTACGGCCCCGAACAGCCCCGAACGGCCCTGGCGGCTCAGACGCCGGAGGTCGACACGGAGTCGAGCACCCGGTTGGCGATCCCGAGGTCGTCGCTGCGGATCTGGATCCAGAGCAGCTGGTTCTGGTTGAGCCGGATGACCCGCTCGACCGTGACCTCGAGGCCCTGGCAGTCGTAGGAGAACGTCGTCATGTAGTCGTCGCCGTCGCGGTCGTCGAAGATCGGGCCGCGAGAGGGGCCGTCGCACTCGGGGTGGCTCGGCAGGCGCGAGGGGAGCTTGTCGGCGGCCAGGATCCCGACGAAGACGCCCGGCGCCGGTGTCTCCTGCGAGTTCCACCCCGCACGCGTGCCTGCGGCGATCGACGGCTGCTCGGCCGTGCCGCCCGGCGGGGTCCAGGGCTCCGGGTCGACCTGCGCGGTCCACGACTCGGGGACCGTGACCGAGATCGTGCTCCGGGCGTCCTGGAGCTGCTGATCGGAGGTCGAGGCCTGCTCGGCGGCCCAGCCGGCCCCGGTCCCGGCGGCCAGCGCCAGGACGGCCGCGGCGATCCAGGGCCACCGGCGCCGGGGGCCGGACGGGTCGCCGGTCGCGGACCCGGTCGCGGACCCGGCTGCGGACCCGACTCCGGACCCGACTCCGTTGGTGGCGCCCTCGGCGGTGTCGGCCGCCGTCGGGGACGGACCCGTACGCCCCGTCGCGTGCGAGCCGCTCGCGAGCTCGGGGTCGAGCGGGATCCAGGCCGGCGGGGTGTCGTCGACGACTCCGCCCCAGGCCTCCACCAGCGCGGTCGTGAACGCCGCGACGTCCTCGAAGCGGTCCTCGCGGTCCTTGGCGAGGCCGCGCAGGACCACCGCCTCCGCGGCGGGGTTGTCGATGCCCATCGGCGGCGGCGGCGCCGGGTCCTCGGCCGCGGCGAGGCTGCGGTGGTCGAAGGCCTGCCGGCCCGTCAGCAGGTGGTAGCTCAGCGCGGCCAGGGAGAACTGGTCGGCGCGCGGGTCGAGCGCCTCGCCGAGCGCCTGCTCGGGGGCGACGTAGGTCGGGGTGCCGCCGACCATGGTCAGCCGCGAGGACATGTCCATCGCCTTGCCGAGGCCGAGGTCGCCGAGCATCGCCACGACCTGGGGTCCGCGGCCGTTCTCGACCGTGCGGAACAGCACGTTGGCCGGCTTCACGTCCCGGTGCAGCACGCCACGGTCGTGCAGCGCACTGAGCCCGCGGCCGACCTGGGTGAGCACCGCGAGCGCCTGGGCGGGGCTGGTGCCCGACTGCGCGAGCCGGTCGGCGAGCGTGCCCTGGTCGGCGTACGCCATCACGAGGTAGGGGCGCTCGTCCTCGAGCTCACCGGCGTCGTAGACGGTCACGACGTGGGGCGACTCGACCTTGCGGAGGAAGCGGCCCTCCTCGAGGAAGCGCTGCCGGATGTGGAGGTCACCGGTCCAGTTGTCGGCGAGGACCTTGATCGCGACGGGTGAGTCGAGGTGCTCGTCGTGGGCGAGCCAGACGGTCGCGAAGGCTCCCGACCCGATGCGACGGCGCACCGGGTACCGACCGAGACGTGAGGGAGCGGACACCCGGGCATTATCGTGCAGGGGTGAGCTATTCGGGGGACCCGGGCGACGCGTTGGCGCCGGACGACATCGACCACCTCGCCCGCGAGGCGCGTGCGGGCGACCGCGACGCGCTCGAGACGCTGCTCGCAGCCGTGCGTCCGAGGGTGCTGAACATCTGCCGCGGCGTGCTCCCCTACTCCGGCGATGCCGAGGACGCCTGCCAGGAGGCGATGCTCAACGTGGCGACCAAGATCGACTCGTGGGGCGGGCGCGGACGCTTCACCACGTGGCTGCACATCGTGTCGGTCAACAGCGCGCGCACGACGTACCGGCGCCTGAAGAACCTCGCCACGCCGACCGACTTCGAGGACGGCGCCCACGACCGGCCCGACCCGCGGACCACCAGCGTGATCGCCGGGACCAGGCTCGACCTGCTCGAGGCGATGGACACGATCGAGCAGGACCACCCGCAGTACGTCGAGCCGCTGCTGCTGCGCGACGTCTACGGCCTCCCCTACGACGAGATCGCCTCGCTGGTCGGCGCGCCCCTCGGCACGGTCAAGGCGCAGATCCACCACGGACGCAAGCTCGCCCGTCCCCTCCTGCGCGGCGATCGATGACCCTGCGGCCCAGCGCCGCGACACTCGCCGCGGTCGCGTCGCTGGCCCTGCTGGCCGGCTGCTCCGACGACGACTCCGGCCCCGACGGGCTCGCGGCACCGCCCGCCGCCACGGAGCCCGCCGACGCGGGCGCGGCAGACGTGCCGACCGTCCTCGCCTCGGCGCCGGTCGTCACCGAGCCGGTCGAGCAGGACCTCGACCTCGCCGAGTCGGTGCCGGTCGAGGACAGCGTCTACCCCGACGTCGGCGACCCGCGCGTCGACGCCCTCCACTACGACCTCGACCTGACCTGGGAGCCGGGGCCGCAGCGGCTCACCGGTCGGGCCGTCCTGACCTTCCGGGCGGCCCGTACGGCGCCGAGGTTCCAGCTCGACCTCGGAGCCCCCCTCACGGTCGACGCGGCCACCCTGGACGGCGAGCCCGTCCGGGTCTCGCGGCTCGGCAAGGACCTCGTCGTCCGGGCACCGATCGAGGCCGACCAGCGCTACGAGCTCGCGCTCGACTACTCCGGCACCCCCGAGCCCGCGCCCGCGCCGACGACCCGCAGCGACTTCTCCACGACGGGATTCACCATCACGCCCACCGGGGAGGTGTGGACGATGCAGGAGCCGTACGGCGCCTACACCTGGTACCCGGTCAACGACCAGCCGGCCGACAAGGCGCTCTACGACATCACCGTCCACGCGCCGCCGCGGTGGACCGGCGTCGCCAACGGCGAGCTCACCGCGCTCGAGACCGACGCGGACGGCACCACGACCTCGTGGCAGCTCGACGAGCCGGCCTCCTCCTACCTGGTCACCGTGGCCATCGGCGACTACTCGCACAGCAGCAACACCTCGGCCGGCGGCCTGCGCGTCGACTACTGGACGCCACGCGGGATGACGCGCCCGCTCGACTCGATCCGGACGGCGGCGGCGACCGTCGACTGGGTCGAGGCCCGGCTGGGCGACTACCCCTTCGACTCGCTCGGCCTCGTCGTGACGGCCTCGCAGAGCGCGATGGAGACGCAGACGATGGTCACGCTGGGCAACAACGACTACGTCCTGTCGCCGCAGGTCGTCGCGCACGAGATCGTCCACCAGTGGTACGGCGACCAGGTCTCGCCGTCGGACTGGCGCGACGTGTGGCTCAACGAGGGCATGACGATGCTCCTGCAGTGGGTCTACGAGGACGAGCACGACATCCGCCCGCTGCGCGAGAGCCTCGGCAACGCCCGCGCCGTCGACCAGCAGCTGCGCGACCAGTACGGCCCGCCGGGGGCGTACGACCCCGACCAGTTCGGCGGCTCGAACATCTACTACACGCCCGCCCTCATGTGGAACGAGCTGCGCGCCGACCTCGGCGACGACGAGTTCTACCGCATCGCCCGGTCCTGGCTGACCGAGAACGACAACACCTCCGCCTCCCGCGAGCAGATCTACGAGCACTGGGAGGCCGAGACCGATCGCGAGCTGTCGGCGTTCTTCGACCGCTGGATCACCGGCCGTCGCACGCCCGCGCCGGGTGTGCCGTCCGCCTGATCGGGCGTCGCCACGCGACTACCCTGCCCGGATGACCCGCCTCACCGCGCACGACCTGATCGACCTGGTCCTCGACGAGGGATCGTGGTCCTCGTGGGACACCCCGCCCGCACGCGACGGCATCAGCGAGGCGTACGCCGCCGAGCTCGCCGAGGCCGCGCAGCGCTCGGGCGTCGACGAGTCGGTCCTCACCGGCGAGGCGCGACTGCACGGGCGGCGCATCGGGGTGCTGGTGGGCGAGTTCGGCTTCCTCGCCGGCTCCATCGGCCGGGCCGCCGCCGACCGCATCGTCGCCGGCATCGAGCGCGCCACCCGCGAGGGCCTCCCGCTCGTCGCCGCGCCGATCAGTGGCGGGACCCGGATGCAGGAGGGCACCCCGGCGTTCGTGCAGATGGTGCGCATCTCCGCGGCGGTGGCGGCACACCGTACGGCGGGCCTGCCCTACCTCGTCTACCTGCGCCACCCCACCACCGGCGGCGTGATGGCCTCGTGGGGCTCGCTCGGGCACGTGACCGTCGCCGAGCCCGGCGCGCTCGTGGGCTTCCTCGGCCCGCGGGTCTACGAGGCGCTCTACGACCGGCCGTTCCCCGAGGGAGTGCAGACCTCGGAGAACCTCTACGCCCACGGCATCATCGACGCCGTCCTGCCGCCCGAGGAGATCGCCGAGATCCTCGACCGCGCGCTCAGCACCCTGATGGCGGCGCGCGAGGGCGTCGCACCGGTCGCGGACCCCGGCGAGGAGGACGTGCCCGACGTCGACACCTGGGACTGCGTCACGCGGTCCCGGCGGCCCGACCGCCCGGGCGTGCGCCGGCTCCTGCGGTACGCCGCCAGCGAGGTCGTGCCCCTCAACGGCACCGGGCAGGGCGAGCGCGACCCCGGCCTGCTCATCGCGCTGGCGAGGTTCGGCGAGGCGCCGTGCGTCTTCCTCGGACAGGACCGGCGCGGCCAGACCACCGACCACCCGCTCGGCCCCGAGGCGCTGCGTGAGGCCCGTCGCGGGATGCGGCTGGCCTCCGAGCTCGGGCTGCCGCTCGTGACCGTGATCGACACGCAGGGCGCAGCGCTCTCGGCGGACGCCGAGAACGGCGGGCTCGCCGGCGAGATCGCCCGGTCCCTCGCCGACCTCGTCACCCTCGACGCGCCGACCCTCTGCCTGATGCTCGGCGAGGGCAACGGCGGCGGGGCGCTGGCCCTGCTGCCGGCCGACCGGGTCGTGGCCGCCCAGCACGCGTGGCTCTCGCCGCTGCCACCCGAGGGTGCGTCGGCGATCGTGCACCGCGACCTCGACCACGCCGCGGAGATGGCGCGCGCCCAGCAGGTGCGGGCCATCGATCTGTACCGCCGCGGGATCGTCGACCGGATCGTGGCGGAGAAGCCCGACGCCGCCGACGAGCCGGAGGCGTTCTGCCGACGCGTCGGTGCCGTGCTCGAGCACGAGCTCAGCGC
>JAESGW010000481.1_pt1 | contig 36591 bp, 33 predicted proteins | sample 9269791 | NCBI WGS metagenome assembly JAESGW01 (sample SAMN16773120, study PRJNA677053) | algae metagenome | isolation source: Aphanocapsa lilacina HA4352-LM1 and co-occurring heterotrophs from near cave... | place: USA: Maniniholo cave, near Haena, Kauai, HI | collected 2009-07-28
AGCAGGTGCAAAGGGCAATGGACATGATCAATGACCGCCCGCGAAAAGTGCTTGGTTATCGGACACCACGGGAGGTATTCTTAGCTCAGTCAGGTGCTGTTGCACTTCAAACTTGAATGGGCCACCTCTATCAGGAGACTTCGCCTGGCGTACTCTCTAATAGTCCAGTTTCTTGCACAACTTTCAGTGGTGCGGGCAGCGAGCCTAACTCTTACTTGTACAATGGTACTAGCCCAAACACGTGCAACCTTAACGTGCCTAGCAGTTTCACATCCGGAAGTGCTTCTTGCCCTGGTTATACCGGTACTGGCAGTGGTACATGCGACGTTGCTCCAAAAGGCTCAATTACTGACGACGACTGCATAATCGTCCAGTGACAGAGAATTCAAAATGAGTTTGCTAGAAACCATATTCGACGTATTTTAGTCGAGAAGGAGAGGACAATGAAGAGGATTTCCTCAGCGCTAATCGCCAGCATATTGATGAGCTCCAGCAATGTAATTGCTCAAGAAAGCAGCCTGGAAAAACTGCCTATCGCAATCGCCTACTTTACGAAAGGCGAAAATCTCAGAGGCTCGTTTGTGCTGCGTCCTGAAGAGTCGCTTGATCTCTATGATAAAGAGGGGAACTTGCTCGACACCCTGCTGTTCAAAGCAAAACACGATAACTTATACCGAAATGGGACTTCGTCGGTATACTCGTCGGCAAATTACATGGCAGTTGTAGATGATCGAGATTCTGCGTTTACCACGGTAACCGAAATTCCGCATGAACCCAAGCCTGGATTAAACCTTGGAAGTGACAAAGGACGCTTAACAAAGCAGGAGCGCATCGAAGCGGGACTATTCATAGCTGAACTGTACAGGCGTTCAGGAAAGAATGAGCTTTACAACCAGGCGTTGAAAAATATTGAAAAGCTGAGGGAACTTCCCGACAACGATGAACGATGAGTGACAACAAAGATCGTGCAGCCAAGCTTCATGCTTCTTCCGGCAGCACGATCGTGTCATGATAATCGGCGCTCAAAACGCCTGCCGCTCCCTCCGCCAACACTTCCCGGCCATTGCGATTGGTCAGCAACAGCCAGAAGTGTTCCCCTCCCGCCAAAATTGCCTCCTGGCGGGTCAGGGCGCCTTCGTAGCGGATAGCTCCCAACGTCACGGCAAACCGGTTCACCTGCGCACACGCCACAGCGTCTGCGGCCGACAGCACCAGCTTCTCGGGCCGGATCGCGACCGACACCCGCTCCCCCGACGCTACGGCTGCGGTTGCGATTCCCTTCACTACCTGGTCGTTCCCCGCTACGAACACCGACACAACTCCCGCCTCGACCGCTTCGACGGTGCCGTTCAGCCAGTTGGTCTCACCCACGAACTCGGCCACGAAGCGGCTGGTCGGCCGCTCGTAAATTTGCGCGGCGGTACCCACCTGCAAAAGCCTTCCCGCCCGCATGACCCCCACCCGGTCAGAAAGGCTCAAAGCTTCCTCCTGGTCGTGGGTGACAAAGATAAACGTAATTCCCGTCTGCCGCTGCAATGCCTTCAATTCCAAGCGCAACTGCTGGCGCAACTTCAAATCCAGCGCACTTAATGGTTCGTCCAAAAGCAGCACCGCCGGGCGTTTGGCCAGCGCCCGCGCCAGGGCCACCCGTTGCTTCTGGCCACCGGAAAGTTGCTGAGGTCTGCGTTCGGCCAGTTTCTCCAGGCGCACCAGGGCGAGCATCTCCTCGACGCGCAGACGCACCTCGCCGCGCCCCAACCGCTCCATCTCCAGGCCGAAGGCGACGTTCTGGTACACGTTCAGGTGCGGGAAGAGCGCGTAACTTTGAAAGACCGTGTTGACCGGCCGACGGTAGGGCGGTACCCCCGCCATCGGCTGACCGGCAATCGCGATCGTGCCGCCATCCGGTTGCTCGAAGCCGCCGATGAGCCTGAGTACCGTGGTCTTGCCGCAGCCGCTCTCGCCCAATAGCGAAAAAAATTCGCCCGCCCGCACCGCGAGGTTCACCGCGTCCACGGCGCGCAGTGGCTTGCCGCCGGGCTCACTGAAGCACTTGACGACCTGGTCCAACTCGACGACGTTCAACGGCAGCTAGAAAATTAGGCGGCGTACTTCAAAAGAATAAACGTTATGTTGTCGTGCCCCAGTTCCTGAAGCGCCAAATCGATCAACTGCCGCGCCCCGGCGGCGAGATCGCCGGTGAGCATCGGCAGGAGCACCGTCTGCCAGCAGCGCTCGATAAGCGCCCCGTCGCACAGCCCGTCGCTGCACAGCAGCACCAGGCAGTCCTCCGGCAGCACGAACGTCTGCACCGTGGGCTGCAGCGCCTCCATGGCGATCACCCCGAGGGCCTGGGTGAGATGACCGCTGCCGTCCATGCGCAGCACGGCACTGCTGGTGGTGCGCGCCAGACTCACCTCCTGATTGGCCACGTCGTCATCGACGGTGAGTTGCTGGCAGTGGTGCCGATCGATGAGATAGATGCGGCTGTCGCCGACGTGGGCGATGTGCAGCAGGCCGCCGGTCAGACAGTAGGCGACGACGGTGGTGCCCATCTGGCGCTGGCGCTGGCGTCCCTGGCGGCGGTTGGTCTCCAGAAGCAACTGGTTGGCGCGGTAGAGGGCCAGGGCCATGCCCCGGCGTACCTGCAAAGGCGGCAGGGGCTGGGTCTGGCGGCTGAGTTGCTGTAGTTCGCGATCGAGGAGATCCAGGGCCATGCGGCTGGCCACCGCGCCGCCCTCGTGCCCGCCCATGCCGTCGCAGACGATGCCGTAGGTTCCGGGCGGATCGTGGATGAAGCAGTCCTCGTTGGCCTTGCGGCTGCCCGGGTGGGTTGCACCCAGCACGCCCGCCGGACCGCGGCCAGGGTTGGCGGCGGCGAGATTTTCGAGGGCGGCGGACAGCTCCTCGATGCGGGCGATCCGGCCCAGGCAGAGTGCCGCCACGATTGCGGCGAGCGGCGGGCTGAGGGGGGTCAGACTCTGCCAGCTTTGCCCCAGGGCCGCAAGCGGCGGCGGCGCCGGGTCGCCGCTCAAATAAAACAGGCAGGCCTGCCAGCCGAGCACGCCGATGTTGTCGGGGGCAAGCAGCGAAGAGGCCACCCCCTCCTGCACACAGGGCTCCCAGAGGCGGGCCAGCTGGACCAGCCAGCCAATTTGCTGCAAAGGGACGGCGGTGGCCCAGCCCTGGCACAAAGTCGGCCAGGGGGTGCCGTCGGCCGCGAGCGGCCCGCGCGCCAGCAGCACGCACGGTTCGCCGCCGTTCGGGGCCGCCATGCAGGTATGGATCTCGGGGATCGCCCAGCGAAAGTGGTGCAGCCTCTGGTAAGGGCGGCAACTGGCAGGCAGGCCCGCGGGTGCGGCGGTGGGCTGGTCCGGCAGCAGATCCCGGGCGATTACCGGGGACTGGCCGACCACCCGGTAGCGCCGGTCGAGGGCCTGGCGATTGCCGGTGACCAGATAGTGCATGGGCGGTTTACTCTTCGATTTCGAAGCGGAAGCTCATCTTGTTGGCTTTGCCGAGGGCGACGATATCGCCCGCTTTGAGCTTACGGCGAAAGCGCGTTCCCGGTTTGATCAGTTCGCCGTTCAGGAAGGTGCCGTTGCTGCTGCCGGCGTCTTCGAGGGCAAAATCGCCTTCGTTGCTGTGGATGGCGGCGTGGACGCGCGAGACCACTTCTGCGCCGGGCAGGTGGGAGACGTCGATATCGGGCGGCAGATCTTCGTTGGGTTTGCCGAGGTAGATCAGGGGCTGATCCGTCGGCAGTTCGAGCCGCTCGTCGCTGCCGATGTGGACGAGGACGGCGGTGGCAATCTGCAGGCGCGTGCCGGGCGAAGCGAAGGGCGGCGGCGCACCGGCGTTCGGGCGCGGAGGCGGGCTTTCCATGGGGCGGGCAACCTGGGGTAAAGGTGGATCGACAGGGGCCGGATCGGCCCGGCGGGTGGAACGCCGCTCGGGGGGTACGACAGGGGCGCAAACGGAGGGAGCCTCAGGAGCAGGCGACGGAGCAGGGACCGATGCGACGGCCGGCGAAGCGGCAATAGCCACCGGCTGCGGCGGGGCGGAAACGACAGGGGGCAACTCGACGCCGCATTCGCCGCAATACTGGCAGGGCGTCGGGTTGACGCTGCCGCATTCAAGACACAGTACGGCGATCTCCCCCTGGCAGCGCCGGCAGTTCAGGGCGGTGTCAGGGTTGGCGTGCTGGCACTGGGAGCAGACGATAGCCATGGCGGTTAGGGAGCGGGAGCGGTAGCGGTGGGTTCGGGGGCGGTTTTAAGGGCCGGGGCGGCGGCGGGTTTGCCGGGATTTTTGGGAGCGTCCTTGCCGGGGGGCGGCGGGGTCGGGTCGAAGGTCTCGATGACGAAGCCGCGGCGCACCTCACCCGCTTTGTTGACCGCTTTGAGGGTGATCGGGATCTGCTGGCCCGCGCGCGTAAAGGGCGGCAAACTCAGCGAACCGTTGGGGCCGAAGGTACCGTAGGTCTCCAGTTCGACGCTCACGTCTTTGCCTGTGACCTGCCAGGAGAGCGCCACCTTGTCGCCGGGATTGGTGTCGGTCTTAATCTTGAGAGGAACATTGGCCGGGGCGGCGGTGCCGTTGAGGGTGAATTTGCCGATCACCGGCTTGGAGAGCGGTTCTGGCTTCGGTTTGGGCTTGGGGACGATCTCGATGAGATCGCTCTGGGTGGTGACCGCCGGGGCGTCGCGGCGCCGCTGGAGTACCTTCATCTCGAAGACATAGTAGCCGCCTTTGCGTGCGTCGGTCTTGACGTTTCGGCAGGCGAGCAGGTCCTCGGTGATCTGGCATTTGCCCTTGAGGGCGGCGGGCAGGTCGGCCACCTCTTTGAGCTGATCGCCGAAGGCCAGTTCCATCGGTTTGCTGACCGGCTGGCCGTTACCCGCGCGGGCATTGACGGTGATCTTGCGGATCTGGCCGGGGTTGCGCAGTTGCCAGTTGAGGGTGATCCGATCGCCGTTGGTCTCCAGGTAGCGGATGCTGTCGGACTGGAAGCTCTCGACGCGCACGGGGTCGGGAGCGCGAAAGTACACAAGCCAGACCAGATAGAATATCCCCCCCAGCGCCGCGAGCACCAGCAAAGCGGCCAGCAGTAGTTGCCACCAGGGCCGGGCCAGCCATTCGAGCTTGGCTTTTGGGGGCGTCTTCGGCAGCGGCAGCGCCTTGGCGTCGGTCAGATCGATCTTAAAGGGAATCTCGAAGGGTTCGCCCCAGAAGGGCCGCTGCCACCAGTTTTTGGGTTTGACCGTCAGATCGATGCCGACACTTCTACCCGGCAGGAGGCGCACCTCCTCGGGTCTGCACTCGTAGGCGGCGTACTCGTCCTCCTCGCTGCTGCTGGCCCCGACCCCCAGTTCGCGAATCACATTGCCTTCGTTGGCGATGTTCACCTTGAAGCGCCCCGGCTTGCGGGTGACTTTGCCGAGTAGCGTCTCGATTTCGACTTTGAGTCCGTAGGTGGTCGGAATTTGCAGATATACCAGATCCAGGAGCACCAGGTCCGGGGTGTTGGCGGAATAGACCCGCAAAGTCGGCGAATAGCTGCCCGACAGCGTGTCGGTGGGCGGCTGGAACAGCAGGACAATCTGGCCCCGGGTGTTGGGGTTGAGATCGAGGCCGTCGGGGCAGTCCACCAGGCCCGGGCCGCTCAGGCTCGGCACCTGGTAGCGCACCGAATACCAGCTCTCTTCGAGGTCCGGGCAGGTGAGCCTGAAGCGGTCGACCCGGTCGGAGCGATTGTGCACCTGGATCTGGACTATCTGGGGTTTACCGGGTTGGACCACCAGCGGCTGCTGGGGGGTGGTCTGGGGTTTGAGCGCAAAGGTCGGATCGCTGACGCGCACCGCCTGCTGGTCGCGCGGCAGCAGCTGCAGCTGGCGGGGCCGCTGCAGGGGGGTGTCCTCCGGGTAGTGCTCGGGGGCGTCCACGACGATGGCGTAGTCGTAGATGCCCGGAAACGCCTGCGGCGGGATGGTGAAGCGAAAGGCCACCTCGCTGCTTTGCTTGGGATCGAGGGCGAGTCGCTGGCGCGGCGAGTCGCACCACTTGCGCAAGTCGCGTTCGGAGTCGTCGATAAAGACGTCGATCACGGCGCTCTGGTCGCCCTGGTTGCTCACGGTGACAAACAGCTCGACCTGCGAACCCGGCGTCGCCTGCTGGGGGCCGGGCGGGTTCATGATGAGCGCAATCGGGCAGGAGCGAGTCTGGATCACGGCAGGGGCACTCGTCGCATCGACACTTGAAAATCGTCGCCGCCGCTCACACCGATGATCCCCTCGCGGTCGCGGCCGAGGTCAACGGCGTTGACCTTTTTGGGGCGCTCCTCCAGCAGGCGGCCGGTGACGGAGCGCGCCGCGCGTGTGCCTTTGGGCGTCAGTTGCCAGAGCATCACCCGGTGATCGTCCCCGCCGCTAATCAGCGACAGGCCGTCGCCGCCGAAGGCGAGCGAGCGGACCGCGAAACTGCCGTGGCCCAACCAGCGGTCGAGCACCGGGCAGGTGACATCGACAGGCACATTCGCAGGCACCGTTTCGGCGCTCTGGACGGGGACGGCCTGATCCTGCGCCTTGGGGTCGGCTTTGACCAGGGAGCCGAGGGCGGTCGCCCCTTTAAACGGCGCCTTTGTGGCGTTCGGGTCGGCGCAGCGGGCGAGGTCGTAGGTGGTGACGTTGCCCGCCGAATCGGCGGTGGCGAGCAAATTCGGGTTTTTAGGCGAGAGGGCGACACTCCAGATGACGTCGTTCTGGCCGCCGCGCGGCTGCAATCGGCGCGGTCTGGCGTCGGGTTTGTCCAGATCCCAGAGCAACAGCCTAAAAAACCGACCGGCGCTCATCAGTGTGCGCTCGTCGCCGCTCAGTTCGAGCGCCTGCACGGTGTAATCGAGTTTTTTATCCAGCTCGAGGACGCGCACCGGCTGGGTGGCCTCCGACTGCAGATCCCACATCTGCACCATGCCGCTGCCGTGGGCGCTAAATAGATGGCGCGAGTTGGCAGTAAAAACGAGGTCAAAGACCCGGTCGTCCACCTCCGGCTGGTAGTCGAGCTGGCGCAGCTTCTCGCCGGTGGCGACGTTCCAGATTTGCACCGCTCCGTTTTCGAGCCCGGCAGCCAGCTGGCTATTGTGCTTGGGCATAAAGCGCAGCGCCCGCACGGGCCTGCCGGTATCGACCAGAATGCCCTCGTAGCTGAGAGCGCCGCCTTCTTTGCCGATGCGCCAGCTGCGGATGGTGCGGTCGTCGCTGGCGCTGTAGACCATGCGCGCGTCGCCGCTGACGCGCACCGAATTGACCAGGTCGGTGTGGGCGCGGGGATTGAAATGCTCGTGGACCGTGACCGCCCCCCAACTGCCCGAGATAAACGTGAGTGCAAAGGACAATACCTGCATCCAGACGGGCAACTTTGGCAACACGCGCAGTTCGAGTTTTTGCGAGGGCGGATCGGCACCTCCCAGCCGCTCGTCGGACAGGACCGCCACCGCCTCCAACTGCAGTGTCTTGGGTAGGCCGAACAGCGAGCGCTTGCGGGTGATTTCGAGTTTGAGTTCGGTGGTGGTGGAGACCCCCAGCACTCTCTGGGGCGGTTCGGTGCGGGCAGTGCACCTGCCGCTGTCGCGGCCTTCGACGGCGACGCTCACCTCCTGGCGCAGGTTGCTCGCGTTTTTAAACAGCAGCGGAAAGGTGGCGGCAAGCTCGCTCCAGTCGGGCCACCAGGCGCCGCCTTTCTCCGGCAGACGCCGCCGCGGTTCGCTGCAGTTGAATTGCACGAAGCCCACCGGCAACACCTCCAGCGACCCTTCCGCGCGCGCGGCGGTCCCGGCCTGGGGAATCGCCTCGACCGCGAAGGGATACTCCTGGCCGAGGGCCTGGTTCGGCCCCGGCGGCAGGCATTGAAAGGCGACATCCGCCAGGGCGCCCGCTTCGACGACGAAGCGCCGCTCGGTACCGGTGGCCATCCAGACCGGGTCGATTCCCAAAAAGCGCAGGACGATGTCGACCGGCCGCTGGCTGAGGTTGCGCACCCGCACGGGAATGTCCACGAGATTGCGCGGATAGGTCTGAAACTGGCGCACCGGCAGGTCCACCAACAGTTGCGACGGTCCCGAACCCGCTTCGACAATCAGCCGCAGCAGGTACTTGCGCTCCTCCTTGAGCTGCGGGGAGGTGATCAAGATCGTGACGTTGATCGCCCCTACGAAACCGGGGATGGGTGAATCGACGATCGTCACCTGAAACTGGGTGCGGCTGCCGGGGGGCTTGGCGGTGGAGACTTCCGGAAAGAGTTGGTACCAGTTGGGATTGCGCCCCGTCCCCGCCGCCGCCAACTCCAGTTTGAATCCCGCGAACTGGTTGCTGTCGTTGCTGACGGTCACCTCAAAAGTGACCGGCGGACCACCGGGGCGGTAGGTGACCGCCTGCTCCGAGAGCACAGCACTGATGACGCGTTTTTCCATACGGGTGCGGGTTGGCTAGGCGGGCCGGGGGTGGCCGCGCGGGTGCTCACGCCCTTCTTTCGAAGAAGCTTCGCAAGTTGGTGTACATCTGGCTGAAGGAGCGGTGGACGCCTTGGGACACAAAGTTCATGCCGCGCGCCTTGAGCAAATAAGTTTCTTGCTCGGCGCGGGTCTGCACGGCGTTGCCCTTGCCGCTGGGCGGCGCGTTGAGGCCGGGGATCTGGGGCAGATTGTTGATGTTCATGCCGAACAACTGCGCCCCCTGGGCGGATTTGTCCAACTGCCGGTTCGGGTTGGGGGCGGGCATGCCGGGGGGCATCCCCGGGCGCTGGGGAGCGGCGGGCGGGCGCGGGCCGGGGGCACCCGCCGCGGGGCGCTGGGGAGCGGGTGCCCCCGGCCGTTGGGGAGCGGCTCCCTGGGCGGGCGGGGTGCCGGGGCGCTGGGGAGCGGCGGGCATGCCGGGCCGTTGCGGCGGGCGCATGCCGGGGCGCGGGGGAGCCGCCACACCGGGCACCACCGAACTGGCGCCGGATTGGGGACGGGTCAGCCGGGAAAACGCCCCGCCGAACAGGTTCATCCACGTGCTGTAGATGAAACTCTCCACATTCATGAAGTCTTTAAAGAAATTGGACATCGCTCGCTCCCTCATGCTTGCGGGCTGACTGCTATGAATACTCCGGCCACCGGGACGATGGATCGCCCTGTCCCCGCGCTGTGGGGCGGTCGGGCCGGGGTAGGGGCTCCTAGGGACAACTCCCGGCAGGCCGTAGCGCCGTCTAGGCTCCGCCCGTCCAGGCGGCGTCCGTGCCCTGCAGGGCAAACAGCTGCCGCCGGCGCCAGGCGTAGGCCAGAATATTGATGCCCAATTCGTGGGCGGTGCGGATGGCCAGGCGCGAGAGGGCAAAGTTGTCGTCGATGCCCCAGGCGGCGGCCAGTTCACCGATCGTCAGCACGATGCCGCCGCCGGTGAGCAGCCGCAAAGGTTGCTGGTTGATCGCGGGCAGCGCCGAGAACAAGAACGGGTGGGTGCGCAGCGGATGATCCCGGCGCAGACGTTCGAGGTATTCAAGAGGGGTCTCCAGTTGCTGGGCAAGGGCCAGCACGCTCTCGACCAGGGGAGCGGCGTCGGCAGGGGTGTCCACCATCAGCACCCCGCCGCGGTCGAGGTAGCCTTTGAGCGCTTCGAACTCGCGGCTGTTGAGCACCAGCGGCTGGCGGCCGGTCAAGTACAGCAGGTCATGGCCTTCCAGGCCCTCCGCTTCATCGAAGCTCACCTGGCCCACCTCGCCCACCCCCTGCAGGGCCGGGTAGAGCGCGCCGGTGGCCCGGAGCAAGTGGGGCAGGTTGAAGAAGTGGCGGGTGCCGTCGGGGTCGGGGTGGTTGACCACCGCCATGCTGATCAGTGCCTGGGGGCGCGGCTGCGCCTGCAGCCGGAAGCGCAGGTCGATGTTGCTGTAGCCCGGAAAGAAGACTTCCCGCGGGTTTTCGAGCTGCACGGTCCCGGGCTGCAACAGCACCCGGCAAACTTCGACTTCCAGTTCTTCGGGGGGGCTGCTTTTTTCATCGACGCGGAACGTCTCCTGGACGATGTCGCGGCGCTCCTCGCGGCGCAAGTCGTCGGGATCGACGTACTTGACCACCAGATAGACCATCGCGGGCTCGTTGTCGGCAAGTTCGACGGCGATGCGAAAGTCGATGGGCTGGGGGACGACGATCGGATTGCCCACCAGGTCGATGGCGATCCCCGGCTGGATGCGCACCCAGCGCCCGTCGCGATATTCGGCCTTGACGTCGCTCGGGGCGGGGATCGCCTGCACCCCCAGGCCGCAGACGATCCCCGGCTGGTTGAGCGCCTGGTAGTGCATGCCCTGGCGCAGCCGGTGGTACTCGTGGGCGCGCCGCCAGCGCTCGGCGTTGATGAGCAGGCCGTCGGCGGCTTGCAGGCGCTCGAAAGGACGGATGGGCGGGGCGGGGAACAGTTGGCTCATGGGTCTTTATAGCGAAGAGGATTCGGGCGGCGCAGGCGGGGGTTCGGGGCGTTTCGGGCCGGGCTGGCCCGGAGCGGGCGGCTTGGGGGGAAGGGGTTTCGGGGTGCCCTGGGCGGGTTTGGGAGGCGGCGCGCCGGGGCGGCCGTTGGGGGCAGTAGGAGCCGGGCGACGGCTCGGAGCGGGGGGCGCCGGGGCGGCCAGCCCGCCCTGGCCCGGCGGGCCGGCCGGCGGTGGGGGTGGGCTTTCGATGTAGAGGTCGTAGGTGCAAAAAGCGGGGCGCTCCTGCTCGATAATGAGCCGCACCAGCCGCTCGTCGATCTGCCCGGGGCGCTCCTCGCGCAGGCGCACCACAAAGTGAAACGGCCGACCGCCCCCCAGCACCGTGCCCTGGCCGAGGCGTTCTCCCCCCAGCACAAAGCCGCGCCCGAAGTGGTCGGTGATCGCGATGTGCTTAGCCGCTTCCTCGGAAATCTGGTCGTCGAGGGGCAGCCCCGTGTACAGGTGCAGGTAGAGCCTGAGGCCCTTGCGGGTGCCGCGCCAGCGGTAAATTTCGACCGCCCGCTTGATGAGGCGGCGCTGTTGGGGCAGTTCCCAGCGCGCGTCCATCGGCCAGGACACCCAGTAGGCCAGAAACGGCAACAGCGCCCTGGGGGCAGTCAGCGGGTCGAGGTTGGCCCACATGCCATCCAGGCCATGAAAGGCAGGCTCGAAGGTCTCCTCAAAAATCTTCAGAAACCGGCCGATAAAGTCGACTTCGCGGTAGAGGGTGGGCAGGTAGTTGAGATAAAGGCTGTGGGCGCGCACATGGACGCTGAATTCCTCCAATTCGACCTGGTCGAGTTCGAGGGCGTTGATGCCGTAGAAAAAATAGATGCGGCCCTGAAAATCGAGGTCGAGGTGGCGCTTCTTTTTGGGGGTGAGTGCTTTTTGATCTTCGAAATAGGACGCGGGCACCCGGAAGTAGATGACTGCCTCCATCTGATGGCCGGGAGCGATCTGGTTGCCCTCCATACCGATGCGGTACCAGTCGACCGGAAAATCGCCTTCGACGCGCAAATTGAGCCAGATGGGGCGCTTGCCCAGGTTTTTGATCTGCACCACCATCTCGCCGGGTTCACCCGGATGGAGCAACAGACCGTTGCTGCGGGCGCTCACCGCCACGCTTTCCTCGGGGCCGTTGACCATCAGCCCGGCCAGGGGCACCGCCTCGGGCACCCGCATCGGGGTGATCTGGACGGTCAGGAGTTTGTGGTCGCGGGCCTGGGTCACCGTGCGCCTCCTAGCGGGCAATCAGGTTGATGACGTGGCTGGAGCGCAGGCGGTTGTCGGCCCACGAGCAGATGAGCCCCAAAGGACCGGGATCGACCACCGGGTCGGGGGCGGGTTTGCGCGTCCAGTTGGGGCCGCGCTTGCGCACCGAAAAGAGCAGCACCGCCCCCAGATAGCGCACCCCCGCCGTCTGCTGCAACAGCGCCACGATATCCGAAGGGTAGACCGGACGGCCGAAGGGCCAGCCCTTGCCGTCCGGCCCGCCGGTGACCGGGTTGAGAAACCGGTAGAGCGCCACGCGCAGGTTAAAGAGAATTTCCTGCTGGGCGCGGGGGTTGTTGTACTCGGGCTCCAGGGCCACTTCGGTCTGTACCGCCACCCCGACGTACTCGGGTTCGGCCAGCTGCACCTGCACCCCCATCAGCCGCCGCTGCTCCAGATAGCCCAGAATCTGCTGCTGCAGCTGGGGCCTGAGGGTGAAGCGATCGGGGTTGAGGCCCTCCCCGCGTCCAACCGCATCCACGTTCGCCTGGGGAACGACCATCAGCCGCACGGTACCCGCCGCCCCCTCGGGGGTGGGCAGGCACTTGACCCGGGCCACCGCCCCACCCGCTCCGCGCTCGGTGAGAATCTCAAAGTCCTCGGCGGTCACCGCCCGGTCGCGGGTGCGCAGCATCTGCGGGGCGCGCAGCACGGCCTGATCGAGCGATTCGGCGTCCGCACCGTTGCGGGCGGGCTGGTGGTTGGTCACCCGGGCGATGTAGGGAACGGCCGATTTGAGCACTTTGAGCGTCCCTGCCTGGACGTTGCCCATCCGGCCGCCCCCCACCCGGTAGGCCACCATGCGGATCACCGAGCCCCGAGGGGGGATGGCGCCGTACTGCCGCTCCTCCTGGGCGTTCGCCTCGGCGACGGTGGCCAGTTGCGGGGTGAGTCCCTGCTGCTGGATGCGCGAGCGGATGGCGGTCTGGTGTTGAAGCTGGGCCGGTTCGCGGATGAGCGGCCCGAACTGCACCGTGCCGGTGAGCGAATCGACGGTGTAGTGCAGATCCTCCGGGCCGGAGTCGGCAAAGTCGGCCACTTCCTTCCAGATCTGCGGCAGGCCGCTCGGGGGGGAGACAAGCACGTGCTCGGCGGCGCTGCGCGCCAGCACCGGCGAACCTTGCAGTTGAAATTTCTGACCCGGGGTGCCGTCGCTCATGCCGAGGCGCTCTTCGCGTACCGTCGTGCTGTTGCTCGCCCCGACGGTGCCGCCGATCGAACGCACGGCAAGGCCGACGACGCGCGGCGAAGCGCTGTAGGCGGGCTGGTTGGGGGCGGCGGGCAGGCAGATGCAGCGCAGCCAGCGGCCCTGATAGCTGGTGAAGCGGGCGGGCGGCCAGCGCTGGGGCAGGTGCAAGATCACATCGACGCCCTGCAGCGGGTTTTTGCCCTGCTGGGCCATTTCGCTAAAACTAAATCCGCGCGTAGCGTCGTCGACCTCGCGCAGGAGCACCGGCTGCCAGCGCTGGCCGTCCCAGGCTTCCCAGCGGCGCGGGGGCAGGTTGGGGTTGATGCCGGTGGGGGTGGCGGCGGCTCCCTTGAGGGTGATGGCAAGCACGTTGCCGTCGAGGGGCTGTTCCGGGTCGACCACCAGATAAAAACAATTGCCCGCCTGGGGCTGCTCGTCGAATATGGGCTGCTCGCTGCCGCCCCACTGGCCGCCCGGCTGGCGGGTCCAGAGGTCCGTGACCCGGTCGCGCAGCGCCTGGGGGGTTTCGTCGGTGGTCTGGGCGGTCAAAAAGTGCAGCAGACTGGGCTTACCCACCAACAGCGGCCGGTCGGTGCTGAAGACAATGGCCTCCTGGGTCTGGGTGCGCTCGGTGGCCACCTCGGTGCCCGCCGGTACCCGGTAGACGTCCGGCAGGGCGTTGGTCAAATAAAGCGTCACGTCCGTTCCTGCCGGGGCCGGGGGCTGCAATCGAATACCCAGTAGTTCCAGAAAGGCCACGTAGTTGCGGCGAGGCACCTGGTTGAAACGCAAGAGCATCTGGTCGGTCAGCCAGGAGAACAGTTCGATAAGCGTGATGCCCGGATCGCTCAGGTTGTAGTCGGTCCACTCCGGGCAGTAGCGGGGGATGCGCAGCAGACATTCGGCCACCAGATCGTCGAAGGTGCGATCGTCGAGGTCGGACTTGGGCAATTTGGGCAGAAAATCGAATTCCACAGGCCTACTCCGCCGCTGCTTGCGGATTCAAATAAAAAGGGTACACCAGGCTGCGCGGGTCGGGGGTGCCCTTGAGGCGATAGTCGATGACTATATCAATACGCCCGGCCACCGGATCGGGATCGGCGCGCACCTCGGTGAGTTCAATGCGCGGCTCCCAAATTTCGAGCGCCTCGCGCACGCAGGAGCGGATGCGCAGCAGGGTCGAGGTGTTGAGGGGTGCGAAGGCCAGATCCGCCAGGCGCGAGCCGAAGTTTGGGCGGTAGACCCGCTCGCCGACACCCGTGCGCAGGATAATCCAGATGGCCTCTTCGACATCCTGGGCGGCGGAGCTGAGCTGGATGCCGCCCTGCAGATTGAGCCTGAGCGGAAAGGCGAGACCTGTCCCCAGATAGGCCCGCTGCCTGTCGTTCAACGCTTCTTCCATCGCCGCCACAGCACACCCTCCAGACCCCATCAGACTAGCTATGGCTAGGGGTGAACAACCATTCGCCAAAGGTCGAGGGCGCTTTGCCTGATCATTATGGATAAGGCGGCGTCCTACGACAGAAACAGCGCAGACAAAGGAACAACCAGGTCGGCAAAGGCCACCGGGGACAAAGCATCCGAGGCAGACAGGTTCACCTCGGAAGCATAGCCCTCACTACCAGGGTCGCGAAAAATGATCGCCCGTCGTTTGTTCGTATCCAGTATCCAGTAATCGCCAATCCCTGCCCTGGCATAGGTAAGGGCTTTTTGATTGCGATCTTTGGGCAGAGTGGTGTCGGCTACTTCGATGAGGAGCAACCCATCCGCGGCGGCCGGGTGGCGATCGGCGTACTCGCCGGGCTCGCAGCGCACGACCGCGATATCGGGCTCCGAGTCGGGCCTGAGGGTAATCGGCAATTGCGTTCTCACGTCGGCCCGGCCTTCGAGCAGGCGATCTAGATAACGGCTAGATAACGGAAGGACCGGCGGGTCGTGGCGGCATGGGGAGGTTCTTGGGGACTCACTTCGACAACCTGTCCTCCCAGCAGTTCGACCCGGTCATCGGCAGTCAGAATCCCGCTTTGGAGCATGCGATGGTGGTCATCCACTGTCTAGCTTCGAATTTCAGCCAGTGTCACAATGGATCACCACCCTTGAAGGCCGTCAGCACGGCTTTCTTGGAGTCTAGCTGGAAAGTTCGCCATTGTCCGGGTCGATCCCCAGTTGGCGCAACCGCTCGGCCAGATGCTCGGCGCGTTGCTCGGCCGTTTGTGCCCGCAAACTCTCTTGCTCGGCGCGTTGCTCGGCCGTTTGTGCCCGCAAACTCTCTTGCTCGGCGCGTTGCTTTTCTTGCTCTGCCCGGGCGGCAATTTCCACGTAGCTCTCGAAGGGCGTGCCGTCCGGCCGCCATAACTGCAGATCCCCTTGCACCGTGATCCCAAAGCGTACCCCCAAGCGCGGGCTCAACCAGCCATCCATCCGCTCGATACCTGCCAGCGCCGTCCCCTGGCGCACAAATCCATCCAGGGTGCCTTCGTCCGGGTCGTAAAGGTAATACTCTTCGACGCCGTGGCGATGGTAGAACTGAAACTTGCGAGTCATCTCCGAGATGCTGTTGCTCGGCGAAAGCACCTCGAAAACCACCTGGGGAGCAATGCCGCCTTCTTCCCACTGCCGGTAGCTGCCTCTATCTCCCTTTGGCCGGCCAAGGACAACCATCGCGTCGGGGGCCTGGCGAATCTTGTTGTCTCCTTCGACCGGATACCACAGCAGATCGCCTGCGACAAAGACGTTCGGATCGGCCGCGAACAACCACTCCAAGCCTTCTTTGATGTAGACGATCCAGCGAAACTGCCGGGTGTTGTCGGACATGGGCTTGCCGTCCGATTCTGGATAGAGTACAGCTTGGGTATTGTAAAGGACCAATGTGAAAGTTTGAGCCGTTGCCTGCCATAGTAATCCACCTACTGCGGCGCCCGCGACTGAGTGCCTCTCCAAATGCCGTGGTTTTGTCAGGTTCGACGACAGGCTTTCAGCCGTTACACACTCACCCGTTCACACTGGCGTTGAACCAGTTGGGATAGACGGCCGGCGGTTCGGTCAACGTATCAAGAGTTTGCAGTTCCTCAGCGGTGAGCACCAGATCGGCGGCCCCCAGGCTGTCGGCCAGCTGGCTTTCGCGGCTGGCACCCACCAGGATCGAGGCGACGTGCGGGTGCGAGAGCAACCAGGCGAGCGCTACCTGGGTGGGGGTAGCACCGTGCACCGCCGCAATTTCTCGAAGTGCATCGACCACGGCATAGCCGCGCTCGCGATCAAAAGGTAAAAAGTCGAAGCCGGTGAGCCGCCCGCCGCCCCCTTCCGGGTCCTCACGGGTGTACTTGCCGCTTAAAAAGCCGCCCGTCAGGGGGCTCCAGACGGTGATCCCCACCCCGGCATCCAGGGCGAAGGGCACCACCTCGTGCTCCAAATCGCGCCCGACCAGCGAGTAGTACATCTCGTTGGCCCGAAAGCGCTCCCAGCCGTACTCCCGCTGCAGGCCGACCGCCTTCGCCGCAAGCCACGCCGGCCAGTTGGAGTAGCCCACGTAGCGCACTTTGCCCTGGCGCACCAGAAAGTCCAGCGCTTCAAGGGTTTCTTCCAGCGGTGTGTACGGGTCGATGCGGTGAACGAGATAGACATCGATGTAGTCAGTACCCAACCGCCGGAGGCTGCCCTCGGCGGACGCCAGGAGATGGCGGCGCGACAGACCGGAGTGGACCAGGGCTTCGCCTGTGCGCATGCCGACTTTGGTGGCGATGGCCACATCCTGCCTGCGGCTGCCCAGGGCCTTGCCCAGCATGGTTTCGGACTGCCCCCCCCGCGTAGGCGTAGGCGGTGTTGAAAAAATTGATCCCCGTGTCGAGGGCCTGGGCAACCAGCTGGGCCGCCCCATCTTGATTCACTTTGTAAACCGAGGCAAAAGCCCCTCGCCCGAGCCGAAGGTCATCGCCCCAAAGGCGAGTCTAGAAACGATAAGCCCCGTATTGTCCAGGCGGGTGTACTGCATGGCTGTGTTCCCTCGGTATGATTGCGCCCCCCCAGCCTAGCCTCGGCCAAAAACGAGAAGCCACCGGCGTGCAACCCATCGCCACCTCCCGCTTCTGGATAGCCTACTTGCAAAAAGCCGAAGCGTTCGCCGAAGCCCTCGCCCAGAAACAGCAAAAGGGCCACGCGGCCCTCGCTGTCGTGGAGAATCACCCGGCGCGGCACGATTTTCTGGCGGCGGGGCGCTCACGGTGGCCGACATCGCTCTGTACGCCTACACCCACGTGGCGGAGGAAGGGAATTTCAGCCTCGCGAACTATCCGGCCATCCGCTCGTGGCTTGCGCGGGTTGCGGCTCAAGCGGGTCATATCCCAATCACCGCGTGAGTGCGGCCCCGCCGGAACCGCTCTAGCGGCGCATCAGCACGTAGTAATTGAGATCCCTTTTGCAGTGGTTGAGCCAGGGCTGCGGTTCGCTGCGCAACCACCTCCAGACCGCCTGCAGATCCCAGGGATTCCAGGGAAAGGTGCGGGGGCTATCGGTGCGAAAGAGCAGCCGGTAGTCCTGCGTGGTCCGCCCGTCGCAGGGGCCGTCGTCGTCGGGCAACAGCGCATCTTTGCGAAATTCGACCAGAGGACCGTAGAAGGCCGTGGGCAGCAGCACCAGATAGTCGCCGGAAGAGACGGCGGTGGCTTGCGGGGAGCGAAAAACGCTGTAGGGCGAATAAGGGTCGAGCACCGACAAATTGTAGCGGCTGTCCGCAGGCGCGTCGGAGCGCAGGTCGAACTGCCGCTCTGAAAGCCCCCGCGACTTCAAGAAGCGGGCGAAGCTCAGATAAGCCTCGAAGCTGCTGTTGCGGTTGGTGTTCAGGTAGATGTTGGCCCGCCTGCTCGGGTGGCGGCGAATGTCCTGAACCAGGTAATCGAGCGCCAGGTTGTAATTGATGGGCACGTAGCGCAGCCGGTTGATCTGCGCCGGCGAGTTGGGAACAACGGACGCGAAGCGGTTGGCAGGGTCGGCAAAGGCGAAGTAGGCCGCCGCCCCCACCCCCATCGCCACCCCCACCGGCAGCAGCGGCGAGGCTTTGATCTGCCGGAATTCGCCCAGGTAGAACACCCACGCCGGGAGCGCAAACACGTAGGTGGGCAGCAGGTAGTACTGGGCGGTGATGCCGAGATAGAAGAAGACCGCGACATAGACGAGGGCCGCGCCCAGCATCGGGTCGTAGACCGGGTGGAGCGGGCGTTTGGCGGCCAGCAGCTGATAGGCCCGCACCAGCACAGCCGGAATCAGACACAAAGGCAGCAGCGGTTCCCAAGTCAGAAAGTACCCGAGGGTCTGATCGAGACTCTGGGCACCGCGGATCTGGGCATAATTTACACCTCCCCCACCGGCGAAGACAGAATAGAGGACACCATAGAGCACCGCACTGAGCAGCAACAGGCCGTCGAGTACCTTGGCCTGCAGCAGCGAAGTTTTCCAGCCCAGCAGCAGGTGGCCAAGCACAAAGCTCCCCAACGTCAAAAAAACCGGTTCTTTGTGGTAGAAGGCCAGGTTCGCAGCCACTAGGGCGACGACGCCTACCAACCACCTGGGGCGATCGAGAAAGTGAAGGTAGGCAAGCAGAAATACGGCAAACCAGAAGATTTCGCCGCGCTCGGGGACCAATAGCCGGAACCAGGCCTGGAAAAATCCGTAGGTTGTGATGGCAAGAGCGACCACGACGACGCACAAGGCCCGGCTACCATTTACCCGCCTGAGCAGCAGATAGAACACCAGGGCGAACAGCACCAGTTCGACGGCGTTGAACAGGTAATAGGACCACGGGGTCGGTGGCAGAACTTGTGCCACCAGGTTGTATTCCCAGCCATTGAGCGGATAAAACCGGCCACCCCCCATGAAAGTAGAAAAGGGCAGCCGCCGACCCGCCTGGATTGTGTCGAGGAAATAGTAATCATCGTTGGGGCCAAACTGCGGATTGGCGAGTAAAGCAGTGACATATATCGCAAGCAAAAGCAACAATGCACCACCCGCCATCCAACTGCGCATTCACTTTCTCCCGTCAAATCGTCGAGCCAAGAGCAACAGCGCCAAACGTCCCAACCAGTAACTTAGAAGGGCGGCCGGGCTGGCTCAGTGTACCCCAAACGCGGTTGCTCGCTCCCCAGAAGTGTTGAGTCAGTGAACGCTTGCACACAGTTCGAGGGGCCAGACCCTGCGCCTCCAGCTGACCAGCAATTTTCCCAGCCAATGCACATAACTGACTTCCTGACACATACAACATTGCAAGTAACGCAACTTATCCAACCGCTTGCTTCCCCAAATCTTTGGCACTGCCACCAGTTCCAGCAGGCGGTGAGCAATTAGGGTGACGTAGAGCTGCATCCGGATGCCATTCTCGTTTTTTGTCATCGAACGCTTCAGCTTTAAATGCATCTTCGGAAACTTCCATAACAGCTCTATCTGCCAGCGTTGACGGTACAGTTCCATCACCTCTTCGTCACGGACAAGCCATTCGCCCTTACCAGGCAAGTTCGTCACCAATCGATACTCGGCTCGGTTCTCAATATCGCAAAAACTGACCACGCGATACTGTCCCGATTCTTTACCTGTCCCCACACGCACCAGACCTTCATCGCCTTCAAAAACCAACTTGTAATTGCTCTTGATGCGCATCAAAAAATATTGCTTGGACGCTGCTGCGCTCTGGAGATGCTCCAGTCCCGCAAAGCCTCTATCGAAGATGCCGAGACCGTTTTTGGGAATGGCGGCAAGCATGTCACCGACGAAGTTCGCGTCGTGGTCGTAACCAAAATTGATCAGACTGCCTTCGGTAGCTCCGCAGCCGCTTTCCAGGCAAGTGAGCAGTTTGACCTGGTGATAGCCCTGTGCCCACAGCAACTTGCTTGTCAAGCTGACCACGGTCGAATCAATCGGGCAAGGATGCAGTTGTTTGGCAGGTAACTCTCGCCTGAGCCGGACAAGCAAATCCCGGTACAGCTGCTCAAACATAGAAAGAGAACGGGACTTACAGGCTTTAGAAAAAGTGGAGATATCGACGGAGATACCGGTGTGGTTGAGGCGTTTGAATAGGTCCTGCATGCTGAGGGTGCTTTTGTCCATGACGAGGGCCAGCCAGCAACTGAAAAAGAGCCTGGAACTGAGGACAGGGAAAGTGTCAGGCGAGGTTGTCAGCCGCACGGCTGTATGGATGCCACCGAAAAGCGCGCTAAGCCCGGCACAAGCCTTCACAAAAAATAAGCCGGGTGCCTCTCACAGGAGGCACCCGGGCCGTGCAGGCGGGCCCAGCCCGTGGGATGGCTGCTACTTCATTCTTGAGTCTTATCGGCCCCTATCCGGCCCCGGGCCGTTTCCCGCCGCCCGGCGATCGGGATATGTTCGGTGGCCGCCGCCAGACCGAAGCGTGGCATGTTGCCGTACATCGCCTCGTAGTGGCCCGACTCGACCAGATAACTCTCATGCCAGATCCCGACACTGCCGTCCGCACCCACCGAGCGCTGGAAGCGTCGCCACGCCTCGAGGTGCGGCTCGTCGGGGCTTCGGGCAAATTTTTCGAGATCCTCAAAGGATCGCCAGTAACTCACCAGCGCCACGCCGCGCCAGTAGAGAAACGTTTCACCCCCCAAAAAGCCCTTCTCCGGGTCGCGGTAGAGCGTGCGCAACATCGGCCCCATCGCCCGCAGCGTCGGTACCCATTTGCCCACAGCCCAAAACTGGTTGACCCGCATGCCAATCAGAAAAACGACAAAAGACCCTTCTACCCGGGCGGTATAGCGCCCGGCCATCACCTGAGTCATCGCTAAAGCTCCTGCTACGGCAGCGACCGGCGCTCCCCACCGGCTGCTGCAACTTGTTGCATATCCACAGTTTGATACAACAAGTTGCATATGTCAAGGGGTGCTCCAACAAAAAAGCCCCGGCGGCCGGAGCTTTTGGTGTCAGACAGTTTGGTGCGGCCGCTTCAGGCGCCGACGCCCGTATTGGCGCCCTGGACGCCGGTGAAGAGCTTGACGCTCAGGACCTTGCCCCCAGCTTTCTGGATCCGCTGCTGTTCGGTGAACCAGTTTTCGTAGGGCACCAACTTGGTGAAGAAGGTGTTCTGCAACTCGCGGCCGGTGCGTACCCGCTTGAGGCTGGGGATGCAGGCCGTCACTTTGAAATAGCGACTCATGGTGGTTCTCCTTGAGATAACCGGGTGGGGCGAAGGGGGCGGCACCCGCCCCCCGCTTCAGCCGGTAAACCTAGCTCAAACCGGAGGAGAGGTAGTCGAAGTAGATGCCCGCTTCTTTGGCGGCATCGGGGCCGACCAAACCGCCCACCACTTCCTTCATCGCCTGGATGCCGCCCACGGTCGCAGCAATCGGCACACCCAGGGAGTTGTAGGTCTCCTTGAGGCCGTTGAGCACCCGCTCGTCGAGGATCGACGGGTCGCCCGCGAGCATCGCGTAGGTCGCGTAGCGCAGGAAGTAGTCCATGTCGCGGATGCAGGCGGCGTAGCGGCGGGTGGTGTACATGTTGCCGCCGGGGCGGGTGAGGTCAGAGTAGATGAGCGCCTTGGCGGCCGCTTCTTTGATGATCGTGGTCGCGTTGGAGCTGATCACGGCGGCGGCGCGCACGCGCACCGCACCGGTGGTGAAGTAGGCCTTGAGCTTGTCGAGGGCGGCGCCGTCGAGGTACTTGCCCTGGACGTCGTAGTTGTTGATGACGGCGGTGATTGCGTCTTGCATGGTTGTCGTACTCCTGATGGGTTCTCGCTGAGGATCCGGTTACTGCATTGCGCCGACGAGATAGTCGAAGTAGAAGCCCGCTTCGGCGGCGTCATCGCCCGACAGCAGGCTGGTCGCGACGTTCTTCATCGCGCGCACACCCTCGGCGACGGCCGGGATGGGGGTCTGCAGGGAGTTGTACATCTCCTTGACGCCGATGATGCCGATTTCTTCGATCGGGGTGACATCGCCGGCGACGATCCCATAGGTCACCAGTCGCAGGTAGTAGTCCAGGTCGCGCAGGCACAGGGCGGTCATCTTTTCGCCGTAGGCATTGCCGCCGGGGCTGACGACGTCGGGACGCTTCTGGAACAGCTGGTCGCCAGCCTGCTTGACGATGCGCTCGCGCGCCTCGGTCAGCGTTTGAGCGATGCGCAGGCGCCGTTCACCAGAAGCGACAAAGGACTTGATGCGATCCAGTTCGCCGGGGCTGAGGTAGCGGGCCTCGGCGTCAGCGTTGACAATCGCTTTGGTAAGAACGCTCATTAAGGTCTTCCTCCCTTAGTGGTCAGTTGCGACTGGGTTCTCCTTCGTTGTCCCTTCCACTCATCCCCAGTTGATGGGCAGACGGATGCTTCTCCGAGTCCTAAACCCGGAAAACTTGAGTCAATCCCCAGAATGACATACGTTCGAGCAGTTGGAGCTGAAATTGTGACAGATGACCGGGTGCAGCATGGTAGACACGTTTTCTCCTGGCTCATCGGGTCACGTACTGGTAGCCCGTGTAGGTCGGCGATAGGCTCGACCAGGACTGGCTGATCAACTCCTCGTCGTTGACGCGCACGCTGGCACGGTAATTGCCCGCGGGCAGCGTCGGGTAGCGCCGGTAGGGGACAATGTCTTCGTTGAAGACCGTCAGATACTCGGGCGACTCGACGATGGCATCCACCGCCGCTGCCAATCCCTTGGTGCCGAGAATCTGCACGTAGGTGCTGATTTCTTGCTGGGAGATTGGGGCACGGCCCAGGAAGTGTTTGGTGAGCAGTTCGACGACTTTGGGGCTCGAGTAGGGCTCGAAGAACCGTTTGCGGTAGTTCTCCGAACGACCCAATCGGCGGACGAACTCGCGCACCGAAATTTCGTTGTTTTTGAGCTTGGACTCCGCTTCGCTCAGGCGCAAATAGCTAGGCGGGATACCGGCGAAGACATCGAGCACCTGGCGATAGATGGCGTTGATGGCCACGTCCTTTTCGCTGCGGGTCGTGTCGGGGGCAATCCGGTAGATGTGTTCCAGTTGGCGGCGCAGGGTGCCCACGCCCACCTCCACCGACTGGCCGTCGGTGCCCTTGAAGGAGCGGCCGAGTTCGAGGAACATCGGCTTGCTCATGTCGAGGGCGGTCTTGGCGGTCTGCTGCTCCTTGAGGGCCGCCTGGACCAGCGGCATCGCCGCGATGTCCATCTTGGCGCGAATCGGCTTGAAGCTCGGCACCACCAGGCTGTCGTCCTGGCGAGTGAAGCGGTTGTACAGTTCCACCGAGTTGGGATAGTTGGCCGCGGGCAGGGTGGGAAACTGCCACGAGGGCACCGTGTCCTCGCCGTAGAGCCGGCCGTACTCTTCGCTATCGACCAGGGCGCCTACTAGCGCCTTGATGCCCTTGCGGCCAAGCAATCCGTGGTACTTGATAAGCTCCGCCTGGTTCTTGACGGCGCGGCCCAAGAAGTGCTTGAAGGCGAACTCAACCACCTTGGTGTTGGGGTAGCGGTCGTGGAATTGCTTGCGGTAGAGCTCCGAGAAGCCCAATAGCCGCACGAACTCTTTGACGGAGGTCTCGCGGTTGCGCAGGCGGCTTTCGAGGACGCTGAACTCGCTGCGGATATAACTTGCGATGTCCTTGTCGAAGACCTGCACGTAGGCGGCGGTGACCAGCGCGTCGAAAGATTCGCGGTCGGTGGCCTGCGACTGCTTGAAGACCTTGCGCTGGCGCTTGAGGGCCGGTACCCCCTGGTTGACGTACATCTCGGGGATGCTGCGCTCGCTGATCGGGGTGCCCAGTTCCTGGATCTTGTCCATCATCCGCGCTGCGTCGGCGCGGGGGGTAATGCCGCCGGGGGTGGTGAGCACATCGGAGGAACCGAAGCGGCCTTTGCGCAGGCTCAGACCGGCGGGGGTCAAGTAGCGCTCGTAGGGGAGCACGTCCTCGCCAAAGACCTCCTGGTACTCGCTCGAATTGAGCATCGCATCGACGACGCCGTAGAAGCCTTTCTTGGAGGCGATGTCGAAGTAGCGGTTGTTCTCGACACGGTCGTAGGTCGGGCGGCCCAAAAGTCGGCGGTGGATGTACTCGATCGCCTTGCAGACGTAAAAAGGCTCCCAGTAGAGCTTGCGGAAGACCTCCGAGCGGGCCAGGGCACGCACGAACTCTTTGACGGTGGTCTCGCCGTTTTCGAGCTTGATCTCGGCGACCTTCAGGCGCTGGCCTTGGTAGAGCTGGCGGCCGAAGACCTGCTGGTAGGCGGCGGTGATCAGCGCCTGGACGCTGCCTTCGACCGTCACCACCCCGGCATTCTGCACCATGCCCTTCGAGCGGAAGCCGACATTCTGGGTGAGCTTGAAGATCTTGGGTCCCAGGGTGGTCGCCCCTTCGCTCATGCCCGTGGGATTGCCCCGCTCGTTGGAAGTCGGGTTGCCGTTGCGAATCAAGATGCGCTTGACGTCCTTGCCGATGGGCGCCGCCCGCTCCGCGGGGTTGATGGTCGAGTTCTTGAAGATGGCGCCGAACTGGATCTCCAATGGGTCGTTGCCCGCACCGTAGGGGTGCTGGTTGGGCAGCGGCTGGGTGTAGTCGGCGAACAAGGTGATAAACTGCGGCACCTTGCGCCGGGGAGCAGCGTAGTTGTACAGGTCATAAGCCGCACCCCAGTTCCAGGAAGGCTGGGCTTCGACCCCCAGATTCCGGAGGTAGGGCACCGTGTCTTCACCGAATAGGCTGGTGTATTCTTCGGAGTCGATGAGCGCGTCGATGAGGGCATACAGACCGCCGCTCGGCATCGACGACTGGCCGCGCACGATCGGGCTTGAAATAATCGAAAAGTACTTTTGCACCTCGGCTCGCGACTCGGGTGCGCGACCCAAAAAGTGCTTGAAGGCAAGCTCAAGCACGCGCGAATTGATAAACGGCTGGTAGAACTCCCGCCGATACAACTCGGATTTGCCCAGGCGGCGCACAAATTCGCGCACCGAGATTTCGCCGTTTTTGACCTTCGATTCGGCTTCTGAGACCGACTGGCCGTAAGCTTTGAGGTCGCGCTCGAAGACTTGGCGGTAGGCGGCGCGCACGACGCGCTCTTTTTCGTCGGAGGAAAGGTTGACTCTGGGCCGACCGTCGGCGCCGTAGATGGCCGTCATCTTGAACGTTGTCAGCGAATCGGCCGAGAGCTTGTAGATGTAGGGCAGCGTCAGGCCGGGCCGGTCCTCCGAACTGGGGCGCACGATGTCGGCGGGCGCGTCGGAGCGGTCGGCGTCGAGGGCGCGGATGACGACACTGATGTAAGAAGACACCAGCTTGCTGTCGGCTTCGTCTTTAAATAGGCGCGCCGCGTTCTTGCGCATCTCCAGCAGAGCGACGATCGTGGCGCTGATCGAGCAGGATTTTTCAAGGATTTCGCGCAGACCCAGGCAGTTGGCTTCGAGAATGCTCGGATCCCCCGCCAGGATGGCGTAGGTCGTGTAGCGCAAGAACCAGTCGAGGTCGCGGATCGATTTTTGCATCCGCTCCGGGCCGTAGCGGGCAATGTTGATCGGTTCAAAGTCCGGCGGCACCGCAAAATCGGCGCTCGCCCGGCCACCGCCGCCGCGGGTCGAAAAAATCGACTTGAGCGACTCCAAAAACCCGCCCCGGTCCTCGACAATCGGCTCGTTGCCGAATTCGTCGTTGGCCAAGGGGCTCTTGGCCTTGGCCTTCTGACGCTCGGAGTAGGCCATCGGGCTGCCGCCCACGAAGATGCGGTTGGCGGCGCGCGAGACGATCATCTCGGCGTTCTCGGTCAGCTTTGCCACGATGGCGACGCGGCGCTGGCCGTCGCCAAAAAACTGATCGAGCTGGGACACTTCGCCGGAGTTGGGATAGCGATCTTCAGCGTTGATGCCGTTGATCGTCTCGGTCATCACCGTCCGAAACAAGCGCGGACGCGCCACAGTACTGCCACTGGTTCCCCGAATACTCATGCAGACACTCCCGTAACAGTCAACCCAAAGCGGACCGGCCACTGTCCGTCGTCGGGTCATTAAACATGCGGCCACGACCGCACGGGAGCCCTAGAGCGCAATCGTATAAAACAACTGACCCCAACCCTACCCCGCAGCGTCCCTGGCCTTTCAACACACCCCTCACCCAGCCAAGCCAACCAGAGCCCCTAGACAAGCGATATTAACAAACATTGCGTCAGGTAAATCGCGGTGTCGCTCTTCGGCATCTTCGGTTACAAAGAAACCACATCGATCGGTGGAGATCAACAGCACCTGAAGATAAGTTTTGTTGCACCGCAGGCGGCACGGTCCCGGCCCCGAGCCGATCCGAGCCTCTTGGTGCACTAGCTGTTTGTGGGTAGCAAGTAGGCGGCGATCGTCCCGCCGATGCCAAACAGAAGGGCAGCGAGCATCAAGTTGCCGTGCCAATCCACCAGGTTCTCCTCGCGCCAGAACCACCAGATGCCGATCAGCAGGCTTGCCGTCAGGTGCAAGCTCAAGGCGACCACAAAGCTGCCGCAAAACCACCAGTAGACCAGGGTACCCATGGCAAGAGCCTATCGCCTTGGGGAGGATTTGGGAACCGGGGCCAAGTGTGTTAAATTTCTTATCAATCTCGCAGGTGCCCCGGGTATGGCGGTTGTGCCGATAGCTGTCGAGTTGTGCCTTCAAGCTGCGGTTGATGACCCGGTTGGGGAGACGCGCTGGCAATTTTGGTTTGACCAGTGGCTTCGGGAGCTGCAACCGGCGGCGGCGGTGGAGTTGAGCTTGCGCCTGACCGACGACGCTGAGATCCGGGGGCTCAACGCCCGCTTTCGCGGCGTCGATGTCCCCACAGACGTCCTCTCCTTCGAATTCGAAGCGGATGACACACAAGCGCAGATTGCGGAGGAGCCCCTGTATCTTGGGGATATCGTCGTCTCTGTGCCGACGGCGACAAGGCAGGCGTACGAATTCGGGCACACTTTAGAGGTGGAATTGGCCTGGCTGGCTGTTCATGGTCTGTTGCATCTGTTGGGATGGGACCACCCGGACGAGCGAAGCTGGCAGGCCATGGTGACCCAGCAAGCGCGATTGCTTAAAGGAGTGAACGTTGTCTATGACTGGCCAAGCGTCTACCCAGTCGGCTAGAAGAACGATCCGGCGCCGGCAATCCTGGCAGGTGGCCGAAACGCTCTCCAAAAGCTTCACCTACGCCGGGGGCGGCATTCTCTACGCCACGGCCACACAGCGCAACTTTCGCATTCATCTGATTGTGGGCACGATGGCCTTCGTGCTCGGGGCCTGCTTGCGCATCACGCTGTTGGAGATGGCGGTCATCGGTCTTACGGTCGCCTTTGTGTTGGCCCTTGAACTGATCAACACCGCCGTCGAGGCGACGGTGGATCTGATCGTGGGCGATCAGTACCACCGTCTGGCAGGCATCGCTAAAGATTGCGCCGCCGGAGCGGTGCTGGTCGCTTCGAGCGCGGCGTTGGTGGTGGCTGCCTGCATTCTGCTGCCGCCGCTGTGGCGGGCGTTGTTCTAGTGCTAGCTTGAAGCTGACAACCGCAGCAGAGGAACATGCCGTGGCCCCCGAATTGCGCCCGGGTATGCCGGTCAAAGTGACCAACCCGCAAGATCTTTACTACGGCTTTGAAGGCCAGATCCAAAAAGTTGTCGATGGCTATGTGGGTGTGATCTTCGGCGGCGGCACCTGGATCAAGCACGTCCGTTTCACCCCGTCGGATCTAACGGTGATTGAATCGCGCGGCAAAAAGCGCGGCAAGTAGTCGGATCGGGCTTTGCGGCTGGGTACGCTCTGAGTACGTCGCCCGGCATTCCTTGTGGAAAACACCGAGATTCGAGTCCTCCGCTCAAACGAGCTTGCAGTTTATCTGCCCTATTTTCCTGCCGCCCGCCGCCCGGCCTTGCCGACAGCTCTGGAGCTTTACAAGCGCGGCTGCCTTCAGGGGATGCGGTCCATCGAAGGAGCGGCGGCAATACCGTGGACGGCCCACTGGGACGTTCAGAATTTACCGGTAGATCCGACGCACTGCCGACTGCATTTTCAAGCGGATAGCGGCTCGATCGAGCGGGAGCTGGTGTTGCCGACTTTTGAGCTGGTGGGCTTTTTAAGCGAAGTGCCGGTCGCCGCAGGCTCCCCCCGCGATTTCTCCCATGGGTTCTACCGCCGATTGTTCGGGGCTTGAAAACGCACTAGGTTGCCAGTCGCGGAGGAAGCAGCGGCAACTCGACACAGAAGGCAGCTCCCTGATCGAGGCCGTCGCTGTGGGCGCTCACCGCACCGCCGTGCAATTCGACAATGTGCCGCACGATGGCCAGGCCCAGCCCCAGGCCGCTGTGCTTGCGGGGGCTGGTGCCGTCCGCCTGGCGAAAGCGTTCGAAGACATGGGGCAGAAATTCAGGGCTGATGCCGATACCAGAGTCGCGGACGCGAATGAAAAGCGTCCGCTCGCCGCAGCTGAGATCGACGACCACCCGGCCACCCTCGGGGGTGAATTTAATCGCATTGGTGAGCAGATTCCAGACCACCTGCTGCATTCGGGTCGAGTCCGCCATCGCCGTGGCCCCATCGTCGAGCTGGCCCGATAGACAGATGCTCTTAGCCTCGGCCGGGGTGCGCACCGCCTCGATGGCGGCGGCCACCACAGGTAGCAGGTTGACCGGACGCAGCTCGACGTGCATCTTACCTGAGATAATCCGTGACACATCGAGCACATCGTCGATGAGTTGCGCCTGCAGTCGGCCGTTGCGCTCGATCGTCTCAAGCGCCCGGTCGTCTGCGGGGCTCAAGCCGCTTTTGCGGCGCAGCAACTGGGCAAAACCGATGATTCGGATTGAGGGGGGTGCGCAACTCGTGGCTGAGCACCGCCAGAAACTCGTCCTTGGCGCGGTTGGCGGCTTCCGCCTCGCGGCGGGCTTGCTCGGCGAGGGCGCGGGCGGCTTGCTCCGCCTCAAACAGGCGGGCATTCTCGATCGCTACTGAGGCCATCTGGGTCAGCTGCACCAGGATCGCCTCGTCCTCGGCGGTGAATTCTCCCTCATCCTTGTCCGACAGCTGAATCAGCCCGATATTGTATCCGTCCCGGGCCACCAGGGGGGCGGCAAGCCAGCCGCGCAGCGGTGGGCGTTGCGCACTGGCCTCCCCCAGAACCCGCCAGTACGGATGCGTCTCCAGTTGTTCCTGATTCAAGCGCATCGGCCGATTGGTCTTACATACCTGCGCGCAGATGCTCGAATTGCCCAGCCTGAGGTCGTTTTCGCGCCAGGCGGCGTACTTGTCTGAGAGGTAGAACGCGTCGATCGACCGGCTCCAATCCGCATCGACAATCATGGTCGTCGCCGCCTGATGGGTGCCGATGATTGCGCTGGCCTGGAAGGTGATCATCTCCACCACATCCTCCACCGAGCGGGCCAGGTTGACGGCCAGTGCCGCTTGGGAGAGTTTTTTGAGGCGCACCGCGTACTGCTGCTGATGGGCGATGAGCCGCTCGCGCTCCTCCTGGGCGGTTTTTTGATCTTGCATGTCGGTGCAGGTGCCGAACCAGCGCACGATCTGACCATCGTCGTCGCGCACCGGCCGGCCTCGGGTCTTAAACCAGCGGTAGGAGCCGTCCGCCGCCCGCAAACGGTACTCCAGGTCGTAGATGCCGCGGTCTGCCACCGCCTCTAGCCAACACTCGCGCGTCCGAGGGCGATCGTCAGGATGGATGGCGCCCAGCCAGCCCATACCCAGTTGCTCCGCCTCGGGGATGCCTGTGTAATTGACCCATTGCTGGCTGAGATAGTCGCACTGGCCGTCGGCGCTCGTCGTCCACACCAGCTGCGGAATCGCCTCGATGAGCAGGCGGTAGCGCTCCTCATGGCGCTCGGCGGTGGCCAGCGCCTGCCGCCGCCGCTCCAGCAGCAGCTCGCGCTCGTGCTGGGCGCGCTTGCGCGCGCTGATGTCGCGGGCCAGGACATGGGCGGCGGGCTTGCCCTGGTAGGTCATCGCCGAGGCGAGCACTTCGACTTCGACCACCGTGCCGTCCAGGCGCACAAACCGTTCCTCCAGCAGCGGCACCGCCGTGCCGGCCTGCAGCTGTTTCATACGTTGCCTGACGATCTTGCGGTCCACCGGGTGCACCAGCTCAAGTACCGGCATGCCGATGATCTGCTCGGGTACCTGAGCGCCCAGCAAGCACACCCCGGCGCTGTTGATAAAGACGACTTTGCCCTCACACTGCACGAAAATCGCGTCGGGGGACAGTTCGACCAACTGCCGGTAGCGCAATTCGCTTTGCTCAAGTGCCCACCGAGCTATACTATCGGTCCCGTTGTCCGCCAGCGGTTCGTCCATTAGACTTGTTGTGCCATCGCGGTGCCGGTCTCAGGTCACCCACACGCAACGGATATAGCAAAAAAAGGCGGGCCGGGCAATTGCCCGGCCCGCCTTGACGGGTCGTACTGCATTTGATGTCTGAACACTCAAACTTTTTCGGGCACATTCTCGCCCAGAAGACCCGAGGGGCGAAGCAGGAGCACACCGACCAGTACTATAAATGCAAATACGTCTTTCCATTCGCTGGAAAGATAGCCCGATCCCAGCGATTCGAGCAACCCGAGCAACAGCCCCCCTAGCACCGCCCCGGGGATGTTGCCGATTCCCCCCAAGACCGCAGCGGTGAAAGCCTTGAGGCCGGCCTGGAAACCGATGAAGAAGTTGATCGATTTGAAGAAGATGGCGAACAGCACCCCAGCCACCGCCGCCAGACTCGAACCTAGGATAAAGACAACGACGATGATAAGCCGGGTGTTGATCCCCATCAGCTGGGCCGCCTCGATGTCCTGGGCGGTGGCGCGCATCGCCTTGCCGAGGCGCGTGCTTTGCACCAGCCAGGTAAGCAGGGCCATCGCCGCGACGCTCACCCCCACCGTCAGCATCTGCGGCGCGGTAATCTGCACGCCGAGCAGCGTCACGCTCCACGCCGGCAGCACCTCAGGCAAGATCCGATCGCGGCTGCCGACAATGAGGCGCATGGCATTCTGCAGCAAAATCGAGGCCCCCAGCGCCGTAATCAGCAGCGACAGGCGCGGTGTCCTGTGCACCGGACCGCTGCGGCCCAGATAGGCGAAAAGCCCCCAAAGCGCGGCGGCGGCCCCCAAGCCCGCCACCGGTCCCAACAACCACTCCCCCTGGGACAGCCCGCCTTTGAGCTGGTGATACAGCCACCAGACACCGCAGCCGGCCGCCGCGATCACACCCAATTCCACCCCGCCGAGCGGCTTCGCCGCGCTCAGCAGCGGCCGGTAGGCCAGGCGCTCAAGCCCCATACCCAAAAGTGAGCAGACCGCCATGGCGCACAGCAAGGCCGCAAGCAGCAACAGCCACCAGGGCAAGCCTGCACTGCCCAACACCACGAAGACCCCGAGGGCGACGAAGGCCCCGACCATAAACACCTCGCCGTGGGCAAAGTTGATCAGTTCCAGGATGCCGTAGACCATCGTGTACCCCAGAGCAATCAGGGCGTACACACTGCCTAGAGTGATGCCGTTGACCAGCTGCTGAACCAGTTCCTGCAAAGCAAACCTCAAAGCGCAACGAACACACCAAAGCGTACCACCGTCCACCCCAAAGTGGCATGGATGCTCTATCATGGTGTTTGCCTTGCGGACGCGTAGCTCAGCTGGCTAGAGCGCCACGTTGACATCGTGGAGGTCGGGGGTTCGAGCCCCTCCGCGTCCATGGCTTTGGCAGCGCTTTACCCGCGGGCGGTCCCCCGCACCCCTGGCCGCAACAAGGCGCGCGACGCCCTCCCCTGGCCAGTAAGCAATATACAAATCAACCACAATAAATTCTCCTGATCGGGTTGTTATCCCTCTTTAGGTTTGTGCTGACCAGTCCATGCAGACGTCTTTCTCACTGCATTACAGCACGTAGATAACAACTGCAAAATGCTCACCTGCCGGTGCGCAGATGGCGCAGCACGATAGGGAAAAGTATCATATCAATCTCGGCGTGAATGCGGCCAATTCCACTGTCGCTGGGGACCTGAAGGTGTAATATACGGAAGCGCCTCCCCTGAGTTCCAGCAACTCGGTCCGGGAAGATGGCGCCAAAGAGTTTGTCTCCCTTCCCAAACGCCCTCAGGCTCTGCATTTGACACGTTGAAAGCGTAGACGCAGACTGCTTTGCGCGGGCCGCTGCCCTTCGCACAGCATTTTGTTCTGGTCTGTTACAAATCCGGCAGCCGGTGTATTTCTGACTCAAGTCAGAACATGCTGGACCTGACAGCTATTGATTTCCCAAGCATTGATGGCATCCCTTGCCGCCGCAAGACTGGACAATTCCAAAAAAAGTTGACGAGGGAAACATTGGCAAATATAACGAAAATACTACTTTAGTGAGATTTTATGATAGTATTTTTGTAAAGCCAGACTGGCGATTGCAAGAGAAATATTTTCGGCAGCGGGCGATTAGATGAGTGTCTCCTTCCTCCAGGGCAGCCGAAGGTTCAGCAAACCGAGCTTAAACAAGTCTATTCATGCCCAAGCTTGGGCCGAAGATTTAGCTCTTGAACGACGAGTTATAGATTACTCTCCCATCAAAAATTGCCGGAACAAATGTGGTTAACCAACCCAGCAGCTTTTTTGCACGAGAATAAAATCGTATAACAACAATATTTGCACCGCTTAGCAATGACGGCATTGCATACAGATAGATTTTGAAGAATGCAACTACAATTTGTAAAATTACGCTCTTCGCGCATAGGGGCCCTGCAACAATTTGCAATAGATAACATTTGTTCAAATTACCGTAAATTCACTGACTTAGATGTCGAATGTCTCCTCTACTACAATCATATAGGGATACTATTTCCCCGAGTAAAGATGCTCAAGGCTAATCGATTCAGGCGACCTTTGACATTGCCTATTTCTTGGTATATCTCTCAAGAAAGCTCGAAAATTTCTCCCTGAAGCACACCAATAAGATCCCCCGTTCATGGGAGATTGGTTGCTGATTTCCCTAGCGGTCGCCGGATTATGATAATAATTTCTCGGACGCAAGTGTCCAAGAAAAGTTACTGGTGGTGTATGGAAAAATATATGAAGAAGGCTTGTCTGGGTTTCGGACTTTTGTGCGCTGTTTCGCCACTATGCTTTACATCGGCTGTCCTAGCGGGAGAAAATGCCGTGTGTCCGTCCCAGACCTATCAGCAGCGCGATCTGGCGGGGGGGATCGCCTGTGCCATCCAGCCGAGCCGCACCGACTCGGCCATTACCGACCTCGGTTCGAGCGGTAGGGGGTTCGGCTATCACGTCATCGGCATTCCAAGCGATCCGACCCAGATCAAGGGAACGTTTCTGTATCTGGGGGGCTCAGGCGATCGGCCGTTTGATCCGGATGGCGACCGCTACTCGAATCTGGAGATTGTCGAAAATGGCATTGCCCTGGGCTACATGGTCATCCAACTGGCCCACGCCAACACTGACCCGGTGGGCATTCTCTGCGGCAACAACGACGCCTGTTATGGGGCGACGCGCCAGGAGATTATCTACGGCACAGCCACCTCTTCGGCGGTGAGCGTCAACACCGCCAACAGCATCATGAATCGCCTGAGCGCACTTTCGCGCTTTCTCAAGAGCAATTATTCGCTGAGCTATTTACTGCCCGCCGCGCTGAGCGGCACCAAGGTGAACTGGTCGAAGATGCGCCTGGGGGGGAGCAGCCAGGGAGGCGGTCACGCCGGCCATATCGCGCGGGACAACGCCTCGCAGCGGGTGTGCTTTCTCTCCTCGCCGGTGGACACCGTGACGGTCTCCGGCGACACCTCCGGCTCGCGGCAAAGCGTCTCCGCCGCCTGGGTGAGCGACACCACCTGGAAGACACCCACTTCTCAGTTGCGCGGGGTCGCCCACGAGGACGACGACTATTTCGAGAGCATCACTACCAACTACAAGACCCTCGGCATGAAAGAATCCACCAGCGAGACCAACCCCAACAACAACTGGGTGCGAATCACCGTCGATGCCGGCAATCCTCACACTGCCCCCGGCCGCGACGGCAATCTCGCCTACGCGCGCGAGTGGTCCTGCTTTAAGTGAGAGGGCGCGCCCGCGACCCGGCGGCTACACTTAGACTGCAGGTTACTCGATGCGATATTTATGAGCGGTTTTCGTGCTTCTCTTCCCCTACTGATCCTGGTGGGCGTGGTGGTGGTGGTCATCGGCTCGGGCGTTTTCCTGCTCACCGCCGGCCGGGGGCTCGGGCAATTTCTGTTCGGCAGAACCTACGCGGAAGGCGAGTTGCGAGGCTACGTAGCTTCGGTGCTCAAAGAAGAACTGCGCGGCTCCAGCTGCCAGCCTTTTGACACCGACAACAACGGTTACGTCGCCTGCGACTTCACCCTGAGCGCCCAACCCAACGTCACCCGCTCGATCGAGTGCGCCGCCTGGGGCTTTGACGGACTGATCAACCGCGGCTGCCGCACCCGCTTGCCCAACTTTCAATAAGTTCAGTCAGACCGACTTTGCTTTTTTAAGCTGGCGAGGGGATTCGAACCCCTAACCGACAGTTTACAAAACTGTTGCGCTACCGTTGCGCCACGCCAGCCGGTTCATCCATGCTAATCCAGCATACTTTAGCTTAGGATGGCGATTTTTTAACGCACATTTGTCCGACCAGCAGGATGAGACTCACCCCAACAACCCACACCGTCGAAAGGGCGTTGATCTCCGGCGTGATGCTGAAGCGCACCATCGAGAAGATGCGCAGAGGCAATGTCGTCGCCCCCGGTCCAGCGGTAAACAGCGCCACCACATAGTCGTCGAGCGACAGCGTAAAGGCCAGCAGTGCCCCCGAGAGCACCCCCGGCCAGATGGCGGGCAGCGTCACCCGCCAGAAAGTTGTCCATTCGCGCGCCCCCAGATCCATCGCCGCTTCCTCAAAGGTGCGGTCGTACCCAGCGAGGCGGGCGCGCACAGTAAGGGCCACAAACGGCGTACAGAGCACCACGTGCCCGGCTGCCACCGTGAGCAGTCCCGTAGTGATTCCCAACTGCGAAAACCAGATGAGTAGCGCAATACCCAGCACCACCTCCGGGACGATGATCGCGATATAAAGCAGCAGTTGGGCCGGTTGGGCAAGTCGGTAGCGCGCCAAGGCCAGAGCGAGCAGGGTGCCGATTACCGTCGAGACAGAGGTGGCTGCCCCCGCCACCACCAGCGAGTTGACCGCCGCCTCCTGGATGCGCGTATCGGCAAAGAGCACTTTGTACCAGTCGAGGGTGAAGCCCTGCCAGCGTAAGTTGAGCTTCTGGCTATTGAAGGAAAAGACCACCAGCACCAGGATGGGCAGGTAGAGATAGCCGAAGACCACCGCCGCCCACACCCTGAGCCACAGTGCCCGCCCACCGCTCATACCAGGGTTTCCTGGTCGGCAAAGCGAGTGTACAGCACCAGTAGCGCAAGGGTGAGGGCTACCAGCACCATGGCCGCCGCCGCGCCAAAAGGCCAGTCGCGCGCCACCAGAAACTGATTGCGGATCAAATTGCCCACCAGCAATGTGCGCGCTCCCCCCATTAAGTCGGGCACGGCGAACATGCCCATCGCCGGGACAAAAACCAGGATACTTCCTGCTGCCAAGCCCGGTAGTCCCAGGGGAAGCACGACGCGCCGGAATACCTGGAACGGTCTGGCGCCAAGATCGGCGGCGGCGGCGAGCTGCGCTTCGTCGATCTTTTCGAGGCTGGCGTAGAGCGGCAGCACCATGAAGGGCAAAAACTCGTAAACCATACCGATGAGCACCGCCCAGGGGGTATAGAGAAGTTCGATCGAACCGCGCCAGAGCCCCAATCCCGCAAGCAGCCCTTCAAGCAACCCCCCGGAGCGCAGGATCAAAATCCAGGCGTAGATGCGGATCAAAAAATTTGTCCAGAACGGTACCAGGATGGCAAACAGCGCCACCGAGCGCACCCGTTGCGGGGCGCGGGCCATCCACCAAGCGAGCGGATAGCCGATGAGCAACGTAATGGCCGTTGTCGCCCCGGCAATCGTCAGCGAATCGAGCAGGATCTTGAGGTAGAGCGGGTCGAACAGACGGGTGTAGTTGTCGGCGGTGAATTTGAAGACGACATCGCCGTAAGGGCCGCGGCTCAGCACACTGGTGGCGGCCAGCAGGCTCAGGGGAACCGCGAGGAAAGTAAGCAGGTAAATGACCGCAGGGGCAGCGAGCACGGCGCCTCGCACAGCAGGTTGGAAAATTTTCGGCGCAAAGTTCGGCATTGCGTGCGAAAAGCGTGTGTTACCTACCAGAAGTGTTGAATGTCAAGAAATGAGGGTGCAAAAATAAGCCCAAAATCCTGTAGACTTTGGGCTAAGCACTACTATTAATGTTAGACCGACGCTACTCGATTTTCCGCAGCTTGTCAAAACCTTTCTGTCCACCTTGCCCAATGATGATTTCCCTGTCCTCCATTCCAGGCTCTTTTTCAGTTGCTGGCTGGCTCTGGCGATGGACAAAAGCACCGTCGGCATGCAGGACCTGTTCAAACGCCTCAACCACACCAGTATCTCCGTCGATATCTCTGACATGCAACCGTGAAAGTGAACCGCCTAGAATGTGAGTCTTCCAGCCGACCACACCGAGAGGAAGACCATGAAGAAAAGTCGGTTCACCACCGAGCAGATGATGGTGCTCCGCACCGCTTTGC
>JAESGW010000482.1_pt1 | contig 36429 bp, 33 predicted proteins | sample 9269791 | NCBI WGS metagenome assembly JAESGW01 (sample SAMN16773120, study PRJNA677053) | algae metagenome | isolation source: Aphanocapsa lilacina HA4352-LM1 and co-occurring heterotrophs from near cave... | place: USA: Maniniholo cave, near Haena, Kauai, HI | collected 2009-07-28
ACTGCAACCTTGAAAGCTCAAGCCTGACGCCGTTGCGGGCGCAGCAGAAATAGGCCCGAAATCAAACCAAACGGGGGAAAGATTTATCTTTCAAGGCTGTACGGCAGAGTTAAAGGCTCTATATGACGGGCCTATGCAGATTGCCGAAAACTCCCTGAAGGCGACGGGTGCGCCGAACTGCTTCGGACGCGACGCCCATGGCTGATCTTGATTCGCGCCAGAACGCCGTCGTGCCTCCAGCCAGCGTGTCTCCCGACAAGGCAACCCTGGTCGGAACGCTGGTGCATCTGTGGCCCTATATCTGGCCAAGCGATCGCGCCGACCTGAAGATGCGCGTGGTGTGGTCGGTGGTGCTGCTGCTGATCGCGAAGGTCGCGACGCTGACGGTGCCGTTCACCTTCAAATGGGCGATCGACGCGCTCAACGGAACGGGCTCCGCGCCGGTCGAGCCTTCGAACTGGATGCTTTGGCTGATCGCATCGCCACTGCTGATGACCATCAGCTATGGCGTGATGCGCGTGCTGATGGCGGTGCTGACGCAATGGCGCGACGGCATTTTCGCGCGCGTCTCCATGCATGCGGTACGCAAGCTTGCCTATATCACCTTCGTTCACATGCACGAACTGTCGCTGCGCTTTCATCTCGAGCGCAAGACCGGCGGCCTGACGCGCGTGCTGGAGCGCGGCCGCTCCGGCATCGAAGTGATCGTGCGGATGGTGATCCTGCAGTTGATCCCAACCATCGTCGAAGTCGCGTTGCTGGCCGCCGTGCTGCTGTGGCAATTCGACTGGCGCTATGTCGTCGCCGTCCTGATCACGGTCGTGGTCTTCATGTTCTTCACCTATCTCGCGACCGAGTGGCGTATCGAGATCCGCCGCAAGATGAACGATTCCGATACCGAGGCGAATACCAAGGCGATCGACTCGCTGCTGAACTACGAGACGGTGAAATACTTCGGCGCTGAAGCGCGTGAGGCGGCGCGCTATGACCGTTCGGTGGAACGGTTCGAGAAGGCGAGCGTGAAGACCTATACGTCGCTGGCGCTTCTCAACGCCGGCCAGGCCGTCATTTTCACCGCCGGCCTGACGGCGACCATGCTGATGTGCGTTTCCGGCATCCGCAACGGCACCCATACGATCGGCGATTTCGTCATGATCAACGCCATGATGATCCAGCTCTACCAGCCGCTGAACTTCATGGGCATGGTCTATCGCGAGATCAAGCAGGCGATCATCGACATCGAGAAGATGTTCGAGGTCCTGTCGCGCAATCCCGAGGTCAAGGATATTCCCACCGCGGCGCCGCTGGTCGTGACATCGGGCAATGTGCGCTTCGACGACGTGCGCTTTGCCTATGACCCGGAGCGGCCGATCCTCAAGGGCCTCAGCTTCGAGGTGCCGGCCGGCAAGACAGTCGCGATCGTCGGTCCCTCCGGCGCCGGCAAGTCGACGATTTCGCGTCTGCTGTTCCGCCTCTACGACGTCTCCGGCGGCAGCATCCTGATCGATGGTCAGGACATCAGGAACGTCACGCAGAACAGCCTGCGCGCCTCGATCGGCATGGTGCCGCAGGACACCGTGCTGTTCAACGACACCATTCGCTACAACATCCGCTACGGCCGCTGGGACGCCAGCGACGCCGAGGTAGAGCAGGCGGCGCAGCTGGCGCAGATCGACAGTTTCATCCGCATGTCGCCGAAGGGTTACGAGACCCAGGTCGGCGAACGCGGGCTGAAACTGTCCGGCGGCGAGAAGCAGCGTGTGGCGATTGCGCGCACGGTGCTCAAGGCGCCGCCAATCCTGGTGCTCGATGAAGCCACTTCAGCTCTCGACAGCCACACCGAGCATGAAATCCAGGAAGCGCTGGAGCGCGTCTCGCGCGGGCGCACCTCGCTGGTGATCGCGCATCGGCTGTCCACCATCGTCGGCGCCGACGAAATTATCGTGCTGGATCAAGGGCGCATCGCCGAGCGCGGCACCCACGCGCGGCTTTTGGCCTCGGGTGGCCTCTATGCCAGCATGTGGAACCGGCAGCGCGAAGCCCAGGAGGCGCGGGAGAAGCTTGCGCAGATCGACGACGGCAACGAGGCGCCAAACCGCGTCCCGCCGGCTGTCAATGATCCGCTCAATGACCCGGACAAAGATCCGCCCAAGGGCGGACCCAAAGATTCCTTGGCAACGGCTGCGGAATAATCCAAATACAGCGCCACCTCCCGGTAGCCGGGAACGGCCAGACAACAGCGAGCCTCGATGTCGATTGCGAACTCCATCCGCGCGCAGATTCCGCCTGTTCATCCCGAGGGCTATCCCTTCATCGGCGGGTTCGCGCTGGTCAGCCTGATCCTGTTCTGGATCTGGACGCCGCTGGGCTGGATCGGCTCGCTCCTGACGGTCTGGTGCGCGCTGTTCTTCCGCGATCCCGTCCGCGTGACGCCGGTGCGCGACGGCATCGTGGTGGCGCCGGCCGACGGACGCGTCTCGATGATCGCGCAGGTGCTGCCGCCGGCCGAGCTAGGTCTGGGCGACCGGCCGCTGCCGCGCATCTCGATCTTCATGAGCGTGTTCAACTGTCACGTGAACCGCAGCCCGGTGACGGGCCGCATCGACCGCATCGCGTACCGGCCCGGCACCTTCATCAACGCCGAGCTCGACAAGGCCAGCGAAGACAATGAGCGTAATTCGCTCGTCATCTCCACCGCGAACGGGCGGATCGGCGTGGTCCAGATCGCAGGCCTTGTGGCGCGGCGGATTGTCTCATTCGTGCGGGAAGGCCAGGCGATCGGCGCCGGCGAGCGGTTCGGCCTGATCCGCTTCGGCTCGCGGCTGGACGTCTATTTGCCTGAGGGCACAAGGTCGCTGGTTTCCGAGGGGCAGACGGCGATTGCCGGCGAGACCATTCTGGCCGATTTCAGCTCGACCGAGCAGGGACGGACGTACCGCGCCGATTAACCATCGCGATCGCTGAATGAGCCGTCTTGCCGCCAATGGCGGAACGGGCCGGCGCTTGCTATATTATGGCGGCCATGACGCCATTTGATCCCAAATATCCGGAATTGCGCCGCCGCCGGTTTCGTCCGATCCCGGTGCGGATGCTGGTGCCCAACGTCATCACCCTGCTTGCGATCTGTGCGGGTCTGACGGCGATCCGCCTGTCGATCGAAGGGCGGATGGAGCTTGCGGTCGCCGCGATCGTGTTCGCGGCCATCCTCGACGGGGTCGATGGCCGGGTCGCGCGCATGATCAAGGGCCAGTCGAAATTCGGCGCCGAACTCGACAGCCTTGCGGATTTCGTCAATTTCGGTGTGGCGCCCGGCCTGATGCTGTACTTCTGGCAGCTTCACGAGCTGAACAATGGTGGCTGGATTGCGGCGATGGTGTTCGCGATCGCGGGCGGCCTGCGGCTGGCGCGTTTCAACGCCAGTATCGACGATCCGAACAAGCCGGCCTTTGCGGCGAACTATTTTACGGGTGTGCCGGCGCCGGCCGGCGCCATCCTCGCGATGCTGCCGTTCTATCTGGCGTTTCTGGGCGTCTCGAAGCCGCCGGCCATGCTGACTGCGTTCTACACGCTCCTGATCGCGTTCCTGATGGTGTCGCGGCTGCCGGTATTCTCCGGCAAGACGGTGCGGATGCGGGTGCCGCCGGAAATGGTGCTGCCGGTCTTCGTCTCGGTGGTGTTCTTCGTAGCGCTCCTGATCGGCTACCCCTGGCACATCCTGTCGTTCGGCTCGGTACTCTATCTCCTCAGCCTGCCCTGGGGCTGGAAGTCGTATCGCGACCATGAGCGCAATGCCGCCGTCACGCAGCCGGCACCCGCCGCGCCGTCGACGCCGACGTTCGAACCCGCGCCGGGCGCACCGGCTCCGGGTTCGCCCGCTCCGAGCGACACCGAGGACGAACGGCCGACGCGCCTGAACTGAGCGGGCCCTCGTCACTCTTCCAAAATACCTGCCATGAAGCCGCGATCGAGTTGGGTTCGGTCCCAATCTCGGTTATACGGCTATTGATGCACGGCTTTCGACGACGGCCGGCCCAAGAAACGACAAGGAGAAAACGCCGTGAACAAAGCCGTTATCGCCCCGCTGCCTGCTTCCGTCCTCGAAGCGCTGGCGCGCTATGACACCCCGACGATCTGCAACGCGATGGAAATCGTGGCGCCGGAGCGCCGCCTGATCGGCTACACCACCAAGCCGCTGGTCTGCCCGTTTCCCGATCTGCCGCCGATGGTCGGCTACGCCCGCACCGTGACGATCCGCTCGGTGCTGAAATCCACGCTGCCGGCCGACGAGCAGGCGAAGCGCCGCATCGCCTATTACGAATATGTCGGCACCGGCTTCGGTCCGCGCATCACCGTGATCCAGGACATCGACGGCGCCGACGTCGGCTACGGCGCGTTCTGGGGCGAGGTGCAGAGCAACGTGCACAAGGCGCTCGGCTGCCTCGGCGTCATCACCGACGGCTCGATCCGCGATATCCCGCAATGGGCGCCGGGTTTCCAGGCGCTGGCCGGCTCGATCGGGCCGTCGCACGCCTGGGTCCACGCCGAGAGCTTCGGCGGCGAAGTGCGCGTCGCCGGCATGACGGTGCATTCCGACGATCTGATCCATGCCGACCAGCACGGCGCGATCGTGATCCCGGTCGATATCGCGGCGAAGATTCCGGAAGCCGCCGAGCTCTGCGGCCGGCGCGAGACGCCGATCCTGGAGATCGCGCGCAGCCCGGATTTCTCGCTCGAAAAGCTGAAAGAGGCGTTGAAGCGTTCCGCTGAAATCCACTGACAAAAGTCGGGGATAATAAACAGACAAGGGGGAGGCGTGATGAGAGGCTTTTGGGCTGCGCTGTCATTGTTGATCCTGGCCAGCGCTGTCGGCGCACAGGCACAGACGTTTCCCTCGCGCCCGATCACGCTGATCGTGCCGTTCCCGCCCGGCGGGTCGACCGATGCCGCGGCGCGGATCCTGGCGGAGCGCATGCGCGCTCCGCTCGGGCAGACCGTCGTGATCGAAAATGTCGGCGGCGCCGGCGGCAGCATCGCCGTTGGGCGCGTCGCGCGCGCGGCGCCTGACGGCTACACCTTCGACATCGGGCAGTGGGACACCCATGTCGGCAGCATCATCTACAAGCTCGACTACGACCTGGAGAAGGACTTTGAGCCGATCGCGCTGGTCTCGAACAATCCGCAGCTCATGGTCGCCAAGAACGACTTGCCGGCCAAGACGCTCGCCGAACTGGTGACGTGGATGAAGGCCAACCCCGGCAAGATCAACTTCGTCAACCAGAATGCAGCGGCGAACGTCACCGGCGTAATATTCGAGAACCTGACCAAGCAGAAGGTGCAATTCATTCCCTATCGCGGCGCGGGACCGGCGATGACCGACCTCGTTTCCGGCACGGTGGATCTGCTGGTGGTGCAGGGTGCGGTGGCATTGCCGCAGATCCGCGCCGGCAAGATCAAGGCGCTCGCCAATCTGTCGCCGACGCGGTCGGCCTCGATGCCTGACATTCCGACGGCGGATGAGACCGGCGTGCCGGGCCTCTATATGTCCGGCTGGTTCGGCTTCTTTGCGCCGAAGGGAACGCCAAAGGACATCATCGCCAAGCTCAATGCCGCGACGGTGGAGGCGCTGGCGGATCCGGCGATCCAGAAACGCTTCACCGAATTGGGACTGGACGTCGCTCCGCGCGAGCAACAGACCCCGGAAGGGCTGGCGGCGTTCCAGAAAGCAGAGATCGCCAAATGGTGGCCGATCATCAAGTCGGCCGGCATCGGCGTGCAGGCGCAGTAGGGCCTGCCTCGGTCGCTTGATCCGATGACGGCTGAGCTTGTGCGGGCTTCAGCCGGCGCATTTTGGTTAGCAAAGTATTGATATCCCGCCACTGGAGATGCCCAGGCAATCCGGTGCTCCCCGGAATTGTACGGCTCCGCGTCCGCTTATCCTTTACGGCTCTTTAATTGCGCGGTCGTAGGGTCCGTGGTGCGGCTCCGAATGGGAGGCGCGACCGTCCAGGACGGCCGGTAATCCGCGTAAGCGTCGGAGTTCAGAATGGATATCACCACGCTCATTGGCCTGATCGCCGGCGGCATCGTCCTGGTGACGCTGATCCTGATGGGTGGTGACCTCCGGATGTTCTACGACATCCATGCCGTCATCATCATCTTCGGCGGTTCGTTCGCCGCGACCCTGATCCGCTTTCCGCTCAGTGCGATCCTGCACGGCATGCCGCTGGGGGCGAAATTCGCCTTCACCATGAGCCGGCTTTCCGCGCGCGATCTGGTCGACGAACTGGCGCGCATCGCCGAAATCGCACGCAAGCAGGGGCCGGTCGGCCTGGAAAAAGTCGAGATCGACGAGCCGTTCCTCGCCAAGGGAATCCGCTACGTCGCCGACGGCTACGACCTCGAATTCATCCGCGACAATCTCGAGCGCGATCGCGACAATTTCCTGATGCACCTGAACGAGGGATCCAAGATCTACCGCGCGATCGGCGACTGCGCGCCGGCGTTCGGCATGATCGGCACCCTGATCGGCATGGTGCAGATGTTCTCGAACATGTCGGATCCCTCGAAACTCGGTCCCTTCATGGCGGTGGCGCTGCTGGCGACGCTCTACGGCGCGCTCGTCGCCAACCTGATCTGTCTGCCGATCGCCGACAAGCTGCATGGCAAGCTGATCGACGAGGAGACCAACCGTACGCTGATCATCGACGGCATCCTGATGATCCGCGACTCCAAGAGCCCGGCGCTGGTCAGGGAAATGCTGCTGGCCTATCTGCCCGAAAAACATCGCCACGATGAAGGCGAACTGGCGCCGGCCTGACCGGCGGCGGCATCCAGGCGCGGACATAGAACATGGCCAAGAAAAAACGCGAAGAGGCGCATGGCGGTCACGGCTGGTTCGTGACGTTCGCCGACCTGATGGCGCTGCTGCTGGCGTTCTTCGTCATGCTGGTCGCGTTCTCCACGCAGGATTCGGCCAAATTGAAGATCGTCGCGGGTTCGATGCGCGACGCTTTCGGCGTGCAGACCGAAGTGCGCTATTCCGGCATCGTCGAATCCGACGGTCTGCCGACGCGGCCCAAGATGAAGAACGTCGAGCACATTTCGCCGGAGGAATCTTCCGCGACGCCGACCCCGGAGGAAAAGGATCGCACCCGCGAAATCGGCGCCCGCCTGAAGGTCGATCGCGAATTCTCGCTGGCCTCGGCCTCGTTGCGCCAGGCGCTGCAGGACATGCCGGAACTGACCGAAATGTCCAAGCACATCATCTTCGAGGAGACCAGCCAGGGCCTCAATCTCGAAATCGTCGACCAGGACGGCCGCTCGATGTTCGCCGACGGCTCCAAGGTGCCTTACGACCGCACCCGGCGCCTGATCCAGAAACTGGCGGTGCCGCTCAAGGCGACGCCGCTGCGCGTCAATATTGTCGGCCATACGGCGGCCGGCTTCGTGCCGGCACGCGGTGACTACGGCGCGTTCGATCTGTCCGCCGACCGCGCCAACGCGGTGCGCCAGATTCTCGAGCGTGAGGGGTTGCCGTCGTCCCACATCTTCGCGGTGGGCGGCAAGGCCGACAGCCAGCCGCTGTTTCCGGACGATCCGACCTTGCCCGCCAACCGTCGCGTCACCATCACATTGATGCGCGAAAATCCGCCGTTACCGCCCGATCTGAAGCCATAACGAGCCGGATTACTATAATACCGCTAACCAGCTGTGTCCTCTTTATCCCAGTCTAGCCGCGCCTGTGGTGCTAGGCTGCACATTCGATTGACAGGCGACGCGGAAGCGCCGATAGCCGCCCGGATCAATTCTACCGCGAGAGCGTTCCTTCTCCGTCATGACCGCCAGCGTCACATCTACCGAAGCACAAGAGGGTCAACCTACCTCGGGCTTCTGGGCCCTGACGTTGGGTAGTATCGGCGTCGTATTCGGCGACATCGGCACCTCGCCGCTTTACGCGTTTCGCGAGGCCGCCTCGCACGCCGCGGAGGGCCAGCCGGTATCGCGCATCATCGTGCTCGGCGTGCTCTCGCTGATCCTGTGGTCGCTTTTCATCGTCGTTACCGCCAAATACGTGCTGCTGCTGCTGCGCGCCGACAACAACGGCGAGGGCGGCACGCTTTCCCTGATGGCGCTGGGGCAACGGGCGCTGGGCCGTCGAAGCTGGCTGTTGCTGGCGCTCGGCGTCGTCGGCGCCTCGATGTTCATCGGCGATTCCATGATCACGCCGGCGATTTCGGTGTTGTCGGCGGTCGAGGGTCTCAAGCTCGTGACGCCGGCGCTCACACCCTATGTCGTTCCGCTGACGATCTTCATTCTCGTCGTGCTGTTCTCGGTGCAGAGCAGCGGCACCGCGCGCGTGGCCTCGCTGTTCGGACCGGTCATGATGGTCTGGTTCGCGACGCTCATGGTCACGGGTCTTGTGCACATCAGCGACGATCCCACGGTGCTGTACGCGATCAATCCCTATTACGCGATCCAGTTCATGCTCTCCCACGGCGTCATCGGCCTGGTCACGATGGGCCTGGTGTTCCTGGCCGTGACCGGCGGCGAGGCGCTCTACGCGGACCTCGGCCATTTCGGACGCAAGCCGATCCAGACCGGATGGTTCTATTTCGTGATGCCGGCGCTGCTGATCAATTACTTCGGGCAGGGCGCGCTGGTGCTGGCCGATCCGTCTGCGATCGAAAATCCGTTCTACCGGCTGGTTCCCGAAGTGCTGCTGCTGCCGCTGGTGGTGCGGGCGACCGCTGCGACCGTGATCGCTAGCCAGGCGGTGATCACCGGCGCCTATTCGCTGATCCGCCAGGCGGTGCAGCTCGGCCTGTTGCCTCGCTTCGAGGTGCGCTACACCTCGGAAACCCACGCCGGTCAGATCTACCTGCCGCGCGTCAATCGGCTGCTGCTGATCGGGGTCGTGCTGCTGGTGCTGCTGTTCCGCACCTCGAGCGGCCTTGCGTCGGCCTATGGCATCGCCGTTTCCACGACCATGGTCGTGGATGGGATCATGGGGTTCGTCGTTATCTGGAAGCTGTGGAACTGGCGCGCGGCGACCGCGGCGGCCGTGATCCTGCCCTTCGTCATCGTCGACATGAGCTTCTTTGCCGCCAATCTGCTCAAGCTGCTGGATGGCGCCTGGGTGCCGCTGCTGTTCGGCGTGGTGGTGGCAGTGATGATCTGGACCTGGCGCCGCGGCGCGGCGATCCTGGTTGCGAAGACCCGCCGCATCGAGGTGCCGCTGACCGACCTGATCAAGAGCCTGGAAAAGCGGCCGCCCCACATCGTCAAGGGCACGGCGGTATTCCTGACCTCCGATCCGAGTTTCGTGCCGACCGCGCTGATGCACAATCTCAAGCACAACAAGGTTCTCCACGAGCAAAATGTGATCCTGACCATCGAAACCGCGCAGACGCCGCGCGTCGATCCGGCCGATCGCGTCAAAATGGAGACCATCAGCGAGAAATTCTCCACCGTGCGGCTGCGATTCGGCTTCATGGAGTCGCCGAACGTGCCCAAGGCGCTGGTGATCGCGCGCAAGCTCGGCTGGCAGTTCGACATCATGGCGACGTCGTTCTTCGTGTCGCGGCGGTCGCTGAAACCCTCGGCGCAGTCGGGCATGCCGCTATGGCAGGATCATTTGTTCATCGCGATGAGCCGGTCGGCAAATGATGCCACCGACTACTTCCAGATCCCCACCGGGCGGGTGGTGGAAGTTGGAACCCAGGTTACCATTTAGGTAACCATATGATTTTCTTGTAGAATATGGCGCGCTTGTTTCCTGCTATCCATGCGGGCGGCGCATAGCGGAGGCCTGAATTCCGGCTAACCCGGGAAGGCGCGCCGGGAGTATACGCCTCGGCCTCTGCATTGTGCAGTGCGGCAAAGGACCGAGGCTCCATCCCATGTCAGTCCAGTTTGCGGTCACCGCGGCGGAAATGCCGGCGGCCAATGGTTATGGCGAAACCCACTCCACGGCCACCTTCAAGGCGCTGATGCTCGGCAGCATCGGCGTCGTCTATGGCGACATCGGCACCAGCCCGCTCTACGCGCTGCGCGAGGCGGTGGCTGCCGCCAGCGGGGCTGCGGCGGCGACACCGCAGGCCGTGCTCGGTGTGCTCTCGCTGATCCTGTGGGCGCTGATCGTCGTGGTGACGCTCAAATACGTCGTCATCCTGCTGCGCGCCGACAACAACGGCGAGGGCGGAACGCTGGCGCTGATGGCGCTGGCGCAACGGGCGGTGGGCAAGGGCGGCGGCGCCATCGTGCTGCTCGGGATCATCTCCGGCGCGCTGTTTTACGGCGACGCGGTCATCACGCCGGCGCTTTCGGTGCTGTCGGCGATCGAAGGCATCAAGCTCGTCACGGTGACGTTCGAGCATTATGTCGTGCCGCTGACGGTCGTCATTCTGGTGGCGCTGTTTGCCGTGCAATCCCGTGGTACGGCCCGCGTGGCAGCGTTGTTCGGACCGATCATGTGCGTGTGGTTTGCCGTCATCGCGATCGCGGCCGTGCCGCAGATCGTTCGGCATCCCCAGGTGCTGCAGGCGTTCAATCCGCTGCACGCCGTTTCCTTCATGATGCATCACGGCATGGTCGGCTTCGTGACGCTCGGCGCGGTGTTCCTGGCGGTGACCGGCGCGGAGGCGCTCTATGCGGACCTCGGCCATTTCGGCAAGCGCCCGATCCGGACCGCATGGCTCTCCATCGTGCTGCCGTCGCTGGCGCTGAACTATCTGGGGCAGGGCGCGCTTCTGATGGCGAATCCGGGTGCGATCGAGAACCCGTTCTTCCTGATGTTCCCGGACTGGGCGCTGATCCCGATGGTGGCGCTCGCAACCGTGGCGACGGTGATTGCGAGCCAGGCGGTCATTACCGGCGCCTATTCGTTGACGCGCCAGGCCATCCAGCTCGGGCTGCTGCCGCGGTTTGAGATCCGCCATACCTCTGAAGCGCATTCCGGCCAGATCTACATTCCCCGCATCAACCTGCTGCTGTTCCTTGCGGTGATCCTGCTTGTGGTGCTGTTCCGCTCGTCGAGCGCGCTGGCGTCCGCCTATGGCATCTCCGTCACTGGGACCATGGTGGTGACGGCGATGATGGGCTTTGTCGTGATCTGGCGGGTCTGGAACTGGTCGGCGATCGCCGCCGCGGCGCTGATCGCACCGTTTCTGCTGCTCGACATCACCTTCCTCGCGGCCAACCTTTTGAAGGTGCTCGAGGGCGGCTGGGTGCCGCTGGCGCTCGGCGGCATCGTGATGGTGCTGATGTACACATGGCGCCGCGGCAGCCGGCTGCTGTTCGAGAAATCGCGCAAGCTCGAATTCCCGCTGGCCGATCTGGTGTCGATGCTCGAGAAGCGCCCGCCGCAGCGCGTGCCCGGCACCGCGGTCTTCCTGACTTCGGATCCCGAATGCGCGCCGACCGCGCTGATGCACAGCCTGAAGCATTACAAGGTGCTGCACGAGAAGAACGTCATCCTCACCATCGAATCCGCGCCGACGCCGCGGATCGATCCGGCGGAACGGGTGCGGATGGAGCAGCTCAGCGAGACCTTCTCGCGGGTGACGCTGCGTTTCGGCTTCATGGAGACGCCCAACGTGCCCAAGGCGCTGGCGACCGCCCGCAAGCTCGGCTGGCAGTTCGACATCATGGCGACGTCGTTCTTCCTGTCCCGCCGCGCGCTGAAGCCCGCCGCGCATTCGGGCATGCCCCGCTGGCAGGACCTGCTCTTTATCCGCCTCAGCCGCTCCGCCAACGACGCCACGGATTATTTCCAGATCCCGACGGGGAGGGTAGTCGAGGTGGGAACGCAGGTGTCGATTTAACGCGTAATCCTCGGAATCTCGATTGAAAAGTGGCCATGAACAACCCGCTGTTTCACAGCCGCGGTTGCAGGCGGATCAAGCCCAGCCCAATTGCCGCAATGCCATGCCGGAATGCCAAATCTTCGTCATATGGCTGATCTTGTCTTCGGTGAATTGCATCACGTAGACGTAGTCCGAATCCGTCTTTTTTCCGGTCGGCTCACACGGGCCGCCGTTGCCGGTATGAGTACCCGAGAAGACAGCATAGGCGGCTACGTTGTTTCGTTCAGTATCGGTGGCGAAGGACTTCACCTCGTAACGGCTGTCCGGCATGATGTCCGTCAGGCCCTTCATCCAGTCTGCGTATTCCGCAAGTGTTTTGATATCGGCGAGCGGCTCGGCCTGAGCTTCGAAGGTTGCGTTTGGAGCACAGTAAGCCTTGCAGGCCTCCCAGCCCTTTCCAGTCTCGCAAGCGGCAAAGAACTTGTCTGCAATTGCGGTGATCGACGGCATGAGGCTCTCCCTTGGTGTTTTGCGACAAGATTGGCGACGGAGTTTTCAGCCGCCGCCAATCTCTGAGATATTTGACGTTGTTCGATAGGGATTCCTGGAGTGCAGCTATGCGCCAGGCGGCTTGTAGGCGCCGCGCAGTTGGACTGCCTTGAGTCGGACTTGCGTGATTTCATCCTGCGTCCACAGGCGAGTGAGGTGTGCATTGTGGATGGCGCCGGACGCGACCACGGTGCCGGAAATGGCCGGTGCGGCACTGGGGTCGGGGACATCGAAGATGACGAGTACACCGGGACCATCGGCTGCGGTGCTGTACATCGACACCAAGGTGCCGCCAGCGGCTTCGATCAGTTTTTTCGCCGCTTCATAGCGATTGGTCTTCGGGTTCTCCAGAATGGCGTTGAGAGCCTTCGGCGTATATTGTCCGGTCATACAGAAATGCATGCTGTCCTCCTGTTGGGGCATGTTTGATCGATGAGGCGAGAAGCCTCTCTTCCGACTCCGAAAAAAAACGAGCCGGCCCAAAACGTGGAGTGAAATCTGCAGAACCCGCCGTGGGTAATATACCGCTGATACTTTCACGGGCCTTCGGCACTGCCCGCTGGCGGCCTGGCACTCAGCCTACATCGATTGCGCGCATCGCGGAAGAGCGCGCAAAGACAACTCGTCTCGAGCGATATCGACACCGGTAGTCGATTCATTGATAAAGACCTCGAGCTTTCCGCGAGGATGAGCGATGCCAATTGCATCGGCGTGCACGCCATCCGTCGTCTGATTAAGTCAATCTCGCACAACAACTTTCGTGCAGTTCGCAAGTGCATTTCGTTTCGGTGCAACTGGCAACCAACATACAAATCCGCAACTCAACTCAGCATTAGCGAAGCTGAAAAAGCTCAACGCTGACGCGCAGATTCGTCGCGAGTGAGGTCGCAAAAATATGTCCTTGAAGGGTGAAGCAGCTCACAGCAAGGCGTGCGTGGCAGGTCCAGCTTGCCGGCTTGGGATAACCCAGATGCATGATCGAACCGCCACCTCCAGGTTAATGGTCGGCGAGCTGCCCGAGCAGGCAGGCCACGCCCGCGACCTGCGAATAGATGCCTGCCGTGGCATCGCGCTGTGGTGGATATTTCTCGATCACGTCCCCAACAACATCGGAAGCTGGCTGACGCTGCGGCACTACGGCTTCGCCGATGCCGCGGAGATATTCATGTTCGTCTCGGGCGTCACCTGCGCGCTGGCTTATGGCAAGGCACGGCGCAACGAAGGCTGGAGCGCCGTGATTCGGCGGACGCTGCGGCGGGGCTGGGACATCTACGTCGCGTTTCTGCTGGTCACTGTCGCCTGCGCCATCCTGGTTTACCTCTCGGGCGGCCGTCTCGCTGACGATACCAACACGCGCGTTCTGCTGGAGGATCCGGGTGCTGCGCTCGCGCGAGCGGCGATCCTGCAATATCGCCCGGTCAACACCGACGTGCTGCCGATCTTCGTCCTTCTTCATCTTCTGTTCGCGCCGTTGCTGTGGCTGTTGCTGAAGTTTCCGAATGCGACGCTTGCCGCGTCGCTCGCACTTTATGCGCTGGTGCAGCTGTTCGGCTGGGCTGTCCCGGGCTGGCCGAACGGCCACTGGGCGTTCAATCCGCTGGCGTGGCAGTTGCTGGTCGTGCTTGGCGCGTGGTGGATGCTCGATCGGGAGCGAGTCCGGCCGTGGCTGACGTCTCGCACGGTGCTGGGACTTGCGGTGGTATATCTGCTGTTCAGCCTGTTCGTCGCATTGAGCTGGCACATCAAGCCGCTGGAAGCACTGATCCCGCAATCGCTGACCAAGCTGCATCCCTTGGACAAGGCGAATCTCGATCCACTGCGATTGCTGCATTTCCTGGCGCTGGCAGTTTTGGTCGCATGGATCGTGCCCCGGGGCTGGCGGGGGCTGATGACGCCGGTGATGCGCGGCGCGATCTGCTGCGGCCAGAACTCGCTGCCGATCTACTGCGTCGGCGTCCTGCTGGCGTTCGCCGGCCATCTGGCGCTGTTCAGCATCTCGGACGGACTTGCGATGCAGATGACGGTGAGTTTCGTCGGCGTCGCGGCGATGATCGCGACCGCCAGGCTGCTCGGCTTGATCAGCGACAAATCGAGGCAATAGGCGACGCCGTACGGCGGTTCCGCGGTTTTGCACAGGCCGTGGTGCACAAGCCGCGGGCAAGAGTGAACCGCTTCACAAAACCTGCGGGAGAAATGAGATAGACGGGCTCGGGCAGGAACAGCATCGAAATCGCAGCATCGAAATCGGTCCGGTCGGGAGCAACAGGTGGGACGCCAGTTGTCGGCATTGGAGAGGCAGGCTGCCGACGCGCTGCGCCGGGCAAGGAGGCTGCCTGTCGGTTCGGCCCGCAACGACCTGCGGCAACTCGCCATGGGTCTGCTCTGGCTGCATCGTCACGGCATGGACGCGCTGATGAAGCAGCGCCCGTCGTCTCTGATGTCGACCGATGCCGAGAGCGTTGGTCGCTGAAGCTGCTCAGCTTGACGCGAGAAGCCGGCGTCATACGTTCTTCAAGAACTGCATGCTAAATAGAATCTGATGGTCATGGCCGGATGTACGCCGTGGCTGTTCGGGCCCCGGCTTCTTGCCGGGGTTTTTCGTTTAGGGCGCGAGTGGTCCGCCACCCCTTGAAAAGGCGCCTGGCCGATCGCTGAAAGAACATCTCGCCTGAAAACCGGGAGCCTGGAGGATAAATGCGCCCCTGCCGCGCTTGGCTTTGGCGGCCTATTAAGCCGTTCGCGACGCTTGATTTTCGTCGCGCAAGGGGCGACTTTGGCGCCCGCGCGGCGGGGCTGATCGAGGCCCTCATGGCGCCGTTGTCAGGAGGATATGTTGGCCGACCATCAGGTGCACGATCTAACGCCGGTAGAGGTGTCGAAGGGGATGGCGGAAGGCCGCTTTCTGCTGGTCGACGTCCGCGAGCCCAATGAGGTTGCCGTAGAGGCCTATCCGGGCGGCGTCGTCGTTCCCCTGCAAAGTTTCGATCCGGCCGCCATTCCGGACCCGCAGGGCAAGCAGGTGGTGTTCGCCTGCCGTTCGGGCAAGCGCTCGGTGACGGCCTCGCTGGCCGCTCAGGCGGTGGGCCTTCCCTACGACAAGCACCTGGCAGGCGGCATCATCGGCTGGAAGGCCGCGGGATTGCCGACCAAAACCGGCGGCTGATCCCGGCCATGACCTCCATGAACAAGGTCTTCGCCGACCTTCCCGTCACCGTCTTCGAGGCGATGTCGCAGGCCGCGCGCGACAACAACGCCATCAATCTCGGCCAGGGTTTTCCCGACGATCCCGGTCCGGAGGACATCCGCCGCGCCGCGGCGGACGCGACGATCAACGGTTACAACCAGTACCCGTCGATGATGGGTATTCCGGAACTGCGCACGGCGATCGCCGAGCATTACGGCCGCTGGCACAAGCTCTCTCTCGATCCGATGACCGAAGTGATGGTGACCTCCGGTGGTACCGAGGCGCTGACGTCGTCCATTCTCGCCGTGGTCGAGCCCGGCGACGAGGTGGTCTGCTTCCAGCCGGTCTATGACAGCTATTTGCCGATCATCCGCCAGGCCGGCGGCATCCCGCGCCTGTTGCGGCTCGAACCGCCGGGCTGGCGCCTGACCGAGGAAATGCTGGCGAGCGTCTTCAACCGCAAGACCAAGGCGGTGCTGTTCAACAATCCGCTCAACCCTGCCGCCGTCGTCTATCCCCGCGAAGACCTCGAATTGCTGGCGCGGTTCTGCCAGCAGTACGACACCATCGCGATCTGCGACGAGGTCTGGGAGCACGTGGTGTTCGACGGCCGCGAGCATATCCCGCTGATCACGATCCCGGGCATGCGCGACCGCACCATCAAGGTCGGCAGCGCCGGCAAGATCTTTTCGTTGACCGGTTGGAAGATAGGCTTTGTCTGCGCCGCGCCGCATTTGCTTCGTGTGGCAGCGAAGGTGCACCAGTTCCTGACCTTCACGACCGCGCCGAACCTGCAGGCCGCCGTCGCCTATGGCCTCAACAAGCCCGATCAGTATTTCCACGACATGCGCAAGGATCTGGCGCGGAGCAGGGACCGGCTGACGAAGGGGCTGGAGAGCATCGGCTTTCCCGTCCTGAAATCGCAGGGGACGTATTTCCTCACGGTCGATCTTTCGCCGCTCGGACTCAACGAGACCGATGTCGAGTTCTGCAAGCGCATCGTGAGCGACTACAAGGTCGCCGCGATTCCGGTGTCCGCCTTCTACGAACAGGATGCGGTGACCTCGGTGGTGCGGTTTTGCTTCTCCAAAAAGGACGAGACGCTCGACACCGCGCTGGAGCGCCTCTCGGACGCCGTGCACGGCCGCCGCAAGAGGTAGAAGCGATGCGCGATCTGATGCGAGGTTCGTTTCGCCTGATCGGCGCGATGGTTGTCGGGCTGTTGTTCACGCCTGCATGGGCGCAGGAGCGCACGGTCAATTTCTACAACTGGTCGAACTACATGGCGCCGGGGGTGCTGGAGGCTTTCACCAAAGAGACCGGCATCAAGGTGGTCTACGACACGTTCGACGCCAACGAGACGCTGGAGACGCGGCTGCTGGCGGGCAAATCCGGCTACGACGTCGTGGTACCCACCGGCTATTTCCTGCAGCGCCAGATCACCGCAAAAGTCTTTCTCAAGCTCGACAAGTCGAAGCTGCCCAACCTCGCCAACGCCTGGCCTGTGGTGACCAGCCAGCTTGCCATCTACGATCCCGGCAATGTCTATGGCGCCAACTACATGTGGGGCACCACCGGCATCGGCTACAACGTCAAGACCGCGCAGAAAATCCTCGGGGGAGAGGCCAAGATCGACAGCTGGGACATGGTGTTCAAGCCGGAGAATCTCGCAAAATTCAAGGATTGCGGCATCCATATGCTGGATTCCGCCGACGACATTCTGCCCGCCGCGCTCAGCTATCTCGGGATCGATCCGAATTCGACCAGGCAGGCCGACCTCGAGAAGGCCGCCGACCTCGTCAGCAAGATCAGGCCCTATGTCCGCAAGTTTCACTCTTCGGAATATCTGGGCGCGCTGGCGTCGGGCGAGATCTGTTTCGTCGTGGGATGGTCAGGCGACATCATGCAGGCGCGCAGCCGAGCGGCCGAAGCCAAGAACGGCATCGAGATCGGCTACACCATCCCCAGGGAAGGCGCGCAGATGTTCTTCGACAATCTCGCGATTCCGGCCGATGCAAAGAATGTCGCGGAAGCCCATGAGCTGATCAACTATCTCTACCGCCCGGATGTCGCGGCCAAGAACTCGGACTTCCTGTCCTATGCCAACGGCAATCTCGCGAGTCAAAAATTGATCAACCCGAAGATCCTTAACGACAAGAACATCTATCCGGACGAGGCGATGCAGAAGAAGCTGTTCGTGATCAACGCCCGCGATCCGGCCACGCAGCGCATCATCAACCGGCTCTGGACCAGAGTGAAGACGGGGCGGTAGATCGTAAGGTGGACAAAGCGAAGCGTGCCCACCATCTCTCCGAGAGCACCGTCAGAACGGTGGGCACGCTTCGCTTTGCCCACCCTACAAATTGATCGTTGCTGGAACCCGAGTCAGAATCTATAGCTCCCTCCGGGAGCATCACATGACCAACGTTCTCGCATTCTTCTCGACGCGCACGCTGCTGCAAATCGCCTTCATTCTGGCCTCGACGGTTGCGATGAAGGCTTGGAGCCTCGGCCTTTTCTTCGGCGGTTAAATCGTTCCCGTAGCCCGGATGAGCGAAGCGATATCCGGGGCCGGTGCCTGTAAAACCCCGGATATCGCTACGCTCATCCGGGCTACGCATCGCATCTAAGTCAGACTACCGCCATCGCCGGTGCAGCCACAGCCACTGGTCCGGATACTCCCGCACCCAGCCTTCGATCACCGAGGTCACCGCCTGCATGGTACCCTGGACGTCGATCTGGCCCTCGGCGTCGCGCACCGGCTTGATCTCTTCGGACAGTTCGGCGCGGAAGCGGTGGTTGGGCAGGCGGATGATGCGCACGCCGTGCACGGGGCATTCGACCTGCCGCAGCAGCCGCGCCAGCGTCGGGTTGGCCTTGGTCTTGCGGCCGAAGAAAGTCACCTCGACGCCGTTGCCCATGTACTGGTCGACCAGCATGGCGACATGCTGGCCCTTCTGCAGCGCCTCCGCCAGTTTGAGCGGCGCGTCGCGGCCGGCCGGCACCAGCGTGCCCATCTTGACAGCCCGGATCCGCTCGATTGCGCGATCGGCGGATTCGATGTTCGGCCGCCGAAACAGGATCGCGCAGTCGAGACCGTGCGCGACTGCGCCAAGCGCGGGGATCTCCCAATTGCCGAGATGGCTCGCAAAGATGATGGCGGGTTTGCCGTCGTCGCGCAGGTGATCGAAGATCTGCTTGGTCCGCGGCGTGAACTCGATGCGGCTTGGCTTTTCCGGATGCTCGAGATCGTAATCCCAGATGTGATCGAGATGGGCAAATTCAGCACCGATGCGGCCGAGATTGTCCCAGACGCCGGCCAGGATGGTTTCGATTTCCTCCGGCGTTTTCTCGGGGAAGGCGGCCTTCAGGTTTTCACGGCCGATGCGGTCCTCGCGCAGCCTTCGCCCGATGAAGCGGGTGACGCGGCCGAAGAAATTGGCGGTCTTGTCCGGATCGAAAAATCGCGTCGTGCGCAACAAGCCGATCGTCAGCCCGCCTACGGCTGCTTCCATCAAAGGCTTGGCGGCGTCGCGGAGGCGCGCCTTGGTGCGTAGGAGCAGGCGGTTCATTTGTAAGTGCGGTTAGATTCTAAACCGGTTCGCGCGTCAGGATCAGCGAGGCATTCTGCCCGCCGAAGCCGAACGAGTTGGACATCACGGCGGTGACGCGGGCGTCGCGCGCCTCGTTGCCGACCACGTCGAACAGGATGGCCGGGTCCGGAATTTCGTAGTTGATCGTCGGCGGAATCCGTTGATGCTCCAGCGTCAGCAGCGAGAACACGGCCTCGACCGCGCCGGCCGCAGAAATCGTATGCCCGACCATCGATTTGTTCGACGACACAGGAATCTTTGGCAAGTGATCGCCGAACACGACCGCTGTGGTGTTGTATTCCATCTTGTCGTTCTCCGGCGTCGCGGTGCCGTGCGCGTTGATGTGGTCGATCTGTTCGGGTTCGAGCCCGGCATCGGCCAGCGTCTTGCGCATGCAGCCGATGATCGGCTTGCCGTCCGGGCTGGAGCGGGTGCGGTGGAACGAGTCGGTCAGTTCGCCGCAGCCGGCGACGACGCCGAGAATAGCCGCGCCCCGCGCCATCGCGGATTCATAGCTTTCCAGCACCATCGCGCCGGCGCCTTCCGCCATCACGAAGCCGTCGCGGTTCTTCGAGAACGGCTTTGAGGCGGCCTGCGGCGGATCGTTTTGCGTCGACAGCGCCGACAGCAGCGAGAACCGCACCAGCGCTTCCGGGTTGACCGAGCCGTCGGTCCCCACGCACAGCGCGGCATCGGCTTCACCGCGGCGGATCGCCTCGACGCCGAGCTGGATCGCGGTGGCACCGGAGGCGCAAGCGGTCGACAGCGAAATCGGCGAACCCTTGGTGCCGAAGGTTTCGGCCAGATGGCTCGCCACCGAACCGAACATGAAGCGATGGTGATACTGCGCGAACCGGCCGCCGCCGCTGACACGCAGCATGTCCTCGTATTTGAAATCGGTCTTGCCGACGGCGCGCCCGAGTTCGAGTCGTTGCGGCCACTCGACCTCGACCGGCGCCACCGCGAGGAACAGCGGCCCGGGAAAATCGGCCTTGCCGCCGATGCCGGCCTGTTCGACAGCTTCCCCCGTCGCCATTTCGGCCAGCCGCTCGGTTAGCCCGGTCGACGAGGCGGGGTCCACAGTGACGAAATCCACCGTGCCGGCCATGGTGGTCTTCAGGCCGTCGATCGGGAAGCGCGTCACGGTGCGGATGCCGGATTCGCCCGCGGTAAGCCGGGTCCAATTGTCCTTCTTGCCGGCGCCGAGCGACGTCACGACACCCATGCCGGTGACGACGACGATTGGCCTGCCGAACTTGTCGCGTGGTGCTGACATGGTTCCCCCGTCGATGCTGCGCGGCCAATGCAAGTCGCGCTCTGATCCATTGTCTGGCAGTGGTCCCGCGCGAACGGCGCGTCACGCACTCCGGACGCTCTACTTGATGGCCTCGACCAGGGCCATGCCTTCGCCCTGCCAGTGACCGGCCCCCACCACCACAATCTGGTCCGGCGCACCGGGCTTTTCAACCTCGAGGCCGGTAGGATCGTTGGGAGGAAACAGTGCGCCGCGCGAGATCGAGAGTGCGGCCAGCGCCAGACCCAGCGGAAACTGGGTCTCCAGCGTGTGCCCGAACATGGTTCCGGTGGCGCGTACGGCGAACCCCGGGTGCTCGCGCAAAAAGGCCTTCTCTTCCGAAGTCACCGGCTCGGCGCCGGTCGCGCCCGTGATCAAATTGCCGCTGTCTCCGGCAACGCCGAGCTTCGGCCACATCGCTTCCAGCGACTTCGTCACCGCGCCCGGCTGCCTGCGTTGCGCGAGGTCTGCGACCACCCTGGTCAGTCGGGCGTAGGGTTTCGCGCCACGCGCTTCCGCGTGCTCGCGTGACTCCAGCACCAGGAAACAGCCGGCGGACCCGAGCGCAAAACCGCTTCTGTCTCCGCGCTGCCAGACCGGCGCGTAGGTCTCTTTCAGATTGAAGTCGCCGAATTCATAGAGCACCAGCAGGTCGGAGCGCTCGCCATTGTGGGCCGCGCCGACCAGCGCAATCTCGCTCTGGCCGGCCTCGATCCGCGCCAGCGCGATTCGCGCCGCGTCGATGCTGGCCGCTTCCTCGCCCATGAAGGTGCGCGACGTGCCGCACACGCCGTGCACGATGGCGATGTTGCCGGCGAGCAGATTGGAGAGCTGGGCGAGAAACAGCGTCGGCCGCAGATCGTTCATCAGCCGTTCGTTGAGAAAGCCCGGGCTGGAATTGCCCTTGGCGTCGGCGCTCATGATCGACTCGTCGACTGCCAGATCGCGTTCGCCGCCGCCGGCGGCAACGATCATGTCCATCCGGCCGAGGATTTCCTTGTTGCCTTTGACGCCGGCCGAGTCGAGCGCCAGGCCCGCGGCATAGGTTCCAATGCGCTGCCAGGCTTCCATCTGGCGCTGGTCGCCCTTTTTCGGAATCTGCGCGTCGAAGGAAACCGGGGCGAGCGGATGGACGATGTAGGGCGCAAAGCGCTTGTCATCGATGTTGATGGTTTTGGCGTTCAGCGCATCCCAATGCGCATCCATCCCTTCGCCGAGCGAGGAGACAATGCCGATGCCGGTGATCCAGACTTCCTTTGCGCCCGCGGATTTGGAGTCAGTCATGCGTCAACGCCTGCAGTGGGAAGCCGATCTTGTGGGCCATCGCATCCATGTGCACGCGCAGGGCCGGGTCGGGGAAGGGGGCAAGACCAAAGGTGAGCTCGGCGCTGCACTTCAATTCCTTGCCGATGCGCACCTTTGCCTTCGTGACGGCAAAACCGGAGCCTTCGTGCTCGAGCTTCGCCTCGATCGTCAGCAGTTCGCCGGGGCTGACGAAGCCGCGCATCTTGGCTTCCTTCACGATCGCGAGGAACGGCATGCGCTCGAACTTCAGGACGCCGAGCACGAGCCAGCCGGAGGTCTGCGCCATCGCTTCGGTCAGCAGCACACCGGGCATGATCGGAAAGCCGGGGAAGTGCCCTTCGAAGATGGTGTGCTTCGCAGGGACCTGTGCCTCGACCGTAATCCGCTTCTCGTCGATGTTGAGGTCGACGATGCGGTCGATGAGCTTGAAATAATCGAGGTCCATGGTGGTGCGCGGTTACGCGCCCGCGCCTGCGTTCTTGGCGGCGACCAGTTCGTCGATGCGATCGGCGAGATTCTGCAGCACGAAGTACTGCTCGGTCGTGGCCTTGCCGTCGTTGACCTCCTGGGTCCATTTCTCGAGCGGCATCTTGATGCCGAACGCCTTGTCGATGGCAAAGGCGATGTCGAGGAAGTCCAGGCTGTCGATCCCCAGATCGTCGATGGCGTGGCTCTCCGGCTTGATCGTGTCGCGCGGAATGTCGCAGGTCTCAGCGATAATGTTGGCGATCTGATCGTATGTGGAGGACATCATTAAGCCTTTGATATATTGGAGATAATCCGGAACGGCTCTGAGGAGACGGGGCGTGGCCCCGGAAGGCCCTGGTCCCTCGGCCGGAGTCGAGTGCCCGTATATCGGAGCGGGGGCCCGAGTTCAATGGAGGGTGGCCGCTCCGATGGTGATCGATTTATCGGCAAAAATGGCGGTTTTGGTTCCGAAGTCCAGTACGCGGATCGGTCCGCACAGGTATAATTCTCTTCCACAATAAACCTAAGGGAGGAGACAAAGATGAGGTCAATTCTGCTCGGCGTCGCTTTCGCAGCCCTTACCACGGGCGCATTTGCTCAGGACAAACGCCCCGAATACGGCACGGCGATCAATGCGGCCGGCGCGAAAAAGATCGCGGCCGGCATCCTTGCCGAATGCCAGAAGAACGCATGGAACGTGGCTGTCGCCGTGGTCGATAACCACGGCTTCCTCGTGTACTTCGAGCGCATGGACAATACGCAGACCGCCAGCATGGACATCGCCGTCGGCAAGGCGAGGGCGGCGGCGACCTATCGGCGTCCGACGCGCGTCTTCATGGACGTGATCAACAAGGGCGGCATGGCCACGGCAACGCTGCCCGGCGTCTTTGCTTCGCCCGGCGGCGTGCCGATCATGGTCGACGGCAAGGTCACCGGCGGCGTGGGCGTGAGCGGCGTTACCGGCGACCAGGACGAACAGTGCGCCAAGGCCGGTCTCGGGACATAGGCAATTACATTTTGAGTTCTGCGCCGGCACGGCCTGTCGTGGTCGTGCCGGCCCGGAGCATCACTCGCTGGTGCGCACCGTCGGTGAGGGATTCGAATTTGCGCCCAGGCATACGACATCGTTCCAGCCGAGCCCCAACGCGGGCAACAGCCGGGTGCAGACAAAGAAGGCCACCGCGAATCCGAGCAGCGACGCGCCCAGCACCGTGGCTGCCGTCCGCCGATTTTTCAATGACGGTTTGCGGCCCATCGCCGGCGCCGGCCGGCATTCGGGCTCGACCGGGTCGTTCGACCCCGTGAAAAAAGTCGAGTCCAGATAGCAGCCGTCGGGGATGGCAATGATCCCGCCTCGATCGAATCTTCCTTCCGGCCGATCTTGCCGTCCGTTCGGCGCGAGGCGCTGAACGGAGGACGACGATTTCGAAGCTCGCGGAAAGCGCGGGATCGTTCTCGCCGCTTTTGCGATCGTTGGCGGCGCGGAGCCCGCCAGTTCGAGCAGGGCGTAAACGCCCCCGTCGTCCACCCTGTCAGACATGCGAACGCGCACTAATGGTGCTTGTGTAGTGCGGAGCCACTGGTGGCATTCGAGGCTTCGGGCTTTTCCTCGACGTTGTAGACGATCTCGACGGGCCCGGCCTTCTCGAACACCAGCGTGCCCTTCACCTTCTGGCCGACCTGCAGCGGCTCCTTGAGGCCGAGCAGCACGAGACGATAGGCACCCGGCTTGAGTTCGATCGTCTTGCCGGGCTTGATTTCCAGGCCGCCTGCGAGCGGACGCGTCTTCATCATGCCGTCCACATTGGCCATCTCGTGCACCTCGATCTGGCTTGCAGCGGGCGATGCGCCGCCGATCAGGCGATCAGCAACCTTGCCCTTGTTGGTGATGGTGAGATAGCCGCCCGCGATGTTGGCGTCTTTCGGGGTGGGGCGCGACCACGGGTGACCGATGTCGAGCGCTCCCACCTTGAACTCGTGCGCCCGCGCATCCGTCGTGGACACGGCTGCGAAAAAACAAAGGGGAAATGCAAAAGTGATTCTGAAGACGCTTGTCATGATGTCCACTCCGATACGCGCTGGACGGTAAGCTCGTGTAGAGAAGCATTCAGACGCGATTACGGCCGGCGCTCGCCGCGATTGAGGCCGCGTTCGGCCGTGATTGCGGCCAGTGCATCGTGACGCAAAAAGATCGGACGCGAGACGCAACTCTTCCGCAATTCATCCAACATCGTCGCCGGCAGGCCGCGCTGCGCGCAAGATCAAGCCGCGCTTCGCGCATGATCCAGTCAAGCCCGTGCCCAACTCCGATGGCTTATCCTCGGACGTGAATGAAGGGGGCGTTAAAGTGTTTTTTGTGTATCGCATGAGGTCGGCCGGTCTGTTTTCATCGATGATGCTTTTGCTCGCAGCGCCAGCCGAAGCGCATCATCCCGGCGGCGGCGGCAACACCGGCAGCGGCGGGCCGATCAACACCATCTCGGCCGACACGCTTTCCGAAGGGCTGATTGCCGCATCGATACGTTACGAGTTCATCCGGCTCGGCCAGCTCTCTGATGCCGACCTGCTCGCCGCCGCGGCCAAGGGCACGCACGCACATTCGCTCCGCTCGATCGACGCCATCTCGATTTCCGCCGCGTACGGCATCACCAACGACTTCACGGTTGCCGTTCGCGCAGGCGGGGTCCGGCGCTCGGGTATCAGCGAACCCGCCGAGGACATGCTGAGCGGCGGACACATGGGCATGATGAATGCCGGCGACATGAACAGCCTGATGAGCCCCGACGGCATCAACCGGCGCGGCAACTCGGCGGGCTTCGGCGACGTTACCATGCTCGGGCAGTATCGCTTCCACAACAACGCGCAGGCGGGAACGTCAGCCGCCGTCTTGTTCGGCTTCAAGGCGCCGACCGGCAGCACCAACCAGCGCGACGCTGCCGGCCAACTGTTCCAGGCCGAATTTCAGCCGGGCTCGGGCTCCTGGGACGGCCTGTTCGGCGGCGCCTTCACCAAGCGCACTGGCCGCTGGTCATTCGACGTGAGCGGCCTCTATTATCTGATCACCAAGGGCACGCAGGACACCAATCTCGGCGATCGGTTTCTGTTCGGCACCGCGGTGTCATATCGCCTGGTCGGCGCCACCGGTTCGGCGAAGGAGATCGAACTGCATGAATATTGTATGCAGCCCAAGAACCAGACGCAGGAGCATTGTCTCTACCACGCCAACCACGACCACAGCGACATGAAGAAGACGCCGTACACGCTCGACCTGGTTCTCGAACTCAACGGCGAGTGGCACGACAAGCAGCGCATCGCCGGCATTGCGGACCCCAATTCCGGCGGCACCACCGTCTATCTCTCGCCCGGCGTTCGGATGGGTGTCGACCGCTTCTCGGGCTTCGTGTCCTTTGGCGTGCCGGTGATAAACCAGCACAATGGTGTCCAGTCCAAGCCCGACTATCGCATCCTCACCGGGATCGGCGCGCGGCTCAATTGAGGAGCGCATGAAGGTCGTATTGACCTGCGTCAAACAGCACCAAGCCCAGGACTGCTAGTAGGATTTATCCGAAAGCTGCGGGCGAGGGCATGACATGATCACCGGAAGCCTGAAGTGGTTGACGATTGCCGGCGTTGCTGCCGGGTTTGCCAGTGCGGCGGAGGCTCAACCCTCTGACATCGGCAAGTCAGAATTTCTGTCTTCGTGCGCCAGCTGTCATGGTGCGGACGGAAAGGGCAAGGGACCTGTCAGCGAACAGCTGAAGGTATCGCCTTCCGATTTGACGATGCTGGCGAAGAACAACAACGGGGTCTTTCCCACAAACGCTGTCTACGAAACCATCCATGGCTCGAAAGCAGTTCCCGCTCACGGCACGCGCGAGATGCCGATCTGGGGAGAACGCTTCAACCCCATCATCAACCTGCCTCACGCGGTTGATCCGTTTTATTGGAGGTTGGCAGGGCCGGAGAATAGTCCGGAGGTTGTCGTGCGAACACGCATCCTCGCGGTCATCGATTATCTGAATCGCATTCAGCAGAAGTAGCGACGGGCGAGCATTGCTTGCCCCGGCCGGGAGCCTGTTGGCTCGACGCCAGTGATTTGCGAGCGTTGAAAGTCGAGCTCCCAAGCCCGCAGGCGTTGAAGACGCCGATGGTGGACCCACCTTCGAGCAGAGCAGTGCTGCTGGAAAGCATCGTCAGAGCGCGCTTTCTGGAGCAAAATCAGCTGTACGACTGCAATCACATGGTGTTCAATCCCTGAACCTGCCTGCCCGAGCAGTTGCCTGGCAGGGTAAGCCGGATGCGCCTTGCGTTCGATCCTGCCTCGCGGGCAGGCGCGGCGGAAACTGAACATGGTGGCGTCATGAGCAGCCAGCCGAATCCGGATCAGTCGGGCGGACTGCAGTGGACGCGGTCGCTGCCGGGCGTCGGGAGCGAGGCTCTGCAGGCCGAACGCCGCCAGCTTACCGTTGCATTTGTCGACATCATCGGCTCGACGCCTCTTAGTGAGCGCATAGATCCCGAGGAATTCTTCGCGGTTATCAGAACCTACCGCGATATCTGCGACGAGGAGATTCGCCGCTACGGCGGTCATATCGCCAGGCTGATTGGGGATGGGTTGTTGGCATATTTTGGCGTGCCGCAAGCCCATGAAAACGACCCCGAACGCGCGGTGCGCGCTTCGCTCGCGGTCGCTGCGGCGATCAAGGAACATCAGTTTCGGCTGTCGGATGGCAGCATCGTCCGCCTTGGTGTGCGCATCGGGGTGAATACCGGGGTGGTCGTCGTCGGCAGCGTGCCCGGCGAGCCGCCCGATCGGCGGGAGGTATTCGGCAGCTCCGCACATATCGCTGCCCGTCTGCAAGGGCTCGCCAGTGAGAATGGTGTCGTAGTCGGTTCGAGCACTTACGAACTGACGCGCGGAACATTCAGTTACGCGCCGCTTGGCAGACGACCGCTCAAGGGCGTGGAGGAACCGGTCGAAGCCTGGCAGGTGGAAGCTATTGCGTCCAGCGCCAGCAGGTTCGACAGGGCGCAGAGATCGCCTCTCGCCCCGATGATTAACCGAACCAGCGAAAGCGCATTGCTTGCCGAGATGTGGCAGCAGACCGTAGCGGGCTCAGGAACGGTCGGCGTCATTTCCGGCGAACCCGGCATCGGCAAGTCGCGCGTGATCCGCCATTTTCGTAGCTCCGTTGATGTGTCTCCGCGCGATGTCCTGTCGCTGCAATGCTCGCCATTCCACGTCAACACACCGCTTGCCCCGGAAATCGAGAGGCTCAGGCGCGTAACCGGCATCCAGAAAGCCGACGGCGCGGAACTCGCCTTGGCAAAATTGCGATCGTATTTGGCAAGAGAAGCCCCGGGCGTCGCGAACGCACTCAGCTACTACGGGGCGGTCCTGTCGATACCCGCTTGCGCGGAATACGAACCCGTGGACCTCGGGTCTCCCTTTGAACGCGACCGCGCTTTTGAGGTGTTCATCGATGTTCTCATCGACGCCTCGCGCAGGCGGCCTATTCTGGTTGTCGCGGAGGACGTCCAGTGGGTGGACCCGACCAGCATCGAATTGATAGCTCGCTTGCCAGCTCGCTGTTCTGGCGAGCGGATCATGATCCTGATCACGCATCGCGATGACTACCGGGCAAGCTGGTTGTCAGGCTCGGCGGTTCGATCTATCGCTCTGCAGAAGCTGGCACCGCACGAATGCGAGCAAATGGTGGCAGCCGTTGCAGGCAGCGATATCGTTCCCCGCCGGATCACCAGCCAGATCCTGGAAAGGACCGATGGCGTGCCACTCTTCGTCGAGGAGTTTACGCGGGCCATGCTCGATTCCCGCGCGGTCGAGCGTGCGACCGATGATATGTCCCTGAGTCAGAAATTGGCCGAACCGCTGGTGCCGTCTAGTATTCAGGACTCACTGATGGAGCGCCTCGATCGCCTCGGTCCTGCCAAGCGTGTTGCCCAGATCGCCTCCGTCTTCGGGAGGCAGTTCAACTATGAAGGTGTATTCAACGTACTTCCGGGTAAAGGCGGAACGCTGAAAGGCGCGTTGCTGGCACTGGAGAGCGCCGGGATCGTGTATCGCGTCGAGGAACCTCAAGGCACCATCTTCGCATTCAAGCACGCGATGATACAGGAAGTCGCCTATTCCTCGCTGCTCAAGGAGGAGCGGCGCGATCTCCATGCGCGCGTCGCATCGTGGCTGCTTCAGGAAGCGGCGATCCGAGAGAGCAGTCAGCCTGCCGTGCTCGGCTACCACTATGCGCGCGCAGGCAAGATTCCCGAAGCGATCGAGGCCTGGCTTCAGGCGGGTAAATCGGCGCTCCGCCGGTCATCCACCAAGGAGGCCGTGGCCCATCTTCGCGAGGGTCTCTCGCTTATTCCGAGGCTGCCCGCGTCACCACAGCGTTTTGAGGCTGAGATCGCACTGCAATCAAACCTGGCGATGGCGTATACCGCCAACGCGGGTTGGTCCGATCCGCATGTCTATGGACCCTACAGTCGCGCACTCAAGCTTTGCGCGAACCATGGCACCATTCGCGAGAAGGCGACGGTGCTGTTTGGAAGTACGATAGCCAAACTGGTCAACTGCGAGCTCACCAAGGGCCTCGAGCACGCGCAGGAGTTCGTCCGGCGCGCGGAAGAGTGGCGCGACGACGAGGCTATCCTCATGGCGCACGCCGCGGCCGTAATCGCCAATTTCTTTCTCGGTCGTCTCGAGCAGGCGAGTGAGCTCGCAGCACTCGTCAGCGCCCGCTACAATCCTCGCGAGCATGGCAAGCTGGTCCAGATCTATCAGCATGATCCGCTGGTCGTGTCGCTCGTCTATTCCGGACACATCGAATGGCTGTTGGGTCGGCCCGGCCGGGCCAGAGAGTGCTGCGAGACGGCGCGACAACTCGCGAACGAGATCGGGCATCCTTTCATGCTGGCATTTGCCTCCATTCTGGGCGTGGCCGATCACTGGTACGAAGGCGATCTGGCAGCAAACCTTGCCAGCGTCGAACGCGGCCTGAAAGTCGCCGACGAGTTTGGCTATCCGATGTACCGGGTCATCGGACCGCTGTGGGCGACGGCGGCGTTGGCTGCGCGAGGCCCGGCACCAAAGGTGCTCGAGCAACTGAACGGCCTGCTCGGCAGGTTACCCGCCGAGAATCGGTGCATTCAGATGCCGCTCTATCGAATTCTGCTCGCCACGGAATTCGGACGGATCGGGCAGGTAGAAAGGGCCCGAAGCCTGGCTGCTTCGGCTGAGCTATTGATGAAGAAAACCGGCGAGCGCTGGGCTGCTCCCGAGATATATCGGATTCACGGCTCGCTGCTGTGTAGCGAACCAATGCGAGACGACCGGGCTGCCATGCGCTTGTTCAAGCGCTCGCTTGCATCTGCCAGGAAGCTCGGGGCGGTCGGTTGGGAATTGCGCACGGCGATCAGCATCGCGCGCTTGCTCGTCGCCGGCGAGAGCGCATCCGGACGGGCCAAGGCACGAGACTTGCTGATATCGACCCGGGCGAAATTTGCATCCGCGGAAACTTCCCGCGATTTGCGCGAGGCTGATGAACTGGTGAAGGCGCTGAACTAGCGGATCACGCCGCGCAAGCCGCCGAACGATACGGCCTATTCGAGCAACTCACGTCGTCAGCGATCCCAGATAACGGATGGCCGAAATGCTCGGCAGGAACGTATAGGCGCCGCCCCGCGTCGAGACAAATTCCGGCAATCCATGCAACCGGATCGCGTCGCCGGATTTGAGCGGCAAGTCGAACCAACTCGTGCGGGGATCGTTCGCGCCCGAGATCGGATCGTTGGAGCCGGTGATGCGCGGATCCTGCAGGCCAAGATTCAGCCAATCGCAGGACATGGCCTCGAACTGCGCGCCGAGGCTCGCCCCTATGAAGTTGCCGAGCAGGCCCCGTTCCGGCTCGTCCCGCTCAAAAGGCTTCGCCGGATCATAGGGTGGTCCATAGGGCACGCCACGCCGAATAAGGCGCCGGCTGTTATTCGCTATCCGTTGCACGATCTGCCCGCCTCGCGGATTGCACCGGCGGATATGGGCTCCATGGGGACAGCGGGCATCACCGACGCCAACGTAGTCAAAGTCCGTGAGATCCGCGTTGGGGTCAGGTGCATCGGCCGACAGTGCCAGCGGCGTGCCATCGCGCCACCGGCCGCACAGATTGGCGGCGACGATCTCGCGCAGAGCCGTATGACGTGACGGGCCTTTGCCGATTTTCTCCTCATCACCGTGCGGCAGCAACTCGCCGCCTTTCGGGTGCACGAACAGATAGAATGCGGCCTGATCGAGATACTTCTCGAAGCCTGCCACATCCTGCTTGAGTACGCGAAAGGCGTTGAAGGTACCGTTGCGTCCCAACTCGGCGGGTTGCGGAACCCGCCACATCAAGCCTTCCAGATCGGTCGGATGTCCCAGCAACACGGTGCCGAGCGGCGCCTTGGGTTGTCGGTCGGGATGGCGCTGCGAGTCGGGAACCCCCTCGAACCTCGGCTGCGTGATGTTGTCACGATACCCGAAGTGAACAAAGTCGCGCTGCCTTTCGCCTGGGAAGGTGCAACCCTCGCGGGTACCGAGCAGGGTCAGGGCGTTTCGGTCGAGGGCACGCTGCTGGACTTGCTCCAGTTGCTCGACCTTGTCGGCGTAGATCGTCGCGATGAGATGGATCCGCTTGGGTTCGTTGAAGGGAGCTGGCCAGTTTTCCGGTGCGCTCTGCCCGACGTCCCCGAGCTTTGCTGCGCTGCCGGTCATGCCCGCGATGAATTCGTAGGGGAACATGCCAAGCGAAGAACTCGGCGTGCCGAGGGCGCGAAGTCCCTCGTACGTCAGACCAATGTTGAAGCAGGTTTCCGGCTTGGCTGTTCCCCAATCCCCTGTCGTGATCTGCGGAACGCCGTGGTAGCGGCCGGATATCGAGGCGGCGAGCCAGCGCCGGGCTGCGATGGGATCGGCGAATTCCAGAATGAGGTAGCGCACGTGCGGCTTCTCAGTGTAGCCGCGCAAGATATTGCCCTGCACATCAGCGAGGTCGAACATGGCGCTCACCAGCCTAGCCCTAGTTGTTTGCGGACCTGAGCCACCGAGTATCCAGGATAGGCCCGGTAGCCGCTGCCAAGCGAAACGTTCTTGTTGGCGCGAAGCTGCAGGGCCAATTTACGTGGAAGCAGGGTCAGATCGTCATTGACGGGTGATACGGCCTTGTCTCCATTCAACTCTTCCTGGTCTCTCAGAAAATCGGTGGGGGTGTCCGGCACCTGGTACAGGTCGTGCTCGTGTATCCACTGGATGAATGCCTCGACATTCTTCTCGCAGGGGATCAAGGCATCCCCTCCTTCGACGAGCTTGACCACGTCGTTGAACGCACCGCCGATCGTGGCGATAAAGTCGCGAATGTAGTTGGTAAAGTCCCCGTCATAGAAGGAGAACATGCAAATATTGTCGTTTACGATAACGAAGCGCGCAAAGTGCACCGTGCCGACATTGTCCAATCCGGCAAATATCTGATCCCTGTTTTTCGCGATCGCCAGGGCTGCTGCCGCGCGGCCGAGCGGCGATCTGTTCTCCCTCTTCAACGGCATGATCAGGTTCATCATGCTCTGCACGTTCTCGCCGGGCTGGATGGCTGGGCGGGCACCGCCGGGCAGACGCTTCACCGGCGTGAGTCGTGCCCATATGGGCACCAAGATGTATGCCCCAAAATACTTGAACCAGGGTTTCGGCTTCTTGTGCTTGTTCACAAATCGATCGAGCCAACTTTCGTCATTCGCCATCAGCGCAACTCCAGTTGGCGAAGGGGCAGGCAGTGCCTCCGCGCAATTTACGCGAGACTTCGTAGGCGTCCCGACGGGCACAGAGGATCGGATCCCCGGAGGGTTCGATTCCACGCACGAGTCGCCACGGATTGAAACTGATGCGCTCGCCCGCGGTGGCCTGATCCTCAGAGACACCGATGAGCGTAAGGGTGCCCATGACGACCCGGAATCGCCTGGCCGGCCAGGGCTGCGTGGGATCATCGATCGCATCGCCCGCTTCGCCGATCGTCATCATCAGCACGAACCGGGCCGGCCAGCGCTTCAGGCGGGCGTCAAGCTCCTGGCGCAAATAGTTGTCGTCCGGTGGAGCATCGGGATTGGTGTTGCGAACGCCCGCGACCGGTTGCCAGGAAAAACGAACGGGGCGGCGAACTCCACCTTCACCTTCCACCATGAAGGTGTGGATGGCGTGATAGGCCGCGCGGGCATAGCTCAACGGGGCGCCGATCATCTTGAACTCTGACACCGCCAGCTGGGCGAACCGGTGCCGATTGGCGTAGCTCAATATTCCCGCACTGGCGTTCGTTTCTTCGCCCGGATATGGATCGCGACGAGGAATCTTGAGCTGCAGCCTGAGGAAAATCTTTCGCCATGCTGATTCCCGGTGATAGGGCTTATGCTTGTCGAGTTTGGTGAACTCCAGGAAGTCCTCGACATTGCGGGCGAAGAATTCGCGGAGTGTCGTGGCGATCAGGTCGGTTGCCGCTCCGCTCGGCAGGAGGAAGCGTGTCGCCATTCCGCGGACATCGTTCCATCCATCGTGCTGTTCCGGACCCCCGGACGCGTTGGAAAATCTCACCTTCGCGCAAATGCGCTCGCCATTGAAGTGCTCCGCGATGCAATACTTGCGCGCCACATCTGACGCCGTGAAATAGGCGTCCACGCCTACGCCGATCGTGTGAACCGGCCTTTGCTGGCGGTTATGCTTCGGCAGATTGGAAATCATTTCGTCGACGAGCCGCTTTGCGGTTGATTTATCGACCATGCCGCTCTCCATCATGGATGGACTGGCAATCCCAAAATACCGTCAGCACTAGTTTGATTGTCGATCGACCCAGCCCCATCCGCCCAAACATTACACCCAATCATTGGTTGGATGTGTGATGTTGTTCACAAAGTCAGCCGAATGAGGCGCTGCGCTAGCCTAGGGAAATGGCACGGTTCGACCGATAGGTGACCGGTTGAATACGTGTCTTGTTGCGGTGCAGGAGCCGGAGATACCCCGGCTCACCACCGGCCCTGTTGCATCGGATAGCCCTGCTGCATCGGGTAACCTTGTTGCATCGGATAGCCGCGTTGCGCCGGATAATAAGTCTGACCGCCGCGTTGGCGCATATTGCCGGGCTGGGGATTCCCGCCGGGCTGAAAAAAGAAGCCGAAACCATCGCCACCCCAGGTGCTGCCATCCGCCATGTCGACAGGCGGCGTCGGCTTGCGCGTAATGAAGCCGCCCTGGGGCTGGTCGCTCAGTACCGTGACGAACTCGGTGCGATAGTTGGTCTCGCGGCTCAGCGGCTCGTCCGAGATCACGATCGAGGACCGCGGCAGGGCGGTCGGCGCGACCCGGTCGAGCACGTCCTGCGGGATGGTGATGCGGTCGAGCGCGCCCTTCGCGTCATCGCCGCTGTCGATCGTGACCGCGCTCCAGCGCAGGCCGGAATCGTTGCGCGCCATCGCCGTGAACACGTGCGTGCCGATTCTCCTGCCGGGGTCGCGGATCGTGACCGGAACCTCGATGGATGTGTCGAACACCTCGCCGCCGCCGTCCGGCGCCGGCTTGTGCGTGTTGCGCCGCACGTAGAGCTTCTGCGTCGCGCGGCTGATGTAGATCGAGACCGGCTCGAGCGCGAGTTTTGCGTCGCGTGCCGCCTTGGCCAGGTCGGACTTGTTCTTCTCGGCTGCCTTGGCGGTGTCCTTTGCGGCCGCCGCGGCGTCGAGCTTCGACTTCGCGTCGGCCCTGGCGGTGTCGAGATCAGTCGCAGCCTGGGCGGCCGCTGGCGCAGCTTTCTGCTTCCGCTCTTCGGCCTGCGTCCTGGCGGCGTCGGTCTTTGCGGCGGCGAGCGCCTTTTCGGCGGACGCAAGCTCGGCATCGGCTCTCTTTTTAAGCCCTTCCGCCTTGCGCAGCGACGCCGCCAGCGATGCGGACTCGCGTGCGGCGGTGGCAGCAGCCTTCTTTGCCTCGTCGGCTGTCCTGGCGGCGTCCGCGGCCTCGCGGGCCAGCGCCTCGGGACGTGACGGAGCGGCTGCGACGGCCTCCGCTTTCGGCATGATCAAAGCAGGGTGGGAAATCTCGACCGGGGCCGTGTCATTCGGCGAGATGATCACACGCATGCCGATCCGTGTCCTGTCGAACACCTTCTCCGCAAAGCCAAACGGCATCCGAATGCAGCCGTGTGAGGCCGCATAGCCGGGCAACGGCCCGCCATGCATCGCGATACCGTTCCAGGTGATGCGCTGCATGTTCGGCATCTCGGCATCGTCGTAAAGCGACGAGCGGTGGTCCTTGTTCTTCTCGAGGATGGCGAAGACGCCGGCCGGCGTCTCGCGTCCCGTGGTGCCGGTCGACACCGGTGCCCGCGCGATCCAGCCGTCGGCATCGTAGAAGGTGACGTGCTGGGTCTTGATCGACACGATCGCCATGATCGGCTCGCCTGCCTCGCGCGGCGCTATCGCCTCGACAGGTGACGCAGGGCGCGCCTGTCGCGCGGCGGCAGTGGCGGTCAACGCCGCAAGCAGCGCCATTGCCGTGACCGTCAGCATGGCCGGGGGCCGCCAACGCAGCATCGTAACGGTGGACTGCGCCGTCGCAAATCGACTTGTCATGCCATGCCCCGGTTGAAATGCCTGTTTGTGTCAACGCGACTGAGTGCGCGGCTTGAATCTACCAACCTGCGTCGGCACCATTCACGCCGCCAATCGTCGCAGGGGAACCATCGATGCAACGGGCGGGAAATCTCCCAGATACGACAGCCCGAGCAGGAGGTAGGTCGCCACGACGCAAACAGGGTGAGGAAGCACTTCCATTTGCTATTAAACGGATGGGCGCCGAGCGGTAGGACGATCTGTTTTCGTTGCGAAAATCCAGCGTTGCTACCCCTGCGGCATTACCGAAATCCGGGCGCAGTCGCGGCGGCCCATCAGGACGCAGTCCTGGGTCTTGCGAAGATCGGCGATGCTGACGGCCAACCAGATACCGATCGCGGTCAGCGCCGCGGTGAACGCAAGTGCCGCGACATTGGCGAGCATGCGGTGACGGAAGTCGTCGGGTTCGTCGCGCGGCCGCTCGTAACGCGACAGGTCAGCCGCCATGTGCTGGCCGCTAGCAGGGCCGGGTTCTTCCCGCCCGCCGGGCGGCTGGGCCGAGGTGCGCGGCCGGAACTTGAGCACCACGTGCTCGGACTCCGTTACGATGGGCCGCTGGGTTTTCAATGCTGTCGTCCGAAGCAAATCCTTTAGCTTACTTAGCACGCTGGCCGCGCTACCAACATCAAAACCTGCTTAGCGCGACGCACCGATCAGCCCTGCAGCAACCCATGGAACCGGCGGCTGCCATCGCAGCCACGCCGGTCATTCGTCCAGGAAAGCGGCCGGCCGTTCCGGCGCGGCCTCGTCCTTCCCGCCAAGTTTCTTGTGCAGCCAGTGTTCCAGCCTGTTGCCAACGGTCAGGACCGCGAAGGTCATGACCAAAGCGACAAGGACCAGCCGCCATTGTCCGAGGCCGCATACGATGCCGATGCAGGCTGCGAGCCAGGTGCAGGCGGCGCTGGTGAGACCGCGTACCCTGAAGTGCCGCGCGGCGTGCACGATGACGCCGGCGCCGAGAAAGCCGATCCCGGTCAGGATTCCCTGGATCACCCGGCTGCCCGCGTCTGACACGATCCTGGTTTCGTCCGAATGGACCATCACCAGCAGCATCGCCGTCGCCAGGCTGACCAGCGACAGCGTCTTCAACCCGATCGGCTTGCCGTGCAGATCGCGGTTGAGGCCGATCAAGCCGCCTGCCAGCGTGGCCACGCCAAGACGCAATATGATCTCGGTCCAGTCGTGCAACGCGTTAGCCTCCCCGGACTCGGCTCAGCCCTGTTTCGGCAACCGTCCCATCATGTAGAACTCGTCGTTCGGGCGCATCGCGGTAACGTTGGCCATACGGTTCGACAGCGCAAAGAACGCCGCGATCGCGGCGATGTCCCAGATGTCGTCGTCGCTGAAGCCGTGGCCCGCAATCTCGGCAAAATCGGCCTCGGAGACTTTGTTCGCCTCCTGGCTCACCTTCATGGCGAAGTCGAGCATGGCGCGCTGGCGCGGCGTGATGTCGGCCTTGCGGTAATTGACCGCGATCTGGTCGGCAATTTGCGGATTTTTCGCCCGGATGCGCAGGATCGCGCCGTGTGCGATCACGCAATAATG